>Ga0163162_10000468_pt1 | contig 37483 bp, 23 predicted proteins | sample S55metaG_FD_115310 | JGI IMG/M metagenome (GOLD analysis project Ga0163162, IMG submission 115310) | Switchgrass rhizosphere microbial communities from Kellogg Biological Station, Michigan, USA - S5-5 metaG | ecosystem: Host-associated > Plants > Roots > Rhizosphere > Soil | place: USA... | reverse complement strand
CGTCGGTGCCGGGGACGTATTTTATTCCTTTGACAAACCAGGCCGGGCCGAGGGCTCCTTCATTGCGGATGACGGTATCACCCGGGCCGATGAGGTAACGGGTATTTAACATGTCGACCACGGGCTGGCAGGCGGGATACCTGCTGAGCTGGCGTCCGATGAGGTCCTGGTAGAGACTTAGCTTGGCGGCATTATAGCCTCCGATGGAGCGATGGAACCAGGCTGTGGCTGCACCGTAGCTAAGGGTATAGTCTGCGCCATAGCGCAGATCGAATACACGATAGTATCCCGTATCCTGCAGGATGCGCTTGTCGGCGGCGCTGGCTACCTGGTCGTTGGGAGCATTTGCCGCCGGCTTGTAATTATCATTGTTAAGGTATTGAAGGTCGATGGTGATCAGGTCGGCGTAGGTAAGGACGCCAATTGTTGTCAGCAGGGTCCAGGTTCTTATTTTGTTTTTCAGGTACAGGCCTGTCGTCAGGGCTACGGCGGCGATGAACAGAAAGGAGCGTAACATGGAATGCAGGAACAGCCGTTTGCGGTCATCCCGCAGGGCTTGTATGAAGGAAGTCATATGGTCCCTGGCGGCGCTGCCGGCTTTCAGGGCCTGACGCAGGAACTGTCTGTCGTAGACAGTCGTATAGTCCAGCCGAAGGTAAAACCCTATCAGCACGAGGAAGATCCCGGCTGTCAGCAGGAGGCCGTGCCTGTATTTTTTCCAGGTCGTTCCCTGGTCTTTCAGGATCTGCTGAAGTGCAAGCGCTGCCAGCATATTAAGCAGGAATACCGGGATCACCAGGATGACGCTGGGGGCCCTGAATTTGTTGTACATCGGCAGGTATTTCAGCAGCAGGCCATTGAACCCGGGCAGGTAACCGCCCCAGCTCATCAGCAGGGCCAGGATGGCCGTGCCTGCTATCCACCATTTATGGGTGTTGTCCAGGACAAAGAGGCCCAGCAGCGCGAGGAAACAGATGATGGCGCCGGCATAAGCGGGTCCGGCCGTGCTGCCGATGCCTCCCCAGTAAGCCGTCAGCAGGTCCTGTTGTTGTATTGCCTGTGCGATCTCTCCGGGTTGCTGCCGCAGGGAAGCCATGCAGGATGAGATGTTTCCATTCTTTCCGGATCACCCAGCGGACGATATAGCCTGTGGTCATGCCTCCTGCGATGATCAGGCCATAGTAGAATATCTGCATGTGATTGGCTCCGACGAGCAAGGCTGTGCAGAGGGCCGTCAAGGCGGAGCCCCATGCATATTTTTTCTCATAGATGAGTATTAGCCCGGCAATGAAAGCGGGCAGCAGGGCGATGGCCTGCATTTTTGTGTCGTGTCCCACGGAGATGATCACGGGATTATAAGTGGCGTAAGCATAGGCCAGGCCGCTGATGATGCCGATACAGGTGTTCACCTGAAGCACCTGTGTGAGAAAATACATACAGATGCAGGCCAGGACGAAAAAGCCGGCCGGCTTAGGCAGGTGGAAAGACAGCAGATCCTGAACGGCGTAATGGGGGGCAAATGCCCTGGCTTCCATGGCGATCAGGTAAGCAGGCATGCCGCTGAACATCGACTCCGTCCATAAAGGGAATTCGCCGTGTTGTTGTTTAAACTGGAAAGAGCTGCGGGCCATGGCCCTCCATTGGGTAATATCTTCCTGGACCAACACTTTATGTTCGAATGCCGGTCTGCAATAGACGACGGCCGTCCCGATAAAAACTAACAGGGCGATGCCATGGGGTAGGAAGCGCTGCCACCATTTTTTTTGCGTCATGCGTACAATGATACGCGAAAAACATTTACGAATGGCAGGATACGCCAGCGGCGTATCCTGCCATATTTTTACTTGACATAAGGCAGCGGCGCCCAATAGTATGTATGGTTCGCATCGCTGGGCTGGTTGGTCAGCGGAGGCTCCGAGGCATCACGGCCGGCAGTAGCCTTTTGCACTGTTTCAGTCCTGACCAGGTCAAACCACCTGATACCCTGCTCAGCCGCAAATTCCCATCCTCTTTCCGCCACCACTGAATCCCTGAAATCAGCCTGAGACAGCCCGGCCGTCAGGGCAGGTAACCCTGCCCTTTGGCGGACCCGGTTGATGGCGTCATAAGCGCCGGCGTCAGGACCCGATGACATGGCCTGCGCTTCCGCATAGGTCAGCAGTACCTCGGAATAACGGATGAGGAAGCTGGTGGCGCTGCTCCACCAGTTATTGGCCTTATGGGTGGACCAGTCGTAACTATAGTCATCCCGGTACTTTAAGAAATATGGATGTTTTTGCAGCGTGCCCTGCCAGTTGACTACATTCGCAGGGTCGTTCTTTACAAAATAATCCTTTTGATAGGTAGCGTCCTTTCTTGGACCTGCTGGGAATTTATTATAAAAGGCGATCTCTCCGAAACCATCCTCCCAGCCTCCTTCTTCATAATCCGGGGCAAATGGATTAGGCGCCATCATATTCCCATTTTCCCAGCTCCAGGCCGGAATATTATTGTTATAGTAGCAGGCAAATACTGCCTCGTTGTTAAATCTGTTCCCGATCTTCCATAGATCCGAAAAATTCGTCATCAGGTCATATCCCCAGGTGGCCTTTCCGTCGATCACTTCTTTTGCCTTGGCCGCCGCCAGGCTATACTTGTCCGACTGTTTGAGCGGCCAGCCCGCCATCGTCAGGTACACATTGGCCAGCAGTGCCTTTGCAGAACCTCTTGTGGGAAAGATATCGATCCCATTCTGCCTGGCAGGACCGTCCCAATGATCCGGCAGCATGGTCTCCGCCTTTTGCAGATCCTCTACGATCAGGCCATAGATATCCTGCACCTTCGCATTGGGCCTGTTATCCACGATCGTTGCGTCCGTAGGCATGGGCACTTCACCCCATGTCCTGGTAAGGTAGAAATAGCTGGCGGCACGCATTAAGTACGCGTAGCCACCAGCATTGTTTCGTTGGTTTTCCGTTGCTTGCGTTGCATTGTTATATTTGGCGAGAAGGGAGTTCGCCGACTTGATGGTGGCGTAAAAATAATTCCACCAGGCTGTCATCCTGCTATTGGATGAGTTGGCATTGAAAATATCAAAGTCAGAAAATTCTATTTTATTCCCGGATCTTTTAGCCGTAATATCATCGCCGGCATAATAGGGGCCTACCACTGAATTAAAAGCGCCATTGAGCTGTAAGGCCAACGCGGCCTCCGCCATTTGAAGGTCATTGGCTGTTTTATAGAAACTCACCGGTGTTATGCTTCCTTTAGGCGTCTCATCCAGGAAGCTCTTATTACAGGACACGGCCAGTATTACCAGGAAGAGCCAGCCGATGTGATAGTTGAATGTTTTTTTCATACGAGAAACTTTATGAATGAGTTTAAAATTTCAATTGCAGGCCGACAGTGATCGTTTTGGGAGAGGGATAGGCGCCCAGGTCAATGCCTGCGTCAACATCGCTTCCCGGTGACGTAGTGGAGGCCTCCGGATCGAATCCTTTGTATTTAGTGATGGTCGCAATATTTTGCGCGCTGACAAAGATCTTTGCAGACACCAGTTTCAGCAGGCTTTTGCCGAGCTGATAGGACAGGCTCACATTTTTAAGGCGCACGTAGCTCCCATCCTGTAAGAATTGCGTTGATTCCACCCAGCTTTTATTCTTGCTGCCGGGATTGGCCCAGGTCGAGCCGGTGTTGGAAGAGGTCCAGTAGTTGGCTGCCGCTGCGAGGTTGATGAATTTCACATCGCTGGTAGGCACGGCGGTGGCGGCATAAGTGGCATTGAAAATCTTATTGCCGTGAGAGCCTTGTATAAAAATGTTCAGCTCGAAGTTCTTATAGGCCAGCGAATTGTTAAAACCCCAGGTGAATTTGGGCGTTGCCGACCCTGCGATCATCCGGTCCTCGAACCCGATGGAGTTGTTGCCACTCACATCTGTGTACCTTGCGTCACCTGCCTTATAATTCCCTTTGTCAGACTGGTAGACACCCTCCCAGGGGATGAGGTAAAAGGCTCCCATCGGCTGCCCAACCTTTACTACCTGTATGCTGTTGGTGATCAGACCTCCCCCAATGACGGGTCTTTCCAGCATAGAATCCTTACCCAGGCTTACCACTTTATTCCGGTTGAAGGACGCATTGAAGGCCGTAGACCAGGTGAGGCCGCCGCTCTTATAAGGAGTTCCTTCGACCATGAACTCCCAGCCCTTGTTATTCACCTTCCCGATATTCTTCAGGTAGGAACCGCCGCCATCATAATTGGAGATCCTGGTGAAAAGCAGCAGGTCGCTGGTGTTCTTATTGTAATAATCAGCCGTGATGTTGAGTCTTCCATTCAATAGCCCCACATCCAGGCCGAGGTCCGTCTGCCTGGAGGTTTCCCATTTTACATCAGGCGTAGCAGGGTTACCCAGCGTATAGCCCTGGGATACTGTGGCACTGCCGTAAGAATAGATCGCGGAATTCAATAAACCCAGTGTACTGTACGGTCCTACCGCCTGATTGCCTGTGATGCCCCATCCGGCCCTTAATTTAAGGTTCGAGAAAACACCCAGGTCTTCGATGAATTTTTCGTTGGACAATTTCCATCCCAGGCTAAAGGAGGGAAAGTTGCTCCATTTGTTATTCCCCTGGAATTTGGAGGAACCATCCCTTCTGAGGGTGGCGGTTAAAAGGTATTTATCATTGTAGCTGTAGGATATACGCCCCATATAGGACAGGAGCGACCAGTTGGAATAGCCGGATGAAATGGATTGCGAGGCGTTCAATCCCAGGTTGTAATATCCATTGGACAGGGAGCTCAAGCCAGAGCCCGACGCGCTGAAGGTATTGTACTTGTTGGAAGTCTCTTCCACCAGGGCCGTGGCGGTAAGGTCATGTTCGCCGAATGCTTTGTGGAAAGTAAGGACATTGCTGTTTTGAAAAGTATAGTTGTCGGACGAACCCTGGCCGGACCCATTATTGCCAGGGCTGATCCAATCGTTGTTCAGATAAGCGCTTTTAGAAATATTCATATCCAGCCCCGCATTCACAGTCAATGTCAGCCAGTCGGTGATGGTATATTTCACCTTCCCGTTGAAAACCCCCACATTGGAAAAATTGTCATTAACCCGCTCTCTGATGGTCATGTAAGGATTGCCCCAGATGGGCGATATGCCAAAACGGTTATACAGACCGGCCGAATCATAGACGGGTTCCGTGGGCGCCCATGTAAGGGCCCCTGTAACAGGATTGCCTTTGGAACCCACATCCCCGTTGTTATGGGAGTTCAATCTGCCGGCATAGAGATTCACCCCCACCTCCAGCCGATTGCTGATCCTGATGTCCAGGTTTGACCTGAGCCCAAACCTTTTTTGGTTGCTGTTGACCAGTAGTCCTCCCTGGTCTATGTAAAAGCCCGATATATAATACCTGGTATTGTCTTTTCCGCCGGCTATGGACAACTGGTGGCTTTGGGCGGTGGAATTGGTAAAAAGGAGGTTCTGCCAGTTCGTACCCTTGCCGGCAAAGGACTGAGGGTCGGCGAATACATTGGCGCCTGCCGTGAGGTTGGCGACCTTGGCATAGGTGACGGCATCCATCAGGTCATATTTTTTCATCGGCTTGTTGAAGCTTACAAAGCCGTTGTACTCGATCCTTGGCACACCCGACTTACCACTTTTGGTGGTAATGATGATCACGCCATTAGCGCCCCTGGATCCATAGACCGCGGTTGCGGAAGCATCTTTGAGGATCTCCATGGATTCGATATCGTTGACATTGATATCCGACAGCCCGATGCTGCTTAAAGCAATGCCGTCCACGACATACAGCGGATCATTATTGGCATTGACAGAATTGGCGCCCCTGATACGGATCTTTACCACCCCGCCGGGCGCACCGGAGTTGTTGGTTACCGATACGCCGGCCACCCTGCCCTGCAGCGCAGAAGAAGCATTCATTACGGGCTGATCCTTATAGGATTTGGCGGAAAGGGTAGACACAGAACCCGTAAGATCACCGCGTCTTTGCGTGCCATAGCCTACGACCACCACTTCTCCTTCTACAGCGGCAATGGCAAGCGCAACATTCATCACTTCTTTGGCTGACGTGATCTTGATCTGTTGCGGGTGGTACCCGATGGAAGAGAACTCGAGGATGTCTCCAATGTCGCCTTCGATCTCGAATTCCCCATTGTCATTGCTGACGACGTTCTTCCCCTTTATCTTATTTGCCACGGTGACAGCTCCCAGGGGTTCCCCCCGGTCGCCCGTGATCCTTCCTTTGATCCTGGCAGGCGGCGCCGCCGGCGCTGCCGGCTTCTCAGTTTCCGGTATTTTTTCCTTGACAACGATGGTGCCGCCCATTTGCACAAATGAGAAGGGCTGATGGACGAAGCATAATTTCAATACATCCGCCACATCCATGTTCTTTACATACAGGTCGACCTTACCCGCCTGTTTAACCACCTGCATGTCATACACAAAATCCAACCCGGTTTGCCGGTTGATCTCCTTGAACACCTGCGGCAGCGAGATATGCTTTTGGGAGATGCTGACCGTTTGAGCGTCGCTTCCCAGCGCATAGACCTGCATACTTGCCGAAAGAATGAATGCAATCGTTAGCTTCATACCCATAAGCATTTTGGTCAGGCAATTCACCCGCCGTGGCCGGGGATTGCCGTACAGTAAAAGTTTCATACTTTTGTTTAGTTTTTGGTTTGTAATTATTGGTTAGAGAATCCGGTAATCAACAGCCCAGAACATTCGCCGGGAGTGGTTGCAACACTTCCGGTTTTTTTGGCTGCTGCCTGTGTTTTTATTTAGTGACTATAATCTTTTTTTCCTCCACTTTGAATCGCACCTTGCCAGCTATTTCAAAATAATTGAGCAATTGCCTGATATCCTCTTTCCTGGAAATGACACCCCCTAACCGGATGTCGGCCGCATTATTCTCAAACTCGACATCCACATCATACCACCGGGCAATCTGGCGCATGATCGTTTTGATATCGGCGTTATTAAAATGGAATTTCCCATTTTTCCAGGCCACCACTTCTTCCATATCAACATCATTGTTCAGATTAAAAGCGCCGTTTTCAGCCCAAACTGCCTGCTGCCCGGGGACGATCATATGCTTATCGCTGCCCCTGGATACTTTTACACTTCCTTCGAGGAGGGTGGCGGCGATCTTTTGTTCTTCCCCATAAGCCATGATATTGAAGTGTGTACCCAATACTTCTACTGCTACATCCCTGACCCTGGCGATGAAGGGCATGGCCGGGTTCCTGGCGACTTCAAAGTATGCTTCGCCGGCGACCTCAACCACCCGCCTGCCCCCTGTGAAAGCCACGGGAAATTTGATGTAAGAGGTGGCGTTAAGCCACACTTTGGTGCCGTCAGGCAAAACCACCTGGTACTGGCCGCCTCTGGGAGTGGTGATGGTATTGTAAGCCATTTCATTACTGCCTGCCTTATGAGGGGCATATACTATTTTTCCGTCTTTGATCCTGATACTGGTATTCCCCTGCTGCGCCAGCCTGCCTGTGCCAGAACTATCCAGATCGACGACAGACCCATCTGCAAGCGTAAGGGTTGCCTTGTCCCTGCCGGGCACCACTGGTACAGAGTGGACAGCGAGGACCTTGTTTCCCCCGATGGCAGGTCCTTTTGGGGGGGCGGGCCGATATAAGTAAAGTAACAGCCCGCCTCCGACGACCGAGGCCGCGGCCATGGCACGCCATAGCTTCTTCTTATAAAAAGGAATTACGGTCTTATGGACAGGATCAGCCTTCATCCGCTCTTTGATCGCCTGGAATATCTCACTGCGGAGCACATCAGCATGCCCGGCATCAGAGACTACCTGCTCTTCATCATCCGACCAACTATCGTACAATTGGTGTAATTGCTCCTGTTCGGCCGTCGTGGCCATGCCGGCCAGGAATTTTTCCGCCAGGGATGCCAGCTGCTGCTCTTTGGTAGTGCTCACAAGAATGTTTTATACCCTTATGAGTGTCGGACGGATGATGGACCCCTAGTCCTTTTAAATTTTATTTTGGAGATGCTCAGAGCAGTAGGAAAGAAGCGACATCACCCAGTTTGCCCCTAATGATCTTCAATGCTTTAGTGAGATGGATCTCGGCTGTCTTAGGAGAGATATGCAGGTCTTCGGCCACCTGTGCAAGGGATTGGTCGAGCAGTTTGTTCTTAATAAAGACCAGCCGGCATTTTTCCGGCAGCCTGGAAGATAGTTTGGAGATCTTTTCCAGCATCAATTTGTTATCCAGCAGTTCGGAAAGGACTGCAGGCAGGGTGAGTTGAGCGGCTTGCGCTTTTATTTTTTCAGCTTGTCTTTTTTTCCGGGCGAGACTGGTATACACGGCGTACCGGGTCATGGCAGCTACATAGGCGGGAAAGGATTCGATACGAAGGGACTTCCGGCCTGTCCAGACGGCTACAAAAACTTCCTGGACGATCTCCCTCGCATCTGCATCGGAATGAAGGTATTTGTGCGCCACGAAATAGAGCTTTTGCCAGTACCGATTGTACAGTTCGGTATAAGCCTGCTCATCATCCAGACGTACACAGGCAAACAGGTCGTTGTCATCCAGCGTGCTATATACTTTCATCATGGCTTTGTAGTGCAATCAGGGTCAATGATAACGCTGTGCTAAGTTAGAAAAAATTAAATAATATTAAATAAAAATTCAATTCAAGGCTTTGCTTTTTTGTTTAACGGAAGTTTAAGGATTTGCTCATTATTTTCAGTGTCTAAATGATTTCCCCAAACTCAACCGCCCATGAAACCAGTCTCTCCTATATTTCTGCCGCTGATCTTTTTGTGCCTGTTCTCCGTTGCTTGTCACACGGGGCGTAAAGTAAAGGCCAGTCGACTGGCCATGCGCAATACCTTTTTTAAGGCTGCATACAATGGAATGGACGGGATGGATGGCAGTGATGGGGCCAATAGATTAGCGATCGTGCTGTTCCATATGGCCAAACGCGGCGGTAATGGTAAGCGGGGACGCAATGCGGCAAACTTGCAGGTAAAACTGTCTGCCATGTCTTCGGGTGATTCCGTGATACTCGCCTTGTCGATCACCCCGCAAGGGGGAGATGGGACAGATGTATATTATGTCAACCCGCGGCATGGAAAGATCGCCATTTTTGCGGAAGGGGGCCATGGCGGCAACGGTGGAAAAGGAGAGGATGGGGAAGAAACAACGATCAAACGGCCTTATGGCGGTCAGGGCGGTTCGGGGGGCAGGGGCGGAAAAGGGGCCGCCGGCGCCACGATCAATGTAATGGTCGATTCTTCCGCACTTTCATATGCCAATTGTCCATGCATCGTTTATTTCAACGGTGGCGGCAGGGGAGGGTCCGGTGGAATGGGAGGTAGGGGTACAGGCAACAACCCGGATGGAGCTTCAGGTGCTGATGGCCTGCCGGGGATATCAGGGCCTCCTGTTTATATAAAAAGCCCCGGCGGAAAGATCATCGGGATTGTCAGCCAAAAATGAGACAACCTTTGGGTGCCTCGTTTGTTGTAGGTCCTTTTATATTTATTAACCTTATTCTTAGATCAAACCTTGTTAGCTATGATGGCTTTTAAAAAATGGATGAACAATCCTACCGGCCGTACTGTGTTAGGGATTATCGGATTTCGCCTACCTGGCATCCTGCATCGGAATGACCCTTTCGTAGCCTATTTCCAATATAAGATAGGCCCCTATCAAAAAGACTACTATTTGTATTTTAATAACCCGCCTGGAAAGTTCAGCTATAAACAGGAAGTGTTCAGGAAAATGCGTGAATATAATGGCCACGATCTGATCCGCTTTATTGAATTCCATTATAATGCATGTGAAGAAAAAGACGGGTTTATCAGTTGGATAAGGTATGAGACCCTCCAACAATTGAGTTTTCTTCAGGCCGAGGGTCGGAGCAAGCTTAGCTTTAATATAGAAAAGGGCCGCCTGGAAGCAATGTTGTTATGGGCGCAGGAGGAGGGGGAAAAGCTACAGGCTCTGGCCCAACTACCTCCATCGGGAATGCCACAAGTTCCGGAAATAATACAAGTATCAGAGAGGGCGGGAAAGGAAGATCCGGTCGAAAAGATCGAGGAAGGGATCTCCGCGCTTTTACGTACTCATCAGGGGAGGATCGACCTTTACAATGAGCATCATATGACGAAAGTCATCCAGGTCCTGCGACTCCTGCAGGATCTGCGGGCCCCCGGGGAAAAAGTGGAACTGCTGTTCAAGAACTTTACAGATATGGACATGGCGGCCATCCTCCGGCAGTTTGTGGAATTCGGGGACTTTAAGACCAATACTTTACAAGTAAAAATTTCCAATGTTAAGAAGGAGATGAAACAGAACGACCCTGCGTTGGAGAAGCTCGCGCAGGCGCTGCAGGATTTTTTCTTCTCGTAAATATTTGTGGATCAATAGCTGTAAAATCCATGATGCGTTATGGATTGGAAACGGCTTTGTGTATGCTGATATTTGATGTCCTAAAAACGAAAATATGTATACATCAAAATCACTTCGCAAGAGCACTTATGTCATGCTGCGTTGTACCCCTGCAGAGAAGCGCTATATCAAGATCCGCGCCCGGGACGCCGGCCTTTCGGTCTCCGTATTTCTCCGGGATATGGGATTGAAGGATTCGCCGGAAAAGCGAAAGACGCTGCCACCAGAGGCGCTGGCATCCATCGGTGTGCTATCGGGGCTCATTGGCACCCTGGAGATCATTGCCCGTAAGCGACTGGATAACGAGGATCTGGACGGTTTAGAGCGGGCAGAATTGAACTTCCGGGCTAAAGAAGTGAAAATGGTGATAAAGGACATTAAATCTTACCTGTCATGTTCGGAAAAATCAGCACCGGAAGGTCAGCCAGCCAAACCTTAGATTATTGCCTGAAGGATAAGCTGACGCAAAGCCAGCAGGTGATCTATCAAGACCGTGCCGAGATCCTTTATTGCCATTATTGCTATGGCGATAAGGAAGAGCTTGCACAGCAATTCAGGGAAGTGATCAGGCTCAGGCGGGATATTTCCCAGCCTGTTATGCACATCTCGCTCAGCCTTCCGCCGGGGGAGCAGGTAGCCAGAAGCAAGCTTGTCCAACTGGGAAGGGAATGCGCGACACATATGGACTTTGAAAAGCACCAGTATGTGGTCATTCAGCATAAGGATACGTCCCATCAGCATATTCACCTGGTGGCCAACAGGATAGGCTTCGACAGGCATGTCACCAGCGATAGCTTCTCACAGCGGAGGTTAATCGATTATAGCCGGCAGGCGGAGCTCCGGCACGGGCTTCGGCAGGAACTAAGTCCACCGGGATTCCTCACCGAGGAACAGCGCCAGGTTCCCCGGCATGGGCTTCGGCTGGATCAATTGAAAGAAGATATCAGGCAAACCCTTCTATGTTCGCAGGATGTGGCGGCATTCAAGTTCCAAATGGAAGAAAAAGGGTATACCGTGTATCATTCTGAAAGAGGGATGGCTTTTAAGGATGAGAAGCATGTGGTCATCAGGGGGTATGAAGCGGGGTATCCTTTCCATAAGATACAATCGACCTTGTCGCTGAGCTTGTCACTGCGCCAGGAAGAGGAAAGGTTAAGACTTGCGGAAGAGCACCGACTTAAACAGGAGCAGGAGCTGCATCAACGACAAGAACAACGGCATCGTCATAGGCATTCACATCAATTAAGTTTATAACATGCAGGAATTAAATGAAGCGGAAATGTTCAGGGCGGTCCTGAACGAGATGTTGGAGGAGATGAAGCAGGTCCATCGGACTATTAAGGAAATGAATGGGGTCTTGGTGTTGCAGCAGCAAAAAATTGATGGGTTTCAGCGACAGCTGGAGAATATACAGGTAGTTGCTCCGCCGCCGGACATGCAGCCTTTGAAGGATCAGTTTGCTGCGGGTGTGGTGGAATTTAAAATGCAGGTGAAGGAGACCCTGGCGGGGATGCAGGCGGTCTATGGTCAGCAGCTGCAAAAAGTTACGGAGGTCCTGGAGGCGCAGCCTAAGCCTATTGTGCGGAGGATCAGTCTTTTCCCGGAAAATGATCGTCATGGGAATTTCAAATATTTTTTCAAATGCCTTTTTCTGTCGACACTGGGTTTTGGGCTGCTTGCTATGATCTATGCTTTGGTGCAGCAACGGCTGGAGCAGGGGACCGGGTATCAGCCTGCTCCCTACCAGTCCTCCAGGTCTTTTACAGAGAGCTCATCAGCGCCTCCTGTGCCCAAGGCATCCCGGCGGCATCCCACAAAACGAGATCGTTCACATGGAGCTAATATTTACAAGGATACAACGGTCCCCAGGGGCGATTCTTTTGCTTCATCGTCTCCGGGTGGCTCCGATGCTTTTCGATAGGTGTTCCTTTGAAAGGCTTTCAGAAAAACAATAGGTAGATGCAAAATGCTGAAAATCATGAAAATGAATTTGTGCAATAGCTTGTTGCACAAATTCCATGGTGACAATGTGATATTGTTAGGCTTTAAGAATAAAAACTTTCCCAAAACTATTAAATAGGGAAATGCCTAAAAAAAATGATTTTTATTTGCAAGTGCAGTAAAGAAAATAATGATGACGAGTAATAAAACTAGTATAACAGCAATAATAAATTTCTGGGAATGGTTTGTCCGAAACTGTAGAAATTTTGGAGCTAATCTTGAAAATGAGCATCTTTTGAGTGAGTTGGACGCTCAAGTGAAAAGGCTGGGTTCCTTTAGTTGGGAAATGGGTCCCGGGAAAACAAAAGATCATTTATTGGTGATCTCTCCAAGCGGCGACGTGGATATGCTGCAAGAGACAAAAATAATAATTGATAATGCTATAGCTTGTGATGGCTGGGAATATTACTATGCTAAGCAACCTAAGCAATGGGACTTGAGATTTTATTTTGTGACTGGCAAAGGGGCCAGGCTGGAGGTTGATGCTGCTCAATGGGAGTATGTGCTTTTAAGGTTTGAGGATGGAATGTTCACCATTATTATCAAGGCTTCCGATTTACAGCACCTGGATGATAATGATAAACTAACTGCCGCTGAAATTGCTTTAGACGGGGTGTTAGGGGAGGAGTTGAGGCTGCAAACCATTTGTGAGATCGATGTATTAGGAGAATTTGACAGCGAACACATGAATAAGGCAAGTAATATGAGAGGTCTTGCCCCTCATATTAAAAAATTGTCGGGTAATGATTTTTCATGACTTTTGTATTCGAAATTACATTCAATGCCCAACGAATTCTACCAGCTCTCCGCCAATAATCCGCAAGGACGTCCGATCGACATGTCGGCGTACCAGGGGAAAGTTGTTCTTGTCGTGAATACAGCTACGCAATGTGGCCTGACCCCTCAGTTCGAGGGGCTGGAGAAATTATACGTGGACTATAAAGACAGAGGATTGGTGGTGCTGGGATTCCCCTGCAATCAATTCGGGGAACAGGAGCCGCTGAGCAATGACATCATGGAGGAGACCTGTAAAATAAATCACGGCGTCACGTTCCCGCTGTTTGAAAAGATAGCCGTCAACGGCGATCATACACATCCGGTGTTCAAATACCTGAAGGCCAGGCTGGGTGGATTATTCGGCCGGCGGATCAAATGGAATTTCACCAAGTTCCTGCTGGATAGGAACGGCCGGCCCGTGAAAAGATTTTCTCCTGTCACGAAGCCGGCCGATATAGAACCGTATATAAAGCGGTTGTTATAATTCCAATTTTTTCATCTGTGCCGGTGTAAGGGAGATCAGCTCTGCCTTAATGTTCTCCTCCAGGTGGCTGACGCTGGAAGTTCCGGGTATCAGCAATATATTAGGGGAATGGTGCAGGAGCCAGGATAGCGCTACCTGGTGGGGGGTGGCACCCACTTCTTTCGCCACGTCTTCGATCTTCTTCATCGACTCCACATTGCCTGCATTCAGCGGGTACCAGGGAATGAATGCCTTATTTGTCTGTTCGCAATATTTCAGGACAGATTCCCATTTACGATTGTCGACGCTGTACATGTTCTGGATGGAGACCACTTCGAAGTATTCTTCGGCCCTTTTGATATCTTCCACACTGACTTCGGAGAGACCGATATGCTTTACCAGGCCTTCTTCCTGTACGCCCTGCAAAAATTCGAATGTCTTTTCGGCCGGCACCTTCGGATCGATCCTGTGCAGCTGATAGAGCTCTATCTGGTCCAGGTTCAGGCGGGCCAGGCTGCCTTCCAGGGCATTCTTCAGGTGTTCCGGGCTTGCATCGACGGGCCATTGATCCGGGCCTGTACGCAGCAGGCCTCCTTTGGTGGCAATGACCAGGTCGGGGGGATAGGGATATAATGCTTCGTTGATCAGTTCCTCGGATATATGGGGACCGTAGCTGTCCGCCGTATCGATGAAAGTGACGCCCAGCTCCACGGCCCTTTTCAATACCCGCAACGCCTCCGCCTTGTCTTTAGGCGGTCCCCAGATACCTTTGCCAGTGATGCGCATGGCTCCATATCCCATACGGCGCACGATGCGATCGCCTCCGATGGTGAATTCTTTTTTGAAGGAGGTTTCTTTGCTCATATAATAAATTGGTTTTCTATGATTATTACTTTGCTGGACAACGGCCCGCTGGTGGAAATTGTTCGGAATTTTCACCCACATTAATTAAATTCGTCAGGATTCAACCAAATGCCCGCTGACATGAGAAAAGCATGCTGTCTATTTATCCTGGCTTTTGCCTTTCATCCCTCCTTTTCCCAAAAACCGGCCCTCGACCATTCTGTCTATGACGGATGGGAAAGCATTGGCGAGCGGCTCCTTTCCCCGGATGGCAAATATCTGGTCTATACCATTACGCCCCAGGAAGGAGACGGCAGGCTGGTGATACGAAATACGGAAACTACTTATGCAAAAGAAATACCGCGGGGCGCCACGGCCTCGATCACGGCGGACAGCCGATGGGTCGTGTTCCATATCAAGCCATTTTTCAAGGACACCCGCGAAGCGCGTATAAAAAAGAAAACGCCGGAGCAAATGCCCAAGGATACCCTGGCCTGGGTGGAGCTGGGTAAGGACAGCCTCATAAAGATCCCGCAGGTCAAGTCCTATAAGGTCCCTGAGAAGCAAGGGGCCTGGCTGGCCTACCTGCTGGAAAAGTCCCCGGCGGCCACAGGCAAGGCGGACTCCACGCATGGAGCTCCGGATTCCATTACCCGTATTCACCAGTTACTTATGCGGGCCGATAGTCTTGCGCGGGTAGCTGACAGCCTGCGTTCCAAGGTCAACGAGATCGCTGTCAAAGGGTTTCCCGTTCTACCTGCCACACCTGTGCCCGGAGGGGGAAGCAAAGGACGGGGAGGAGAGACCATCGAAGAAGGCACTACCCTGGTGCTGCGTGATCTTACCACGGGGAAAGAGAAAAAGTTCCCATTGGTCAGTGAATACTATTTTTCGCGGAATGGCAATACGTGCATTGTAGAAACGACCCGTAAGAACGGCGATTCTTTGGTCAAAGCCACCATTCTTTGGATGAACATAAAAGACGGCAGGACCGATACGGTGATGAAAGGGTTCAACGACGCCAAAAATTATGCGCTGGACGAACAGGGTGGTCAGCTGGCCTTTGTGGCGGAACGGGACAGTGCGGCCAAAGCGCTGGTGAAATTCTACCGGCTGTGGTATTTTGTGCCGGGTATGGACAGCGCCGTGATAAAGGCTGACCGCAGCAGGATGAAGCCGGCACTAACTATCAGCGCAGACTATGCGAACAGCTTCAGCAGGGATGGCAGCCGCCTGTTCCTGGGCCTGGCCCCTGTGAGGCCTCCTAAAGATACAAACAGGGTGGATTTCGAGACGGCCAGGCTGGATGTCTGGAACTACAAGGATGATTATCTTTCCCCCCAGCAGCTGACACAGCTTACCAACGAATTGAAACGAAGCTACCTGGCTGTCGTCAACCGGAATGACGGCCGGCTGATACCATTGGGCGACGAAGATTGCGAGACGGTGATTCCCGGCGGAGAAGGCAATGCGCCTTATGCCCTGGGCAGCAGCAGCAAAGGGTACCGGGTTCAGCAGCAGTGGGAGGAGAACGGACTGCAAAAAATCTTTCTTATCGATCTTCGAGACGGCAGCCATAAACTGATCCGCGAAAATGTGCGACAGGGAGCAAGTCTCTCGGCTGCAGGCAGGTTCATATTATGGTATGACTGGCAGCTGAAGAACTGGTTCACCTACTCCATTGCCGATGGCAGGATATCGAATATCACAGCAGGTATCCGGCAGCCACTGTATGACGAAGAGGACGATCATCCGGATGATCCGCCTCCCCATGGGAGCCTGGGGTGGCACCAGGATGACCGTTGTGTCTATATCTATGACAAATATGATGTCTGGCAGTGTGACCCGACGGGGAAGTCTGCCCCTGTCAACGTGACCAAAGGAAAGGGCCGGGCCAACCATCAGACGATACGGTATGTTCAGCTGGACAGGGAGGACCGGTTTATCCGGGACGGGCAGCTGGTCCTGCTGACCGTCTTCGATACGAAGGAGATGACCGGTGGACTGCAGCTGTATAAGATCGGCACTCCCTATGCGCCCGTCACTTCTACCTTTCCCGTCAGCTACAACGGTTTTTTCAAGGCGAGGGACAGCTGGAGGATGGGCTATTTGAAAGGCAGCTTTGACAGATCCTATGACGTATATGTAGCGCCTCCGGTGGATACGAATGCCGTGGTATCCCTTATCCCTGACAATGCCGCCGCGAAGCCATTCAGCCATATCAACCCGCAGCAGGAAAAATATAACTGGTTCAGCGTCGAGCTGCATCATTGGAAAATGCTGGATGGCAAGATGAGCGAAGGGCTGCTGTACAAGCCCGAGAACTTCGACAGCACCAAAAAATATCCGATCATATTCTATTATTACGAACGGGATGCGGAGAACCGCTACCAGTATATCACGCCGCAGCCTGTAAGGGCTTCCATCAATATTCCTTATTTCACCAGTAACGGTTATCTTGTCTTTGACCCCGACATCTGGTACAAGACAGGCGCTCCCGGCGAGGACGCTTATAATTCTATCATGTCTGCTGTCCGCTATCTCTCCCGCTTCAAATGGGTGGATACCACAAAAATGGCCTTACAGGGACATTCCTGGGGCGGCTACCAGACAGCTTATATGGTAACCCGGACCAATAAGTTTGCTGCCGCTGAGGCGGGCGCCCCTGTGGCCAATATGACCAGCGCTTATGGCGGCATTCGCTGGGGTACGGGCATCAGCAGGCAATTTCAGTATGAGCGGAGCCAGAGCCGCCTTGGCGCTACCCTTTGGCAAAGACAGGACCTGTACATAAAGAACTCACCATTGTTCAGGGCCGATAAGGTAACGACACCCTTGTTAATGATGCACAACGATGCGGACGGAGCCGTACCCTGGTACCAGGGCATCGAAATGTTCTCTGCGCTCCGGCGGCTGGGTAAAAAGGTGTGGCTGATCCAATACAATGGGGAAGACCATGGACTAACGGAGCGGCGCAATCGTAAGGACTGGTCAATACGTCTTGCCCAGTTCTTTGGATACTACCTAAAAGGGGAGCCGCCTGCACGCTGGATCAGGGATGGGGTGCCCGCCACCCTGAAAGGGATCGACTGGGGCCTGGGAACGGAATAGATATTTGACAGATTATTTGTTATATTCATCATATAAACTAACGTTATGTTCAGGAACTATTTGAAAGTGGCCATGCGGAGCCTTCTTAAGAGAAAGGCTTTCACCCTGATCAATATCCTGGGGCTGGCTACGGGAATGGCGGTATGCCTGCTGATCGTTCTTTTTATTCGCAGCGAGCTGAGCTACGACAAGTTCCATCAGAACGCCGACAGGATCTACAGGATGGTGCTGGATCGTAAATACCCGGAACATAATGCTTCTTATTCCACCATCCCTTTTTCCGTAGGCCCGGCTGTGCATAAGGAGTTCCCGGAGGTCGAAGCTTCGACGGGGCTGCAGAATTTTGCGGGGAACGATAATGTCTTTATCAAAGTGGGTGATCAGCTGTTCGAGGAGCCGCATGTGCTGATTGCCGATTCCAATTTTTTCCGGGTGTTCACTACCAGCCTGCTGGAAGGAGACACCGCCACTGCGCTGGAAAAACCCAATATGGCCGTGATCAACGAGACCACGGCCAAAAAATATTTTGGCTCTGTGTCAAAGGCGATGGGGCAGTGGTTCGAGACGGATGGAAAAGCTCGATTCACCATATCCGCCGTTTGCAAGGACTGGCCCGAGAACTCTCACATGCAGTTCAATATCCTGCTGTCTCTTAACAGCTTTCCCTTTTCTCATCAGGCCAATTACACCGGCTTCTCCACCTGGACCTATTTTCTGCTTAATAAGCATGCTTCTCCCGCGGCGCTGGAAGCCAAGTTCCCCCGCATCGTGGAGAAATATGTCTCCGGGGATATTGCGCGCAATTTCGGGATGAGCTATCAGGCGTTTGTCGCCGCGGGCAACGGATACCATTATTTTTTACAGCCACTGACGAAGATCCACCTGATCTCGGATATGGAAGCAGAGGTAAAGCCCAATGGCAGCATGCGGGCCGTTTATATATTCGGCGTCATTGCGATCTTTATCCTGGGCATCGCCTGCATCAATTTTATCAACCTTTCCACCGCCCGATCGATGGAAAGGGCCAAGGAGGTCGGTATCCGCAAGACCTTCGGTTCGGAGAAGCAGTCGCTGATCTTTCAATTCCTCATGGAGTCCACGCTTGTAAGTCTGCTGAGCATTGTGCTGGCACTGGGCCTTATCTTGCTGTTGCTGCCGGCCTTTAATACGATGTCCGGAAAGGAGCTTTCGGTACTTGAATTTTTAACGCCAGTGACGCTGACGGGATTGCTGGTCTTTGGGATCATGGTAGGGATAACTGCCGGGCTCTATCCGGCATTCGTGCTGTCATCTTTCAAGCCTATCCAGGTATTAAAAGGGAAATTCAAATCCTCGAAATACGGTACGGCGCTGCGCAATGGCCTGGTGGTCTTTCAGTTCGCCATTTCCATCATCCTGATCATCTGTACGATCATCGTCAACCGGCAAATGGGGTATATGCTGGGCGATAAGCTGGGTTTCAGGAAAGATCATATCATCGAGATACAGCGATCCGATCTTGCGGGCGATAAGACGCGCGCCTTCCGGAATGAACTTACAGGCATCGCGGGAGTAGAAAAGGTCAGCGGTGTTTCCTCCATGCCCGGCAATGAAGGCTTTTTCGGCGTCACATGGCAGCCAGTCGGTACACGTGAATCCATGACGGGCAAAGGGATCATTGCAGACGATCAGTTTGCGGCCACGCTGGGGCTGGAGATGAAAGAAGGGCGATTCTTTTCCCGCAGCTTCGGTACGGACTCATTAGCCGTCGTGCTGAATGAGAAAGCCGTGGCCGCCCTGGGATTAAAGGAGCCGGTCGTCGGAACAAGACTTACCACTACGGATGGATTCCTTAATCCCAAACCTGACTCACCCTATATGTACACCGTGGTAGGCGTAGTAAAGGATTTTCATTTTCAGACGCTTCACCAGGCCATCGCCCCGTTGGTCTTTACCAGTACCGTGAGATTTAATGAGGTGACGGGGATCACTTCTGTACGTATAAAGGGGGATAATTTTGCCGCTGCCATCAAGTCCATCGAACGGGCCTGGCACAATTTCGTGCCTGAAAAACCCTTTCACTATACTTTCCTGGACCAGAACCTGGCCGCTCAATACAAGGCCGAGCAGACGGTGCAGCGGGTATTTACTGTTTTCTCAGTCCTTGCCATCTTCATTGCCTGTATAGGACTGTTGGGGCTGGCGGCGTATGCCACACAACAGCGGATCCGGGAGATCAGTATCCGGAAGGTACTGGGCGCCAGCGGCGGCAATATCATTGGTATGCTGTCAAAGGATTTTCTCAAGCTGGTGACCCTTTCGGCTATTGTTGCCTTCCCGCTGGCCTGGATGGCAATGCATTCCTGGCTGCAGGGTTTTGCCTACCGGGTAGGTCTCAGCTGGTGGATCTTTGCCCTGGCCTGGGCGATCTCACTGCTGATCACCATGCTCACTATAAGTTTCCAGGCTATCCGGGCTGCCCGCGCCAACCCGGTGAAGACGCTGCGGTCGGAGTGACAGGCAGGCGGGCTTCTTTTAGTATCAGGGATTTAGGGTTGTCAAATAAACAGCTTGCAAGTGCCGAAAAGCTTATGTATATTGGATAGAATCCGTAACCTGAAAAAAGAAGACATCCAATGCCTCGAAAGATCTTATGCCTGCATTTGCTCGCAATCATCCCCTTTTTCTTTTCCGGCTGCGCCACCATCATGCATGGTTCCCGGCAAGGCGTATTTCTCACTTGTGAACCCAGGGTAGCAGCAATATATATTGATGGCAAATACACTGGCCAGACGCCCACGAGGGTCATACTCAAACGAGGAAAGAACCATCATTTGAAATTGGAGCTTCCGGGCTATAAGCCTTTCGAAGCGGAGCTCACCCGCAAGCTGGATGGATGGGCCTTTGGGAATATCTTTGGCCTGGTCGGCATTGCCCTGGATGCTTACAATGGCAGCATGTACCGGCTGAGCCCGAAGGATATGTATCCGGAGCTGACTCCGCTGCCGGCGGAAGGCTCCACCGGCAGTAACAACCTCCATATCCTGATCAAGCTGCATCCTGATCCATCACTGGAAAAGGTAGCTTACACAATGCCGGAAAGTGTTTTTGTTGAATTCTTTTTTTTGTAATATAATAGTAATATCTTTATAGAGCCAATAATCAAACTAACCAAGCTTTATCCCACCATTGAGTCTACTGCGTTTACCTTACGGACCCTTCCTGTGATATATTTCGTATGCCGAGATTGAGGCCAAACAGTTTATAACCCTTGCGTGCCGACAGAAATACTACATAATGAGAAAGCCCTGCTGCAACAGGTTGCACAACGTGATGAACTTGCGTTCAGAGTGCTGTTCGATGGGCATCGTGACCGCCTTTACAACTATATACTGGGTATCATCAGGTCGAAGGAAGTGGCCGAAGAGCTCGTGATGGACGTATTCCTTAAGATATGGCTGGCGAAGGATCTTGTCACTGAAATAGAAAATTTTGACGCCTTTCTCTTCACAATAGCCTATAATAAATCTATTGATTTTTTGCGCAGTGCGGCCAGGGACCCTGTATTCCGGAACCTACTGTGGAATGATATTCAGCAGGCGGGAGACGCCAGGGCAGACAGTGTAGTCATGCAGCATGAATACGAAAACAAGCTGCGGGAAGCCGTAGCGCTCCTGTCTCCTCAACGAAAAGAAGTTTATCTCCTCAGCAGGGAAAATGGTTTTTCCCATGCGGACATCGCACGGAAGCTCAGTCTGTCCAGATCCACCGTAAACAACCATATTGTAGAATCTCAGCGTTTTATCCGAACTTATCTCATCAATCACATGGACCTTGCCATGGCTATCCTCCTGTTGTCCCGGATCAAAGGTTAAAAAAAATTTAAAAAAAAGGTAATCCGGGTTAGTTATTGCTTTTCTTTTCATCGTCATATAGGAAAGCAGTTTATTCATCATGGTAAACAAACGATGGGCAAAGGAAAGGTGGGAATACCTGGCGGGAAAATATCTTGCCGGAACCTGCACCAGGGAAGAGCTGGATGAACTGCTATCGCTGGTGAATAAAGAACCCCACAACAAGGAATTGGTAAAGGTATTGCAACAACATTGGGAAAGCGCCCATGAAAAAGTCCCTGCTGCAGGCGTGGATTGGGACGCCAGGTTCCATACGATGATGCAGCAGACGGAAGTGATGGCCGGGAATGAAACTCCTCCGGTATCCATTCAGAGATGGCGCTGGTATATGGCTGCAGCTTCTGTCCTTATCTTTTTGATCTGTGCAACATGGTTCGGGTACTTTCTTTCTTCCAAGGGTCATGCTACAGGGATGGCCTCGGTAAAAACGGAACATTCTCAACAGGAGATCCTTCCGGGAAGCAACAAGGCGGTGCTGACATTGGCAAATGGGGACAAGGTGATACTGGATAGCGCGCAGAACGGTTCATTGGGTGTTCAGGCCAACATGAAAATAGTGAAAATAACCAGTGGGGTGCTCGCCTATAAAAGAGCTGCGAGCGACGAGCTGCGACCGACGAGAGAGCTTCTTTATAATACTGTTGCGACGCCCAGGGGCGGACAATACCAGGTCATATTGGCGGATGGCAGTAAGGTCTGGCTGAATGCTTCTTCCTCCCTGCGGTTCCCTACGAGTTTCACGGGAAAACAGCGCAACGTGGAGCTGACCGGGGAAGCCTATTTTGAAGTGGTAAAAGACGCTGCCCGACCCTTCAAGGTGACAGTCCTTCCCGGCGTCGGAGGAGGCAGTACCAGGGAAGTGGAGGTGTTAGGGACCAGCTTTAATGTAATGGCGTATAGCGATGAGAACATGATCCGGACCACGTTGGTGGACGGTTCAGTGAAAGTGAGGAACGGGAAGGACGAAAATATCCTGGAGCCGGGCCAGCAGGCGCAATCGGCGCTGGGCGTCCCGGGACAACGGGTGATCGCTGATGCAGATGTGGCAGCCGCTGTAGCCTGGAAGAACGGATATTTCAACTTCAATAAAGAAGACCTGCGAACAGTAATGCGGCAGCTGGCCAGGTGGTATGATGTGGATGTAAGCTATACCGGTAATAACAATGACCGGATATTCTGGGGCGGCATGCAGCGAGATCTCTCCTTGTCGGCTGTATTCAGGATCCTTGAAAAGAGCGGGGTACAATTTTCCATTGACGGCAAAAAAGTAATTGTGACCATGTAAGCCAGACAACAGGCAATAAATCAACAGATAAAAATAGTGGTTATCCCAAAAAGAAAACCGCCCCGACTGGAATTCGGGACGGCTGGAAGTTCGGGTTAACCCGCCGCCGGATCAGCTGACCGCGACCGGACGGCACTTGTTTAAATCAATCTTGTAGGACTGCTTTTTTTTAACCCAAACACTACAAAAGTATGCATTTAACTGCTATTTGTAAACCCGTGCTGTATAAGAGAGGGTTTTTTAACAAAACACTGCTTGTCATGAAAATGACGACCTTCATCTTGATAGCTACCTGCCTTCAGGTCAGCGCTACAGCTTTTTCACAGAGCATTACATTTTCAGGAAAGAATGTGCCGCTGGAAACGGTGTTTTCCGCCATTAACAAGCAGTCGGGATACATCGTCTTTTGTGATTACGGCCTCATAAAGGATGCAAAAAAAGTGACCCTGCATGTGCGGGAAGCTTCCGTAGAATCCATTTTGGCCGCTTGTCTGAGGGATCAGCCCCTCAGCTATGAAATTGTCGGCAAGACCATCGTGATCAGCCGGAAACAGGCCGATGGCAATAACCCAGGCGAGATAAGGCCGCCCATGCCTCCTCCGGTGGACATCAAGGGCCGGGTCACGAATGAAAAAGGGGAGGGCGTGCCTTCGGCAACGGTCTCCGTAAAAGGTTCCAACAAGGTCACCGTCACCAATGACAACGGTGAGTTCGAGTTGAAAGGGATCAACAGCAATGCCGTACTGGTCATCACCAGTGTGGGTTTCGAGCGGATGGAAGTGAAATTAACCGGCCAGTCCACCCTTAATGTGCAGCTAAAGAATGCTGCCGCTTTGAACGAGGTGGTCGTTACTGCGCTGGGTATCCAGCGGAAGGCCAAATCACTGACCTATTCCACTGAGGAAGTAAAAGGAGCGGCGCTCACTGCGGTTCCTGAGACCAACGTGATGAACGCCCTTCAGGGTAAGGTATCGGGCCTGAATGTATTCAGGGGTTCAGGGGGAGCCGGAGGTTCGGTGAATGTAGTGATCCGGGGCAGCAAATCATTCGGAAATAATCAGCCGCTGTATGTTATCGACGGGGTTCCATTTCAGAACAATTCCCCCACCCAGCCTGCAGGTATCTATAATGGTGCGGCGCTGCCCGATGCGGGCGACAACCTGTCCCAGATCAATTCCGAAGACATCGAAAGCGTGACGGTCCTGAAAGGGGCAAGCGCATCGGCATTATATGGTTCCCAAGGACAGAACGGGGTAGTGCTCATTACCACCAAGAAGGGGAGGGCCGGCGCCATCACCGTGGATTATGCCGTCAACTACAACCGGGATACACGGGCCTACGGTCCTAAATTACAGTACACGTATGGGCAGACTGCGGCAGGGGCCAATTACAGCTGGAGCACCACGAAAGGCAGCTTTAAGAACATCGAGGGTGATTTTTTTGTCCCGGGCAACACCTGGACCCACAGCGTCTCTCTCAGGGGCGGTGACAAGGATCGGAACAGCTATATGTCGTATTCCAACACCAATGCTTCCAATATCTATCCCAACAGCAACTATAATAAGAATACGATCAATATCAGGCAAAGCAACACTTATTTTGGAGGCAAGCTGACCGCGGATGCAAATATCCTCTTCACCGAGCAGCATTATAAGAATCCATTGTCTCCCGGCTTGTACAACAACCCGATCACGGGCCTTTACTTATTCCCACGGGGACTGGATTTTGGCCAATACAAAAAGAATTATGAAGTATTCAATACGCCCAAAAACTACAGTTTGCAGAATTGGTGGAACATCGATTGGATAGCCAACCCGTCCGGCGGCGGTGGTGACGACAACCAGCAGAACCCTTTCTGGATCATGAACAGGGATATATTCACGCAAAGAACGGACAAGGCGTATGCCTCCCTCCAGTTGAAATACCAGTTCACGGACTGGCTGAATCTGCAGGTACGGGGTAATATAGATAAGGAATACCGTACGTTGCAAAGCAAGCTTTCCTCCGGGACGCAAACGGTTCTGGCCGACCCGCTTGGAAAGTATAAGCTCTTCAAATACGACAACCAGCAGGTGTATGGGGATGCCATCCTTTCCTTCAATAAGAAAATTGGCGACCTGGGCATCGGTGCATTGGCGGGCACCAGCCTGCAGAACATCGACAATTATTCCCAGCATTTTGAAGGGCCCCTGGTCCTTGCAAATGTATTTACGCTGGCTAATATCCGTTATGCCAACCTGACTACGGAAGAGCATCAGTATCGCAAGAGGAAAGAGGCGGTATTCGGCGGCCTGAACCTTTCTTACAAGGAAATGTTGTACCTGGATGTCACTGCCAGGAATGACTGGTCATCCGCGCTGGCTTATCCCGTAGGCGGTCTGTCTTTACCTACCAAATCTTACTTCTATCCTTCGGTCGGCTTGTCCGCGGTCGTGAATGAAATGGTGCAGCTGCCGGCATCCATATCCTTATGGAAGCTGAGGGCTTCTTACGCAGTGGTGGGGAATGATTTCGACTCTTATCAAAATTATGCCTATAGCTATTTTAGCTATAACCAGAATGGCGTGGTCGCCGGAAGCAATGGTCCTTATCCTGGTACGGCCCTGCAACCGGAAAAAACCCATTCCCTGGAGTTTGGGACAGAATTCAGGCTGAAGAATGATGTGGCATGGTTCGATTTCACCTGGTTCAAGATCAACACCAAAAATCAATTAGTCACCTTCAAGGCGGGCAGTGGTCAAACCTTTAACAATTACCTGATCAATGCCGGCAATATTGAAAATAAGGGCTTTGAATTAAGTGCTGGCGGAACTCCTGTCAAGAGCAGGGATTTCAAATGGGATATTTATGCCACCTTCTATGTCAATAAGAATGTGGTGAAGGACTTTAATGGAACGGATAATTTCGTGCATGCTATTGCGGGCGCCGACAACGGCAATATGACCTATTTCGGCATTCGGAAAGGACTGCCATATCCCACTTTCTTCGGAAAGAAATTTGTACGTGATGAAAAGGATGGTACTATTCTGATCGACACAGGCGCCAACCTTGGCAAGCCCCTGTATACACTCTATAGTGCAGATACCACCGGCCTGGGGACGGCCATGCCCAAGTCGATCATTGGGTTCACGAACACCTTTACTTTCAAGGGCAGGCTTTCGTTAAGATTTGTGGTGGACGCAAGGATAGGAGGCCAGGTAATGGATGTCACGCAGGCCATATTGGATGAATATGGCGTGTCCCAGGCTTCCGCGGACGCCAGGGATCATGCCAGTACATTTTTACCTGTGAAAGCCAAATATGTGGGCGGAGGGGCCGTCACCTCCATCGATCCGAAGGTCTGGTACGGCGCTGTAGCTTCCAGGGCAGGTCTTGCCGAGTATTATATGACTAGCGCCACCAATGTAAGGTTGAGGGAGCTTGCGGTGGCATACAGTCTTCGTCCGGATATGGTAATGGCTAAAACGCATAATATTATTAAGGCTATATCCATTGGATTCAACGCACGGAACCTGTTCTTCTTTCATAAGAAGGCAGCTTTTGATCCCGACATAGCTGTAGGTACTTCGAATGGTAATCAAGGCTATAATGCCTTTACAGCCCCGGCGACCAGGAGCTTTGGCGGATCGGTGAAAGTTTCCTTTTAATTAAATGAAGCACGTATCTATTTTGTTTTTCAAAAAAGGATTAATATGAAAAATAATTTTTTGTTGATTTTTATAATGGCTTTTGCGGCACTCCAATATGGCTGTACAAAGGATTTTAAGGATTTGAACACAGATCCTTATGCATTGACCAAGGAGCAGCTGCTGCCCAATAACGCCAATGTGAGCGCTTATTTCACTACGGCGCAGCAAAACCTGGTGGAGAACGGCCCCTGGCTGACACAACTGGACAATTTTTACGGAGATAATTTTGTGGGGTATGTTTACCCTCCTTCAGGATTCCGGGGCAACCAATACCCCTGTACTTTATTTAACCAGGACGGCTGGCAGGACGGGCTATGGGGGAATGCTTATGACAATGTATTGAAGCAGACTTATTTCATCATCAAGGGTGTCAGGGAGATAACGCCGGCCACGGATGCGACCAATACACAGTTCGCGATCGCCAAGATCATCCAGGTTGCCGGTATGCATCTTGTAGCCGATGGATGGGGCCCCATCATTTATACAAAATACGCCAAGCCCGAAGCGGACCTTGTATCTTACGACTATGACAGCCAACAGGACGTTTATAAAGAATTTTTTGCTGACCTCGATACGGCTGTCACGGGCCTCTCGGCCCTGGTAGCGGGCGGAGGTCCTTCTACATTCGGCAGTCTGGATTTGATCTACAGCGGCGACCTGAAGAAATGGATCAAGGCCGCCAACTCCATCCGGCTCCGGCTGGGCTTGCGGTTGACCCGTGTCGATCCTGCCACGGCCAAGACCCAGGTACAAAAAGCGCTTAGTGATCCCAATGGGGTCATTACGGATAATGCCGACAACATGCATGTCAATTTCAACAGCGCGTTGGGCGGCGGCTTTGTGCAAGTGTCCAGGGACTGGACGGACGAACGGCTGGGCGCCGATTTTGAAACCATCCTAACCGGGTATAACGACCCGCGCCTGGCCTTATTCTTTAACCCGGCTACGGATCCCACCGTAGGCCCCATTTTCAAGGGCATCCGGGAAGGTGCGGATATAGCGGCAAAGGGAGACTATGTCGGGTATTCTGATGTGAATGTGGCTGTATTCGGGCAGAACCCGGCCGGATGGGGAGGGGATTTGAATGTCATTACCGCGGCTGAAGTAAATGAGGCGCTGGCGGAAGTGGCGCTCCGGGGATGGGGCACTGGTGCCTACACCGGGACGGCCCAGTCTTATTATGAGGCCGGTATCAAAGCCCATTTCGATATGTATGGCATTGGTACGGCGGCTTATAATACCTATATCGCAGGAACATCGCTGCCCGTGAACTATGTGGATCCGAAAAAGGCAGCGCATAATATTGCAGCGGTCAACCTGGTTCCGGTGAAATATAACGCGGCAGGCTCCAATGAGTATCAACTGCAGCAGATCCTCACGCAGAAATGGATCGCTTTATTCCCCAACGGGAAAGAGGCCTGGTCCGAATGGAGAAGGACAGGTTACCCGAAGGTATTCCCCAACTATCTGAATTACAGCGGCGGAACCATCAGCACGACGGACGGCGCCAGAAGGATCTTCAAGTTCGCCTTAGGCGAATATCAAACGAATGCCAATGGTGTTAAAACCGCCCTCTCCGCGTTGGGGGGACCTGATGTCGGAGGCACCCATGTATGGTGGGACCCGGCCAGCAATACGTCTAATTTTTAGGGCGGATAAAATAGCTGAAATTGATTGAGGTCGTCCCAAGGAAAGGGACGACCTTCTTTAAATTATAATTATGCCGGGGAAAGGAGGATTGTATATATGTTTGTTGGCAGGCGTGACCTTTTTCCAGTCCTGCGACAGGAAGGCGGATACGTTGTTCAAAAAACTGGACAAGGAAAAGACCCATGTCAATTTCCGGAATACCATCCTGGACAATAACGAACGTTTCAGTTGCCTGAACTTTCCATACTATTACAACGGCGGCGGTGTCGCCGTAGGCGATTTCAACAATGACGGACTTCCGGACCTGGTATTCACCGGCAGCATGGTGAAGAACAGGCTCTATCTCAACAAAGGGGGTTTCCAATTCGACGATATCACCGAAAAATCGGGTATTGCCCGATTTGACGGATGGTGCACAGGCGTTTCGGTGGCCGACATCAATGCGGACGGCTGGGCGGATATCTATATCTGCAGGTCCGCCCTGGAAGACGGGAAGGACAGGACGAACCTGCTGTTCATCAACAATCATGACCTGACTTTCACGGAGAGCGCAGCCCGTTACGGTGTAAATGATTCCGGATATTCCACCCAGGCTTCCTTCTTCGACTTCGACAAGGACGGTGACCTGGACCTTTTCCTTATCAAGCAATCCAAGCCTGAATATTCCAGGGGCGTCAATTTTAATTATGCCAGCCTGAAAAGACAGCCGGCGGAAACACAATTCGAGAACAAGCTCTACCGTAATGACGGGGGGCGTTTCTCCGACATCACCCGGCAGGCGGGGATCAGCAGCAACCCCCTCACATTCAGCCTGGGGGTAATGACTGCGGACATTAATATGGACGGCTGGCCTGATATCTATGTTTCCAATGATTACAATGAAGAGGATTACCTGTATATCAATAATAAGGATGGTACGTTCAGCGATCAGCTGCGCGACAGGCTGGATCATGTGGCGATGTACTCCATGGGCTGTGACATCGCCGATTTTAATAACGATCTGCTGCCTGACATCTGCACCCTGGATATGCTGCCCGGGAAGCATACCGACCTGAAAATGCATAGTTCGGCCGACAGATTCGACAAATACCGGCAGCTCCTCTCATATGGATTTTATCCCTTCTACATGCGAAACCAGCTGCAAAAGAATAATGGCGACGGCACATTCTCGGAGATAGCCCAACTGGCAGGAATAGACGCCACGGACTGGAGCTGGTCGGTCCTCTTTGCGGACTATGACCTGGACGGAAGGAAGGACGCCTATATAACCAATGGCGTCAAACGGGATATTACCAACCTGGATTTCCTTCAATTTGCACAGGAGCACCAGCAGGCGATGAGACAAGGCGGCGCCCCCATCAGCTTCCAGGAATATCTCACGCACATCCCTGGAGAGATAAGCCCTCATTATTTGTTCAGGAATATGGGCGATGACAGGTTTGAGAATGTGGCGGAAGCCAGCGGACTAGGAGAAGTGCTGATCTCGAACGGCGCAGCTTATGCAGACCTGGATAACGACGGGGACCTGGACCTTGTCACCAACAATATTGACGAAGATGCTTCCATCTATTGCAACAATGCGGAAAAAATGTATCCCGGCCGCCATTTTATCAAATTCTCTTTCAAAGGTCCGGCGGGAAATCCCATGGGGCTCGGGTCGAAAGTATTTGTCTATACGAAGGACAAAACCATTTACCAGGAGCAGCTGTTGACGAGGGGGTTCCAGTCGGGAGTGGACCCGGTGATCTCGGTAGGGCTGGGAAATGAAAAGGATGTGGATTCGGCTCTTGTCATCTGGCCTGATGATACCTATGAGACGATCGTCGGGATCAAGGGGAACAGGACCATTGTGCTCGACCACACGACGGCCGGTGGAAAATTCGATTACGGGCAGCTGGCAAAAAAGTCCAAGCCGCTATTTACACAGGCGGACAAGGCCATTGACTATATCCATAAGGAAGCCTTCACGAATGATTTCCTAACACAGAACCTGATGCCGCATTTCTATTCTCATGACGGACCCTGCATGGCCACCGCAGATGTCGATGGGGATGGCCTGGAAGATATTTTTATCGGCGGGGCGAAAGGCTGTGCGGGGAAAATATTCATCGCTGAAAAAGGAGGGAAATACAAGGCACCTTCCGAAGGATACTTTGCAAGCGATGAAAATTGTAAGGACATCAGCGCCGCCTTCTTCGATGCTGACGGAGATGGCGATCCGGACCTTTATATTGTCAGCGGCGGCTATGAGTTTGAAAAGGACAGTCCTGTTTTCCGCGACCGCCTGTACATCAATGAAGGGAAGGACGGTTTCCGTGAGAAGAAAGATGCGTTGCCAGTGTTCCTTCGCAACAAAAGCTGCATCGCCGTATATGATATGAACAACGATGGGCATCCGGATATTTTTATAGGCGGCAGTGTCGAACCCGGCAACTATCCCTTGTCCACTCCTTCCCGCATACTGATCAACGATGGAAAAGGGAAGTTTTCAGACCGTACGCCGGAGATCTGCCCTTCCCTGCTCAGCCAGGGGGGGATCGTGCATGCAGCCGTATGGGTGGATGTGAACAAGGACGGGAAAAAAGACCTGATCCTGGGGGGAGAGTGGATGCCCGTAAGGATCTACCTGAATCATGGGACAACCCTGGAAGATGTTACGGGCAGGATAGGGGATGTCCTGCCGTCCGGCTGGTGGTGCAGCCTTACAGCAGCCGATATGGACGGAGATGGCGATGAGGACATCGTGGCCGGCAACTACGGATTGAACACTCCGCTGAAAGCATCCGGCAAAGAGCCCATGGAGATACACTTTTCCGATGTCGATCAGAATGGGATCATCGACCCTTTCATTTCTACCTATGAAGAAGGCGTTCCTTATCCTTTTGCAGGGATGGACGATGCCAACCGGCAGGTGCCCCTGCTGCGGAAATCATATTATAATTATGCCACCTATGCAAAGGCATCCATCAGCGACCTATATAAAGGTAAGAGCTTTCAAGAGGTGCCAAAGATGGGCGTGACGGAATTGAGGACGATGTACCTGGAAAATACGGGCAACGGTTTTGCCGTCCGTCCATTGCCGGTGGAGGCCCAATATGCTCCCGTTTTTGTGTCTTGTCTTCAGGATTTTGATCATGACGGAAAGAAGGATATGCTGCTGCTGGGCAATAATAAATTTAACAAGCTCCGCATCGGGCAATTGGACGCCAATCACGGAATAGTGCTTGCCGGGGACGGCAAGGGGCACTTCCATTATGTTACTCAAACAAACAGCGGGCTGCATATTCGTGATGACGTCAGATCGGCAGCCTTTATCAATAATTCCCTTATCGTTGGCGTCAACAACGGCCCTCCCGGGGTCTTTCGGCTCAACTGAGCAAGCATTCTGATACGATGGCAACGGCCCCGACGGGGACGAATGGAATTCATTTGATTATATATGACTCAAAATAATATGTAATTTTTATACATTACAGCAGACTGGACATAAACACAACTGTAGTAATACCATTTTTCAATTACGCTTGAAAATTCTAAACTACATCTGCTTATGACCTATCAAAAGGCATTGCTGCTATTGCTTGTCGTGCTATGCGGACACATAGCATTCTCCCAGGAACGAACTATCACAGGAAAGATCACCGACGAGACGGGCAAGGGCCCGGTGGCGGGCGCCACTGTAAAGGTGAAAGGCACGAGTAATGCCGTCTCTACCGATGCGGAAGGTTCGTTTACCATCAAGGCCCCGGCAGGGACTGTCACCCTGGTCATTTCCTCTATCGGCTATGCAACAAAAGAAGTTTCCGCAAGCGCCTCTTCCGGTGTGCTCAGCATCACCCTGGGCACTGATGCCAAGCAATTGGGTGAAGTTGTTGTAACTGCCCTGGGCATCACCCGGCAGGAGAAAACCCTGGTGTATGCTACACAAACCGTGAAGCCGGCGGAACTGACTGGTGTCAGGGATGCCAACAATGTGCTGAATTCCCTGCAGGGTAAGGTGGCCAATGCGGTCATTACCCAGGGGTCCGGCGGTCCCGGCAGCGGGGCGAGGATCGTTTTGCGGGGAAACCGCTCCATTCAGCAATCGAATAATGCATTGATCGTGGTGGATGGTGTGCCCATCAACAACAGCACCTACAGTATGTCGGGTAATGACTTCGGTTCTGTTCAGGGGTCTGACGGGGCATCCAGCATTAACCCGGACGATATCGAGTCCGTCACCGTCCTGCGAGGGGCTTCGGCTGCGGCTTTATATGGGAGTCAGGCAGGTAATGGGGTCATCGTCATCACTACGAAGAAAGGATCTAAAGAAAAGATCTCCGTTAACGTCAATTCCGGAATAGCCAGGGAGTCTGTGTTCGCCTTGCCCAAAATGCAAAACACCTACGGACAAGGTTCGAATGGGGTGTTGGATGTTACTAAGGGAACCAGCTGGGGAGCGAAAATGACCGGCCAGTCCTATACCAATTACCTGGGCAAACCGGCTACCTATTCAGCCCAACCGAACAATATAAAGGACCTTTTCAGGACGGGCACCAGCCTGAACAATTCGATCAGCATGTCCGGAGGATCGGAAAAATCGACCACCTATTTATCCTACACCAATAATGATGTACAGGGTATCATACCACGCAATGATATGATGCGGCATACGGTGACATTGCGGCAAACCAATCAGCTGGGGAAAAGGTTTTCCACTGATGCCAAGGTCACCTATCTTGTCGAGGACATAAAGAACAGGCCCCGCACGGGCGAGGAAAACGCCCCGGTCTCGGATATATATCAGATCCCCCGGAATGTCCCGACTTCCGATGCGGAACAATACCAGGTATTCAACAGCTTCAATATACCGGGAGCCGCCCCCTGGCCATCCACCAATGGCGGGATCTATCAGAACCCCTATTGGATGATCTATAATACTTCCCAGAATCAAAACAGGAACCGGATCATGGGTTTTCTCTCCGCCAAATTCCAGATCACCAGCTGGCTGAATGTGACGGGCAGGGCTAACCTGGACAGGACCTTTGACGAGATCGATACAAAATATCAACAGGGCACCCTGCTCTGGTCGCCCAACGCCGGAGGGTATTATAAGGAGGACAGGATCGTCACTACCCAGAAATGGTTTGACCTGATCTTTGATGGCACCAATAAGATCACGGAGGATCTGAAAGTGAATTACCATGTAGGCGCTATCTACCAGGATAATCAATTTAGCCGGGATGAGAACACGGCCGATGGGTTGAATGTAACGAACAAGTTCAGTCTGAATCTTGCCACGACGCCGGCCTTCCTTTCTTCCGGACAGGATGTTCAAACGCATGCGGTTTTCGGACAGGCAAACTTTTCCTTCAAGGATGCCCTCTTCCTGGATGCCAGTCTCCGTAATGACTGGGATTCCCGGCTGCCTTCCCCTTATTCCTATAAGTATTATTCAGTGGGAGCTTCCGCCATATTATCGGACCTGTTTGTCCTGCCCAGCGCCATATCGTTCCTGAAATTGAGCGCCAGCTACGCTGAGGTGGGCAATGGAGGCCAGTTTGGCTTGCTTTTCCCGACATACTCTTATGCTCAGGGTGCAGGCAATGGCTTTTTATTCCGGGACGTCACGCTTCCTTTCCCGAATGTAAAACCTGAAATTGTAAAAAATCTGGAGATCGGAGCTGAGGCTAAGTTCATGGACAACCGGCTTGGTTTTTCGCTGACCTATTATAAGAGCAATTCAACTAACCAGCTGATCCGCCTGGATCTCCCGGTTGCCACGGGGTATGCCAACCAGTATCTCAATGCAGGCAATATCCGGAACCAGGGAGTAGAATTGGTTTTGAGTGCAACTCCCATCAGGAACAGGGATTTCTCCTGGGACATCGCGGTTAATTTAGCGCTCAACCGTAATAAGATCCTTAAGCTGAGCGATCTCGTCAAGTTCGCTTACCTCACCGGGGATGGAAAACCAGGTTATCTCCGTTCTATCAGGCCAATTGTAACCGAGGGCGGAAGTTATGGGGACCTTCAGTCCAACTATTGGATGACCGACGATAAGGGGAATCATTTGCTGAATGACGACGGTACGCCGCTGACTACCTATCAAACCGGCGATCTGCCGAAGGTCATCGGTAACTTCAATCCCAAGGAGACGATCGGCATGACCAATAGCTTCAAATACAAAGGATTTTCTGCAAGGGTCCTGATTGACGGCAGGGTCGGAGGCACGCTTGTCTCTGGTACTGAAATGAATCTTGCCTTCAGCGGTGTCACAGAGGCGACTGCTAAATTCCGGGAAGGAGGGTTGACCCTGAAAGGCGTAAACGCCAGCGGCGCTCCCGTCTCAAAAGCCATCAATGCCCAGGCTTTCTGGACGACAGCTACTGCCCAACGTTATGGGAATGCCGAATTCTTTGCGTATAACGCCACCAGCTTCCGGGTGAGGGAGGTTTCTCTTGGATACGACCTTCCCCTGCATCTTAATTTTATTAAAACAGCCAGGCTTTCGGCCGTCGCCCGCAACCTGTTTTGGCTTTACCGTGGAAAATCCATCCTGGATATCCCGGGCATAGGCAAACGCACCATGTGGATGGACCCGGATATGAGCTTGGGTAATGGCAACTACCAGGGTACGGAATACTTCGCACTGCCATCTACCCGTAGCTATGGCCTGAACCTGCAACTTACTTTCTAATGATAATAATTATCAGGTATATGAAAATAATACAAAAGATATTCGACCAGTACGGATCTGCACTCCTGCTATGCAGTCTCGTGTTCCTGGCCTCCTGCACAAAGAATTTCAAGGACATCAATACGGATAAAAACAAGGTCTCGACTGTCGGGCCTGCCGAGCTGCCCTTCCTTCTATCCAGGGCTCAATCCGTAGCAACCATCAACCAGGGGAATTACCAGGTGGCTCAAAACCTGTTTGCAGACCAATACGCGCAGTATTTTGCCTGCGTGGCCTCCTATTTCGGCTCAGATCGCCTGACTATAGTACAAGGCTGGGTGAGTGCTGCGTTCAATCCTGTATATACGGATGCGGTGCCTCAACTGCAAACCCTTTTTAAGAACTACGATCCGACATCTTCGGAATATGCTATCGCACTCGTTGTTTGGGTATTGGCCTTCCATAAAGTAACCGATTATTGGGGACCCATCCCTTATTTCAAAGCAGGTATACCTTCCACAACAGTGCCTTATGACGCACAGGATAAGATCTATGATGACTTCTTTAAAAAACTGGATAGCGCGGTGACGATCATGAAAGCGAAACCTGCCGGCTCGACCGCTTATGGCAGCTATGATCTGATCTACGGGGGGAAAGTCGATTCGTGGATCAAATTTGCGAATACGCTCCGGTTACGCCTGGCATTGCGGATCTCCAAGGTAGATCCTGCCCGTGCAAAAACGGAAGCAGAGGCCGCCGTTGCCGCAGGTGTCATGACTACAAGCCCTGCCGATGATGCCCTGATCAAGAGAAGCACGGCCGGAGGGGACGGGAACGGGCTATCCATCATGTCCGACTGGAATGAGTTCCGGATGAGCGCCTCCATGGCATCCGTATTGAAAGGTTACCAGGACCCCCGTCTGCCCATCTATTTCCTGCCGACTTTCGATGTCACCAATGGGACCAATAACTACCAGGGTTTGCGTAACGGCCAGTTGAAGGACACTTTGGGCTTGCCGATAAATTCCGCTGCCATGAATTCACATGTCGGGCAACGCTGGTCATCTTCGAATGTAGTTGCCAAGAACGGGGCCATCCTCGGTACAGCCACATCCTTATCGACGTCTCAGAATGTAATGTGTACAGCCGAAGCCTATTTCCTCCGTGCGGAAGGAGCGCTGCTGGGCTGGAACATGGGTGGTACAGCCAAGGACATGTATAATGCGGGCATCACCAATTCCCTTGCTCAATGGGGGATTACCGATGCCACTGTCGTGCAGAGCTATATCAACAGCACCAATAAACCCATTGCACCCGGTGACTACTTCAATTCGCCGCCCATGACGGATATTCCGATCCTGTTTGGCGCCACACCTGCTGTTCAGCTGGAACAGATCGCCACCCAGAAATGGCTGGCCCTATTCCCGGACGGTGAAGAAGCCTGGGCCGATTACAGGCGGGGCCATGTACTCAAGTTATATCCTGTGGCACATTCGGACAACCCGGATCTGCCGGACCCCAAAACACAATGGATCAGAAGGATCAATTACCTGACCTCTGAAATAGAGAACAATGGCGATGAAGTGACCAAGGCCATCCAGTTACTGGGCGGTCCTGATAAAATCACTACGCCGCTGTGGTGGGATAAGAATTAGCAAAAATACATTACCTTAAAGCTCCCATCCTGACAGGATGGGAGCTTCTTTATTAATTCCATGTCTATGTATATATTTCTCCGTCGCCGGGGCTTCCTGCTGGCATTGTTATTCATACTGGCAGGCTGCAGCGACCGCACCGACACGCTGTTCACACAGCTGGACAAGGGGCGGACGGGGATCGATTTCCAGAATACGCTGTTTGACGGAGAGGCATTGAACGTCCTGAACTATATCTATTTCTACAATGGCGGAGGTGTCGCCATCGGGGATATCAATAACGACGGATTGCCTGACGTGCTGTTCACGGGTAACATGGTACACAACCGGCTTTTCCTGAACAAAGGCGATTTCAGATTTGAGGATATCACCGGCAAGAGCGGCATCGCGGAAAAGGAGGGCTGGTGCACGGGGGCCACCATGGTGGATATCAACGGGGATGGCCGTATGGATATCTATATCTGCCGGTCGGCGGACAGCGACCCGGGCCGGAGAAGCAACCTGCTCTATATCAATAACGGAGATCTTACTTTTACAGAGAAGGCGGATGAATATGGGCTGGCGGACAGGGGGTTTTCCACCCAGGCCGCATTCTTCGATTATGACAAGGACGGGGACCTGGACATGTTCCTTATCAATCACTCCCTGCATCAATATGCCACAGGCGCCGTCGACAATCCCGGCTGGCGCAAGGAGCGGCAGCCGGCTTATGAATGCAAGCTTTACCGCAATGACTGGAGCCAGCAGCTGAAGCATCCTGTATACACCGATGTGTCTGCCAGGGCCGGCGTTCTCTCCGACGTACTGACCTTTGGATTGGGGCTGGCCATATCCGATCTGAACAATGATGGCTGGCCGGATATCTATGTTTCCAATGATTTCAACGAGCCGGATTATTTGCTGATGAATAACGGGCCAGCGGGGGACAGCGGTCAGGTGACCTTTACCGAGCGTCTCGGCGATTGCATGGACCAGACCTCTTTGTATTCCATGGGCAATGACGCCGCGGATTTCAATAATGACGGACTT
>Ga0163162_10000467_pt1 | contig 37494 bp, 39 predicted proteins | sample S55metaG_FD_115310 | JGI IMG/M metagenome (GOLD analysis project Ga0163162, IMG submission 115310) | Switchgrass rhizosphere microbial communities from Kellogg Biological Station, Michigan, USA - S5-5 metaG | ecosystem: Host-associated > Plants > Roots > Rhizosphere > Soil | place: USA... | reverse complement strand
TAAATAAGTATAATTTGTCTACCACATTGGTAGTTACCCTTCAGAAAGGGTTAAATACTGATGAGATTGGTGAGATCATAGAGTATGCTTTAAAACAACGCTGTGTGCGCGGGGTGACTTTTCAACCTACACAACAAGCAGGCAGATTAGAAAACTTTGACAGCAAGAATGACCGATATACACTAACGGAGGTCAGAACTGCCATTTTAGAGCAAACAGACATCTTCAATAGAAATGATTTGATTCCTGTACCATGTAATCCGGATGCGCTGGTGATGGGTTATGCTTTGAAATTGGGCGACCAGGTTTTTCCGCTGACAAGAATGATCAACCCGGATGATCTGCTGGATAATTCAAGAAATACTATTGTTTACGAGCAGGACGAAAAACTAAAAATGCACCTGCTGAATATGTTCAGCACCGGGAACTCTGTTGATAGGGCCGGGGAACATTTAAAGTCAATTATGTGCTGCCTGCCTGAGATCGATGCTCCTAATTTGAGTTACGATAATTTGTTCAGGATCATTATTATGCAGTTTATAGATGCCCATAACTTTGACGTGCGCGCTATAAAGAAATCCTGTGTACATATTGTGAATAAAGATATGAGCATTATCCCTTTTGAAACAATGAACCTGTTTTACAGGGATGATAAGATTGATTACCTGAAACAATTACAAAAGGAAACCGCAGTTTAAAATGGAAGAAATTAAACAGGAACCAAAGCCTCAGAACAGGTGGAAAGTAGTTGGTATTAATATTGCAGTACTAGTTGTTTACACTGTTTTGTGCAGGCTTATTGATGGAGGTATCATTATCGATGCATTGTTGATAGCAATACATTTTTTCGCAGGGGTGATTACTTCAATTGCCGTCAGGCGATGGGAGTGGGTTCTAAGTGCATTCCTGGTGCTGGTGATAGGTTTTTCTACCTGCGTGAATTTTTTGGATATGCCTAATATGCATTAATTCAGATGAATGATAAAGAAAATAAAAAGAAAGATAGAACGGTGCTAATTGCCGGCATCAATATAACTATCTAATCGGCTATACTGTATGGACCCGGGCTATCGAAGGAAGTAATAATGCCCTCGCATTGGGATTACTAATAATTTTTCATATTATTCTATGCATAATAATTTCGCCATTTATTTATTCAAAGGGCTTTTTGTTAAGCGCCCTACTTGTCCTTTTGGTTGGCTTTTCTACCTGTTACCTTGTTTACTAGGCCATCATTTCTGCCAATACACCCTCTTTCAACGAATAAGTACAAAGAGTAACCTTATTAAGATTCAATTTTTGCGTGATATACCGTGTAATGAGTGACGCCACCACTATCATATCCACCCGGACAGGTATAATAGCTTTATTGCCCTCACGCTCGGCATGAGTTGAGCGAATTATCTGATTGGTTATTCGGCTTAAATCCCCGTTTTCAAAATGAAAGGTCTTGGTCTTCTTTAAATCGAATGAATCATCTATCAACTCAGCAAAAGTCTCAAAAGCGCCTGATGAGCCTATTAGGGCATCAACATGTATTTGTTCCACTGCTCTAAACAGATCGGTCAGGCAATTTTCCAGATACAGGTTCAATGCTTCGATCGACGCTGGTGGGATGGGATCAGTATGATGAAAGCGTTCCATCAATCGGGCAGCGCCGATCTCGAAACTTTGCTTCCAGATCAATTCTGATTGACTCCCAATAATAAACTCTACGCTACCACCACCAATATCCATGATCAGGGAATTTTGATCTGATAACAAGCCACTTGCCTTTACACCTGAATAGATAAAGGAAGCCTCCCGGTTGCCATCAACTATTTCAATATCAATTCCCGCCTCGGTTTTTACACGCTCAATAAACTCCTTCCCATTTGAAGCATTGCGTAAAGCCGATGTGGCTATTGCCTTGATATTGTGTGTGTTATTTTCTGAAATTTGTTTGCTGAATTGCTTCATGGTAGCTATACCACGTTCAAAAGGTGCAGGTAGGATCATCCCCTTGTTGATGCCACCTTCGCCCAGCTTTACTGCGATATGTTCATGCACTATTTCGCGAAAATTATTGATATCGCCCTCGGCAATCAGCAGGTGAAAGGTGTTAGTACCGAGGTCCATCACGGCGAAGCGTTTATCCATGCCACTAAAATAAATAATCCCCTAAATTGTTTGCCAAATCAGGGGATCACTTATTCATTAATGTTGATAAACTACTCTTTATAGAAGAACCATTTGGCTAGTTCTTTAAAACTTGCTTTCTTACCATACATTAATATGCCAACCCTGTATATGCGAGCCGCTACATAAGTGGTAAACAAAAATCCGGCAATCATAAGCGTCATAGAGGCAACTAGTTGCCATGGTGCCACACCTCCAAATGGAATCCTGATCATCATTGCTACCGGTGCCGTGAACGGAATTATAGAAAGCCATACGGCCAAAGGGCTGTCAGGCGCTTGAAATAAAACGGAAACAGATAATATATAAGTAAATAGCAAAGGCAAGGTTATGGGGAACATGAATTGCTGGGTTTCTGTTTCGCTGTCAACCGCTGAACCAACAGCCGCAAATAATGCGCTGTATAACAAATACCCCGTTAGGAAATAGAACACGAATACGCCCATGATATAACCGAACGGGATTGTTTTCAAAACCGCCAAAAAGTTCATCATAGAACTTTGGGGCGAGGAAAATGCAGACCCTGCGATTTTTGTTGAAATGACTGAAAGGATGATCCACGCCCCAAACTGTGTTAAGCCGACCAACCCGACGCCAATTATCTTACCCAACATCAGTTGAAACGGTTTAACAGATGATATTATCACCTCTATAATACGGCTTGTTTTCTCCTCAATCACCCCGCGCATTACCTGTGCGCCATAAATAATCAGGCATAAATAAATTAAAATCGCTCCAGCAATGCCTACACCGATATTTACCCCAACATTGGCATCTTTATCACCATTTTCCGTTACCTGAATAGGGTTAAGCGATATATTAATTTTCTTTATTGAATTAATTAAGGCTGTATCGATATGATTTTTTATCATATCATTGCTCACGGCTATATCGTTCATTTGCCTCTCTATTTCACCCGTGAGTGCAAACGAAGGTTTCTTTTTTGAGTATATCTGCACAGCATCTTTTTTAGTGAAACTTGCCGGTATTACAAGCGCAACTTCATTGTCGTTGTTTTTAAGCTCTTCTTTTATAGCTCTTAAGGGTTGCGCCGCAGCTTCAAAATGGATGTTTTTGCCGTCATGGAATTTTTCCGCAAATATTCCACTTCCGTCAATGATTTTAACAGTCTGCTTGTCAGTTAATTCGCTGCTACTTTTGGCTACTAATGCTATCGCTCCTGACATCAGAAGAATTAAACAAGGCACCAGGAATATCATCACAATAAATGCCTTTTTTCTCACCCTTGTAACGTACTCACGTTGTATGACTAATAGAATTTTATTCATGGTCAGGCAGATTTTTTGTTTACTTGTTCAATAAATATCTCGTTCATGCTCGGTATCACTTCTTTCAGCATGTGGATGTTGGCTTTGGGAATCAGGTATTGCAATATCTCGTTGGCAGTATTGCCTGATTTAGGGCTAAGTTTAATAATATGACGGTCATCATCAGTGTCTTCGCTTAGAATCTCAAATGGCTGTGACCCATTGAAGTTTAATTTCTCGCCACTGTATTCAACCAAATAAGTATCGTTCCGATAAGAATTACGGATAGCTTTTACCTTTCCATCAAGTATTTTATGAGAAAGATTAATCAGCGCGATGGCATCGCAAAGCTCTTCAACAGATTCCATACGGTGGGTAGAGAATAGAATCGTAGCGCCTTTTTTGTTGAGCTCCAGTATCTCATCTTTTATTAATTCGGCGTTTACAGGGTCGAATCCGCTAAAAGGTTCATCCAGGATAATCAGGTCAGGTTCATGTAATACCGTAGCTACAAATTGTGCTTTCTGTTGCATACCTTTTGATAGCTCTTCTATTTTCTTCTTCCACCAGGTTTCCATACCTAGTTTCTCGAACCAGAATTTAAGACGCTTTTGAGCCTCAGCGCGGCTTAGGCCTTTCAACCGGGCCAGGTAGATCATCTGCTCGCCGATCTCCATTTTTTTGTAGAGACCGCGTTCTTCGGGCAGGTAACCGATCTGGTTGATGTGCGATTGATTAAGCTTCTCGCCATTAAAATAGATCTCGCCTGAATCTGGTGCAGTAATTTGATTAATGATGCGAATAAGTGAAGTTTTACCGGCTCCGTTTGGCCCCAGCAGACCGAATATCTGGCCGCTTTCAACTTCTAAACTTACATCGGTAAGGGCTTTGTGCCCGGCATATTGCTTTTCGATGTGTCGAATGCTTAGCATATAAGGATCAGTTTTTATAGTTAGATATAACGTTTTAGGTTTTGTTACGGGTATTATTTATCACGAAGATAAGACAGGGGAATCTTGATAAAAGTAATAAATTAGCTTCAACCAATCCCTGAATATGAAATTTAAACTTTTACTGCTGTTTATGCTTCTTGCTTCTGTTTGTTTCTGCCAACGGAAACCTGTCAATATTATTTTTGACAGCGATATGGGGCCGGATTATGATGATGTAGGTGCAATCACTATTCTGCATAACCTGGCTGATAGAGGCGAAGCGCATATTCTTGCAACCGTGGCCAGTACCCGCTATGATGGCGTTGCAGGCGTGATGAATGTATTCAATACTTATTTTAAGCGACCTAACATTCCGATCGGTATCCCAAAAAATGGATTGGACCTGCGCGACTGGCAGCACTGGAGCGATACTGTATTGGCTAAATACCCGCATAAAATAAAGAGTAACGATGAAGTGCCAGATGCTGTACAAGTTTACCGAAAGGTGTTGGCGTCACAACCAGATCATAGCGTGACTGTGGTAACTGTTGGGTTTCTGACGAATCTCTCCAATCTGTTGAATACCAATGCCGACGAGTATTCAAAGCTAAATGGAAAAGAGCTTGTCGCCCGAAAAGTAAAGCTCTTAGTTTGTATGGCGGGCAGATTTCCATCTGGATATGAGTTTAATGTGATGAAAGATGCCAAAGCGTCTCAAAATGTTTATACCAATTGGCCAACTCAGATCATTTTAAGCGGTTTTGAAATAGGAGAGAAGATATTGGCAGGTATCCCTTTGATCCATAATGATGCCATAAAGAATGACCCGGTGAAAGATGTGTTCCGTATGTCGATACCAATGGCAAAGGAAGATTCATTGGGCCGTAAAAGTTGGGACGAAACGGCCGTATTGGTAGCAATAAAAGGATATTCTCCATTCTACACTTTACATCATGGCAGGATGAGTGTAGCTGATGACGGTAAAAATACCTGGGATGATAATGGGAATGGACAAGCTTATTTGGTGGAAAAGGTTGATTATAAAGAAGTGGAGAAATTGATTAATGAGTTGATACAGTATCAGCCGGGCGAGGCGAAAGGGAAAAGATAGCGCGGGTGTCACACTGAGGCACTCGAAGTGTGCGCGTAAAGGCCTTTGCCCACCATGCTTCGAGTGCCTCAGCATGACACCTTGGCTCTAAATAAAAAAGCCCGGAATCCTAACAATCCCGGGCTTTAATACCTTTTACCTTTTACCTTTCGCCTTTCAGCTTTAGCCTTTTACTCGAAGTATTCCTTCATCCGCTCAAAGAAACTCTTCTCATTCTTACCCGGACTTGGTTTAAAGTTCGGAGAATCTTGTAGTTTTTCAAGCAGCTCGCGTTCTTCACGGCTTAAAGCTTTTGGTGTCCAAATGTTTACATGAACCAGTTGATCACCGCGATGGTAAGAGTTTACTTCAGGAACGCCTTTTGATTTGAGGCGCAGTATTTTACCGCCCTGTGTTCCCGGGTCTATCTTGATCTTCGCTTTACCGTCAATGGTAGGTACTTCAACGCTGGTTCCCAGAGCTGCATCTACAAAGCTTACGTGCAGATCGTAGATCACATTATTGCCATCACGTTTTAAAGTTTCGTGTGGTATTTCTTCTATCAGGATGATCAAATCGCCTGGTACGCCACCACGTGGAGCCGCGTTACCTTTGCCGCCCATGCTTAATTGCATGCCTTCGCTTACGCCTGCAGGTATATTGATGCTGATCGTTTCTTCGCCGCGAACTACGCCGTCACCATGACAAACTGTACATTTTGAAGTGATGGTAGTGCCTTCACCGTTGCAGGTAGGGCAGGTGCTGGTAGTTTGCATCTGGCCCAAGATAGTGTTGGTCACCCTACGCACTGCACCCTGGCCACCGCAGGTCTTACAGGTTTGTATAGATGATTGATCTTTCGCTCCGCTGCCATCGCAGGTTTTACAAACGATCTGTTTGTTTACTTTTATTTTCTTCTCGGTTCCGTTGGCAATTTCTTCGAGTGTCAGTCTAACCTTAATGCGTAAGTTACTTCCACGTTGTACACGTCGACCGCCGCCTTGTCTGCCACCGCCACCGAAAAAGCCTTCAAACGGACTGCCGCCACCAAATATATCACCAAACTGGCTGAATATGTCTTCCATATTCATACCCCCGCCACCAAAACCTCCGCCACCACCGTTGGCTGATTGTGCATTCGCTGCATGGCCAAACTGGTCGTACCGGCGACGTTTTTCAGCATTGCTTAATACCTCGTAAGCTTCGGCTGCTTCCTTGAAGTTATCTTCGGCCTGCTTATCGCCCGGATTTTTGTCGGGGTGATACTTGATCGCCATTTTGCGGTACGCCTTTTTGATCTCTTCAGCATCGGCACCTCTCGCAACGCCCAGAACGTCGTAATAATCTCTTTTTGACATCTCTTGTATAATGAGTGATTTAGCGAATTAGTGAATGAGTGATTTTTACTCACTCGTCCATTCATTCACTCATTTAATAATTCAATATTTATATACTTGGATCAATGATTAATAAAGGCAATTCAGTCCTTCACTAATTCATTCAATCGCTAATTAATTTCCTACTATAACTTTCGCGAAACGGGCTACCTTATCATTCAGGTAATAGCCTTTTTCCATTTCATCAACTACTTTACCCTTCAAATCATCTGACGGGGCGGGTATATTGGTAATGGCCTCGTGAATCTCAGGATCGAACGGAGTGCCAATAGATTGCATCTCTGTTAATCCTTTCTGCGAAAGCACATTTTTTAATTTATTCTGTATCAGTACAACGCCCTCTTTTACGGCGGCAACATCTGTCAAGTTTTCCATTGAACGGATGGCACGATCAAAATCGTCCAGAACAGGCAATAGTGCAACAATTACATCTTTGCCTTCTGTTTTCCTGGCTTCCTCGCGTTCTTTGGCAGTACGGCGGCGAAAATTATCAAATTCGGCATATAGGCGCAGGTACCTGTCATTAGCTACTGAAAGTTCCTGTTTAACCAATTCTTCAGGAGTAGGTTCAGTTTCGGCAGTCGCATTTCCCTCTATTACATCGTTCAGATGCTCTTCGCCCTCTATGTGTTCGTTCTTTTTTTTCTTTAGCATATCATTAAAATTCATGATTCAATTCTGCAAATCAACTTTCCTGCCATTTGCGTTTTCAGGACAGAGTGTCAGAACTGTTTGTGTTTTGTGGTAAAAAATGACACGTACTTCCTCAGTTGGCAGTTTTCGGTTGGCAGTTTGCATGTATGGCGGTTCTATGCCCACTGCAAACTGTCTACTGCAAACTAAGCAATCTGCACGTCTTCCAAAACCTTTCCATTCTCACATTTGATGATGCGTGAAGGGAAGGTGCGGATGATGTGATAATCGTGAGTAGCTATAAGAATAGCAGTGCCCGATTGGCTGATCTGTTTTAACAGAAGCACAATTTCTTCTGAAGTATCCGGATCAAGGTTGCCGGTTGGTTCGTCTGCCAGGATGATCTCCGGATCATTGATCAATGCACGGGCAATTACCACGCGCTGCTGCTCACCGCCGGAAAGTTCGTGAGGCATCTTTTTTAATTTAGAACGCAGACCTACTTTCTCCAAGACGTCGAGCGTACGTTCGGCGATCAATTTCTTGTCGGTCCAGCCGGTGGCCTGCATCACAAAGCGTAGGTTTTCTTCAATAGAACGATCAGTCAGCAATTGAAAATCCTGGAATACAATACCCAGTTTGCGGCGGAGGAAAGGAACATCTTTGGACGCTAGTTTCCGCAGATCATATCCACAGGCATGACCTTCGCCACCGGGGATATTGATGTCGCCATAAATAACTTTCAGCAAACTGCTTTTTCCGGAACCTGTCTGGCCGATAAGCCATACGAAATCGCCTTTATCAACGTGAAGGTTCACGTTTGACAATACCAGGTGCTTCTGCTGAAAAATATCAACGTTGCTAAGCTTTATAATTGAGTTTCCGATCATTTTTATAGTTCCAGTTTTAAGATCTGTCCAAAGGGCAGATCTTTAATAATATTCATGATTTGTTCTGTCTTGCTACCCAATCCCACCTTATCCAGCGATTTGTCAGGCCTGTCAACCCTAAAATAAGCCAGCAACGTAAACTGATCGTCGCGCAGCTGCACATAATCGGGTATTTTGGCAACGCCTTTAACTTTTATAATATACATTTTTTGAGGTTAAAGGTTAAAGGAGTAAAGGTTAAAGGCCGGTTCTAATTACCTTTCGCCTTTTACCTTTCAGCTTTCACCTCACTCACCAAAGGTATCGTTTATTTAAAGCTTTGTCAAGAAATCCATCGTATCCACGCCATCAGCATAATCCCACAATGCGGGTTGCTGGCTTTCGCCGAAACCTACTACTTGGTTTGCTGCTTTAATGCAAGCTGTGCTAACAATGCATTGAATATTTTCGCTTTCACGCTCCAGTAAAGTTTCAACTGATGCGATGTCTTTATATTGCTCATAAAACACAACAGCCAACGGCGAAACCATGCGCTCATCTTCTTTCACTAACAGAAAACCGTTGTCCAGATGCTTATCCCTGTTTACCAGGTAGATGGATTTGTTGTAATCGTAATTGTTATTGTATTTATGGTGATTGATAATGTTTTCATGCGGCTGTATCGCCTCAAAAAATGGAACAAAGTTATAACCTTCAAGAACAAGTAATTTAGACACATTACGGCAGCCCAAACCGAAATAGTCAAACAGATCATTTCCTAATTTATAGAGTTGTTCTGTAGTCTCATTGCCAGTTAAAACAGCTACACTATTTCTGTTTTTGCGGATGATGTTCGGAACTTTGCCGAAGTAAAACTCAAAATAACGTGAGGTATTATTACTGCCTGTAGCGATCACAGCATCAAAGTTTTCCAATCGCTCTACAAAACTGTATCGTGATTGAAACTCTGGTTCGATTTTTACCAGCATATTCAGCACAAATTTGATCAGTCTGGAGTCTTGTGTTGAAGCCTTTATTAAAGCATGATTCCCGGTGATAAGAACACACAATATATCATGAAAACCAACTAATGGGATATTACCCGCAAGTATCAACCCAATCTTTTTGCTCGCTTTTTCATAGTCAATATCATAGTTTTCAAGCCATTTGGCCAGGTCTTCCTTATTAAGCATCTGACCAATGGATTTTACTGCATGCTCAACATTCTGCGGAGTGAACCAGGCATTGTAATGATATTCGTCATTTATAATGGCATTTAATTGTTCGTCGGGGTAACTTAATTGCTCACCTAACGTAGAAAATACACCTATTAAGTAGTTTTTATTTAATTTTGACATATAAATGGAGAGGGGGTAAACCCCTAAACTGTTTTTTTGTTATATTTGCATGCTTGTTTAGCGAGGCAAAGGTAAGTTTAGAATATAAGATATAAGAAACAATGGCGATTAAAATCACCGACGAGTGCATAAACTGTGGGGCCTGTGAGCCGGAATGTCCAAACAACGCTATCTATGACGCAGGTGCTGCATGGAGGTTTTCGGATGGGACAGGCTTAAAAGGCGTGATCGATTTTGGCGATGGCAATACATTAAGCGCAGAAGAAACTCAGGCTGCATTGTCTGACGATATATATTACATTGTACCTGATAAGTGTACCGAATGTGTTGGCTTTCACGATGAACCACAGTGTGCTGCGGTGTGTCCTGTTGACTGCTGTGTAGACGATGAAGATGTTCGCGAAACCAAAGAAGAGCTTTTGGCCAAAAAAGAATGGCTGCATATGAACGAATAAATTTGTTTAATGTTAATACTGTGGGGGAATGTGTGATTTTATGCATTCCCCTATTTTTTTACTAAAAAATTTAACTATTGTTGCGTAAGATTTCCCTGACCCTAAATCTTAATTTTTAACAATGGAATATGGTATTTGTAATTTAGCTGTAATACCCCTTAGAGCCGAAGCGAGCGATAGAAGCGAGATGGTTTCCCAGATTCTTTTTGGCGAAACTTTCGAAATTGTGGAGTGGGCGGAACGCTGGGTTAAAGTAATTACCACCAATGATAATTACGAAGGCTGGATCGGGCGCTTGCAATTTGCCATGCTGGGTCATATTGCCTATAAAACACTCAAAGAAAATTCTATTCCGATAACTTATCGTGCTGTCACGCAAGCCTGGAAAAAACCCGACAATAGCATATTGTACCTCCCGGTTGGCAGTTCGCTGGCGTTCCTGAAGGGCACTACCTGCCAGATCAATAATGAGCAATTTGAGATAATAGGGGAGATAGGTGAAACAGCTACTCTTGACATTGTTGCAAAATCATTTTTAAATACACCTTACTTATGGGGCGGTCGTACGCATTATGGCATCGATTGTTCAGGCTTTACACAAGCAGTTTTCAAATTGCGTGGCTATGAGCTGAAAAGAGATGCGTGGATGCAGGCCGAACAGGGCAAGGCAGTCGACTTCTTAGCGGAGGCACGATTAGGTGATCTCGCCTTTTTTGATAACGCTGAAGGCAAGATCACCCACGTGGGCATTATGCTGAACAGTGAGCAGATCATCCATGCATCGGGCCGCGTTAAAATAGACCGGATTGATAACCAGGGTATTTACTCAGAAGAGCAAAAACGCTACACGCACAAACTGCGCATCGTGAAGCGCTTATACTGATCAGGAATTTTTTAAAACCGAAATAATATTTCCTGCCGGATCGGCGAACCAGGCAATGTCTGGCCCCATGCCATTTCCACGAACGATACCTTTTTCATCAGTTTTCATATCGCCCATGTCATATTGCTCAAACTTTACACCTTTGGCGGTAAGTTCGTCTACAGTTTTATCCAGATCATCCACAGGGAAATTCAAAACTGTAAATGAAGCTGGCGTGTGGTTAGGCTTGGGGTAGATCATCACTTTAGTCCCGCCGGTAACATCCAATTCGAGCATGCTGTAACCGCCGCCCATTTCTATTGTATTGGCATTAAGCCCTAAAGTATCCTGATAAAATTCTTTTGCCTTATCGATGTCGTTCACCGAAAAGCTGCTGAATGCTTTTTTATCTATAAACATAAAAGGATTGATTAAATGGTTTATAATGTAAAATTAGAAACACTTAATCAATCCTTTGGGTTTTGATCGCGGCAAATTAAAGGGCCGGATGCGACAACATAACTTTTATAATAGTTCTGCCTGCTTATCAATGTAGTCAACAATCGAAGTGCCGATAATGTAAGCCCAGCCTGCTTCGAAACTGCTTCTTGCAAAATCTTTATTATCAGTTGGGAAGGTTTCTAAACCTTCGTGGGCCAGTTTTAATCTTGTTTTATCACCTTCAGGAAATAACTCCCATGTCACAAACGAATTACCCGGATAATCCCGGTAGCGCCAACTGTACTGCAATAATTTGCAGGGCTCTACTTTGGTTATTTTGCATAGATGTATGTAAGTCATCTCCTCGCTGCCACCTTCGAAAGTAAATTCAAAGCCTTCTTCCGGCTCGAATTCTGCCAGGCTAAAATACCACTCCTTCATTTGGTCCTTGTTGGTAATAGCTTTCCAAACTCTTTCGGGCGATGCGTTCAAAGTGCGTTCAATTACAAATGGTTGGTTTTTCATGTATTTGTCCGTTTTATGAGTATAAATCTATTTGGTTAACCTTCTTTTTTGCCCAAATACACTTTTAATGATGAGTCCAGTAAATTACTCCAGCCTTCAGCGAATTCTTCTTTTGTACCCACCTCTTCAGCCGGGAAGGTTTCAACTCCTTCGTGTGTGAGTCTGAATTTTGTACTGTCTCCTTCTGGAAATAATTCAAATGTCAGTAAAGAGTCGCCCCTGAGGCCACCAAATCTCCAGGTATATTGTAATAGCTTTCCGTATTCTACCTTGGTTATTTTACATAGATGCAAATGCTGCGCCGGACCTCCTTCAAAACTAAACTCGAACCCCACTTCGGGTTTAAATTCTGCCAGGTCCAAAAACCATTTTTTCAACTGATCTTTATCACTAATGGCTTTCCAAACCCGTTCGGCAGACGCTTTTAGGGTGCGTTCAATTACAACTGGTTCATTTTTCATTGTTTCTTATTTTTAATTGATTTGTTTTTTGTTTCGTTAGCTAGGTCTTTTGCCAGGAAGTCTTCCAATGCATCGAGTTTTTGATTCCAGAATACGCGGTATTGCTCCACCCATTCAGACACTTCATTTAGTTTCTGCAGCTTTGCTTCGCAGTAACGCTCGCGGCCGCGTTGCTCTATAGTAACAAGTCCGCACTGGGTTAAGATTTTTATTTGTTTAGAAATAGCTGGCCTGCTGATATCAAAACGCTCGGCAACAGCATTCAAATTCATAGGCTGATTTGCGATCATATTGATAATGGCTCTTCTTGTTGGGTCTGCTATTGCCTGGAATACATCTCGTCTCATAACTATATATATTCGTAACCGATTGGTTACAAATATATAAGAAACCGATTGGTTACGCAAAATATTTTTTAATATTTATTAAGCAGGCGCCGACGTCTATCGCTATGAATTCAATAATTTTAGAAACTATTTATGAGTGATAAGCAACAACCCAATAATCCCCTCCACGGGAAAACACTAGAAATGATACTGAATGCATTAGTAGATAAGTACGGCTGGCCCGAATTGGGCTACCGGATCAGGATCAATTGTTTCCTGGATAATCCAAGCATCAGTTCCAGTTTAAAGTTTCTTCGCAAAACTCCCTGGGCACGAAAAAAGGTAGAAGAATTGTATATCAATAGCCGTTTGGATTAGCATATAATTGTATAAACGCCTAAATTGTACACACCAATTATAAGGAGTTATGGCTAATATCAATTCTAAGGGTGTCGAAAAAAACACCTTCGACGCTATTGTAATAGGCTCGGGAATCAGCGGGGGATGGGCTGCAAAAGAGCTTTGTGAGCATGGTTTAAAAACGCTGGTGCTTGAAAGAGGCCGCAATGTGGTTCACCTAAAAGATTACCCTACAGCCACCAAAAATCCATGGGACTTTCCACACCGCACTCATGAGCCTTTGTCGGTTGCCAAAGAAAACCCGATAGTGGAGCGTTGTTATGCGTTCAGCGAAGCCAGCCAGCATTTCTTTGTGAAGGATAAAGAGCATCCATACGTACAGGATAAGCCTTTTGATTGGATACGAGGCTACCAGGTTGGTGGAAAATCCCTGCTATGGGCAAGACAGACCCAGCGCTGGAGCAAATTCGATTTCGAGGGCCCGGGCAGAGATGGTTTTGCGGTAGACTGGCCTATACGCTATGATGATATTGCACCATGGTATAGCCATGTGGAACGTTTTGCCGGTATAGCCGGTAACCATGACGGTTTGGAAACTTTGCCTGATGGCGAATTTTTACCTGCCTGGGAAATGAATGCGGTTGAAAAGGATATGAGTAAACGTATCAATGGGCATTATAAAGACCGCCATGTGGTTATTGGTCGCTGTGCACATTTGACGAAGCCAAATGAGATCCACAAGCAACAAGGCCGGGGACAATGCCAGGCGCGCAGCCTGTGCGAAAGAGGATGCCCGTTTGGTGGATATTTTAGTTCGAACTCCTCAACTATACCCTGGGCTGAAAAAACAGGAAATTTAACATTACGACCTGATTCCGTTGTGCATTCCATTATTTATGATGAAAAGAAAGGTAAAGCCACAGGTGTAAGGGTGATAGATGCGCATACTAAGGAGGCAACTGAATATTATGCCAAGATCATTTTCGTTAATGCTGCTACGATGAATACCAATTTGGTCTTGTTAAATTCTACCTCGTCACGCTTTCCAAATGGTTTGGGTAATGATAGCGGTGTGTTGGGTAAGTATGTGGCGTTCCATAATTACAGAGGGACATTAAGTGCCTCCATGGATGGTTATTTGGATTCTTATTATTATGGTCGTCGCCCGTGTGCGATCATGATGCCGAATTTCAGGAATGTGTATAAGCAGGAGATGGACTTTTTACGCGGATATATGACTTTCTATTCGGTAATGCGCGCAGGATGGGGGCACGCTACGGATGGACCGCAAATTGGCAATGGATATAAGGAAGCGATATCAGAACCCGGTCCGTGGGCAGTTTATGTGCAGATGCAGGGCGAAACGATCCCAAAGGAAACCAACCATGTAAGCCTGAGTAAAGATGAAAAAGACGCATGGGGAATACCGTTGCTGAAAACATCAGTAGCTTATGACGACAACGATATAAAAAGCATGAAGGATTTTACAGCCCAGGCAGAGGAAATGCTGACCATAGCCGGTTGTAAAGACATCAGGACCCACGATACCAACCAGGCCCCGGGATTAGATATCCACGAAATGGGCGGTGTACGCATGGGCAGAGACCCTAAAACATCCATGCTGAACGGCTGGAACCAGATGCATGAATGCAAAAATGTTTTCGTTACGGATGGCTCCTGCATGGTATCTACGAGCACCCAGAATCCGTCGCTCACATTTATGGCAATTACAGCCCGTGCAGCAAATCATGCTGTGGAAGAGTTGAAGAAAGGGAATTTGAGTTGATTAGGTATTAGTTAATTAGAGATTAGGTTTTCGCTAACACAACTAATCTCTAATCTTTAATCAACTAATCTTTAACCCCTAACTACACCTTCTTCGGTGGCAAATCAAACGCTTGTGCGTCGTGCTCGAAATGGCCTTTATGAGAGCCATCACAGAAGGGTTTGTTGGCCGATAGTCCGCAGCGGCAGATGGAAACGATGGTGCGGCCTTGTAAACCGTACTGATTGCCTTGTGCATCGACAATTTCAAAGTCGCCGTCAATTTTTACTGATCCGTTGCTGTTTATGGTAAGTTTGGTTGATGCCATGTATGTTTTTATTTGCCGCAAAAGTAACAATCCGCTTCAAATTAAAATATCAATTATTAATTTGAGTCGAAATGAATAATTGCCTACCTCACATTATGAAAAAACTGCTCCTTACCTTGCTGATTTTGCCTGCTGGATTTTGTTATGCTCTAACAAAAATCAATCAGCTACCTACGCTAAAACAGGATAGTCATTCGTCAAAAAAAACCGACTGGCTGGTGCATCAACCCACTGAACGAGCCGGGGTTTATAAAAGCGAAGACGGAAAAGAGATCATTTTATATAATGGATTACTCAAACGAACTTTCAGAATTCAACCCAATGTAGCCTGCGTGGATTTTGTGAACCTAAGCAATGACGAGCAGATGCTTAGAGCCATAGAACCAGAAGCCAGATTAATTATCGATGGAAGGCAGGTAAACGTAGGCGGACTGTATGGGCAAAAAGAAAAAGCCTATCTGCTCAGGGAATGGGTCGATAAGCTGAAAGTACACGAGCAGGATTTCCAGTATAAAGGTTTTACGGTTTCGCAATCCATTCAGCCCTATGTGAAATGGCATGCTCGTTTATGGGCCTCAAACAAACAGCTACCTACAGGTAAAACTTTAACCTTTATTTATTCAGGATCGGATCAATTCAAGGAGTTGGTTGTCAAAGTGAATTATGAGATTTACGATGGTATTCCGCTGATATGTAAATGGTTAAGTGTCGAGAATAAATCGAAAGAAAGTATTAGGATAGACAATGCAGTCAATGAAATACTGGCAACGCCTGAAGAAGAATCTGCCGTTGTCGGTAAGGTTGACCAGATGAAAATCCCGCATAGCATTTATATAGAAAGCAATTATGCTTTTAATAATGCCATGAAGGCTGATCTGTCCGATCAAACTACACATTGGAAGGTTGATTCGACTTATACTTCCCAAGTGAACTATGAATATCAAACGCCATGTTTTCTCGAGGTTTATCCGGGTTTTGGCGTTGGTGTAAAGCTTCAGCCGGGAGAAACATTTAATTCAATACGGACTAACGAGTTGCTATTAGACAGTTACGACCGCGAACGCAACGGTTTATCACAGCGGAAAATGTACCGTACTATTGCTCTGTGGACGACTGAGAATCCAATATTTATGCACTTGGTCAGCTCTGACCCTGAAAAGGTGAAAAGCTGTATCGATCAATGCGTAGCTACAGGTTATGAAGGATTGATACTGAGTTTTGGCAGCGGCTTGAATATGGAGGATACAACAGCTGCCAATGTTGCAAAATTTAAAGCATTGGCAGACTATGCGCATAGCAAAGGCATCTTAATTGGCGGGTATTCTCTTTTCAGCAGCCGCAGGATAAGTGATGAAGATGACGTGATCGACCCAAAGACTGGCAAGCCCGATGTACATGCAATGTTTGGTCATGCGCCATGTCTCGGCAGCAAATGGGGGCTGGCATACCTTTCTCATCTTAAATATTTTATCGCCAATACAAGCTTCGATATTTTTGAAAATGACGGGCCATATCCGGGCGATGTTTGCGCTTCAACAACACACCCCGGCCACGAAGGATTGAAAGACTCGCAATGGCGGCAAATGGAATTGCAGAAAGGTCTATATCGCTGGTCGAACGAGCGTGGCGTTTATGTGAATGCTCCGGACTGGTATTTCCTCGACGGTACGAATAAGATCGCATTGGGTTATCGCGAAGTGAATTTTTCATTGCCAAGAGAAGAGCAGATCATCTTAAATCGACAGAACATTTTTGACGGTACCTGGGAAAAGACGCCATCTATGGGCTGGGGATTTGTGCCGTTAACGGAATACCAGGGCGGGGGTGCCGCTGCAACACTTGAACCCTTAAGCTCTCACCTCGATGCTTACGAAAAACTAATGATGCAGTATTATGGTTCGGGCGTACAGGCTTGTTACCGCGGCCCGAGGTTATATGATACGGAGAAAACGAAGCAATTAGTGATCAATACCATCAGCTGGTACAAAAAGCATAGAGATATATTAAACTCTGACATCGTTCACCTGCGCCGGGCAGATGGTAGGGATTGGGACGGTATACTGCATGTCAATCCGCAATTGAAGGAAAAGGGATTAGCCATGCTATACAATCCGCTTAAACAAGAAATAGAGCGGACAATTGAATTGCCGCTCTATTATACCGGGATCAAAAGCATTGCAAAGATCAGTATTAAGAATGGTGTGCCGAAAGCTTATGCCTTAGACCAAAATTCAAAAGTGAGACTAACAGTTAAAATTCCTGCTGAGGGTTATACCTGGTTAGTGATAGAATGACTAAAATCAAGTCTTTAGATCAAATCGCAATGATGGATGTTTAGATAAGCATAGCTGTAATCAATTACAATCCGCTATCATCCAAAGCAAAAGTCGACTTCCGGTCTTTCCATTTTCCTTTGGTAAAATCCGGAAATTCCTGCGGCTGATTGCCTGTGGCTATGGATTTCTCGGAAAGCGGAGTGATCACGCTCATGGTAACGGAATCATAAACATCAATAGGAGTAGGGCCTTTTTTCTTCACCGCTTCCACAAAGGCATTGAATACAAAATAATCCATACCACCATGCCCGGCGCCTGATGCTTTGTCGGCATACTTTGCCCAAAGCGGATGATCGTATTGCTCAAACCATTTCTTTGAAGGATCCCATTCGTCCTCTTTCTGGCTCTTGTAATTGATATAAACCGATTCGTTCAGATCCATCCAGATACCCTCAGTGCCCTGCACCCTGAATCCCAATGAGTACGGACGAGGTAAATGACAATCATGGCTTAACATGATCGTTTCCCCATTGGCACAATTGATCAAAGTGGTAGTAACGTCCCCGTTTTTAAAGTTGATCTTCGCATTCGGATGGCCCGGCGATTTTTCTTCGATATAGGTATTTAATCCCCTGGATTTTGAGGAAAATGAAACCAGGTTAGTAAAGCGGTTGCCGCTGTTGATGTTGGCATAATGCATCAACGGGCCTGCGCCATGGGTTGGGTAGATATCCGCATTTCGGTCAATATTAAATTGCGTACGCCATTGCGCTTCACTCAAAGCATTCGGCCCGAATTCTACGCCATGATCATAAAAGTGCTTGCCGTCATTAAACAATACTCCACGCAAGTTATGCTGATAACCACCCTGCAGGTGGATGATTTCCCCAAACAGCCCTTTTCGAACCATATTTAAGGCAGCCATCACATCACGGCGGTAGCAAACATTTTCCAAAGTCATATATGGTATGCCGGTATGCTCTGAGGTTTTTACAAGATCCCAATGATCATCAACAGATAGCCCTGCTATAACTTCACATCCAACATATTTCCCAGCCTTCATAGCATCAATAGCCTGCGGATGGTGGTACTGCCATGGTGTAGCGATGATCACGGCATCAATGTCTTTATGATCTAACAGTTTTTTATAAGCATCCAAACCGCCGGTATATTCAACAGGCAGTTTTTTGCCTGCTTTTTTAAATTGTTCACGGCAGTATTGTAAAGAGCTTTCCTGTGTATCGCAGATGGCTACAATCTCCACATCGTCTCTTAATAGTCCTTCCTGGACATGGTTCCGGCCGCGTAGACCTACGCCAATATAGCCTAATCGTACCTTAGTAGTGTCGGCAAAAAGTGAACCTGTGGGAAGGATGGTCAACCCGGCAGTTGCCAATGCGCTTTGTTTGATGAAGTCTCTGCGATCCATAGTTTATAGCTTGGTTTATAATTGTTCAACGGTTATTCCAATATGTTTTCGCCTGATATTGACGCCGCTTCGGTTTGATGAAGATCGAATATCAGCACTTCATTTTTGCCTTTCTTCAGCCATGGGGCAGGGCAATACAGTCGTTTCTGCGGACCGATATCCCAATAGCGCCCCAGGTTATGACCATTCACCCAAATTGCACCCTTTTTATATTTGCTCAAGTCGATATAAGTGTCGGCTACTTTATCAAGATTAAAGCTGCCTTTAAAAAACGCGCCGTTCTTTTCTGGATTGATGGCAGCAGGTTTCAGCGCAGAAATATATTGAGTATCAAACGGCAGCTTGTAAATATTCCAATCCATCAGCGTCATGCCATTTAGAGTTACCCTGTCCGTGATTCCTTTTCGGTCGATCATATATTGGGCGAAATTGATATGCCCCATTGCTTCTACAAATATTTCCAGCACCGGGTCTTTTACATCTGATTTGGGCAGATTAATGCTCCATTTGCCGCTGTCGCGCTCTACCTTACCCACGTATTTACCATTTAGGAATACGGTGGCATAATCATGCGGTTCGGTGATAGTCAGCTTGCCGCTTTTATGACCGATCAATTTGGTTTTATATAAAATATATCCTGATGATTGATCCAATGCTTCCATCGGTTTAGGCTGCGCTGATTTTACCGGAACAGGCAAATTGGCCCAGACGGTTGAGTAAGACTGCATTTTTATCTCCGGAATATTAATCGTCTCAACCGGTTTAGGTACTTCCGGAATTTTGTATTTTACATATTTTGAGATCAGTTTTCGTAGAGCAAAATACTTGGAGGTTGGGCGACCTTGCTCGTTTATCGGTGCATCGTAATCATAGCTGGTTACATCGGGCTGAAATTGCGTAGGGGTAAAGGCATTTGCCCCTGCAGTAAAACCAAAGTTAGTGCCGCCATGAACCACATAAAGGTTAAAGGAGCGTTTTGTGTCCAGTAAGAATTTCACTTCTTTCAACAGACTTGCGGTATCGGGCCTTTGCCATTTCTCGCCCCAATGAGTTAACCATCCCGGGTAAGTTTCACTGCTAAATGCGGGTACGTTTGGATTGAATTTTTTAGCCTCATCAAAATCAGCTTCGCTGCTGCCGCTGTCTAAACCAATCACAGCGCCATATACATTACCAGCTTCAAGCATAAAGGCTGTCGGACCGTCGGCTGTATAGAATGGCACATTGATGCCATTTTTGATCCATATTTTGCGCACGGTTTCCATATAGGTTTTATCGTTGCCGTAGCTGCCGTACTCATTTTCAACTTGTACCATTAGTATTGGTCCGCCACTGGTACAAAGAAGTGGTTTTACGATGGCCGCCAAATGTGTCATATATCTTTCGGCAGCCGCCATATAACGCGGGTCCATGCAACGGATTTTGATATCAGGTATTTTTAAAAGATAAGATGGTATACCGCCAAAATCCCATTCGGCACATACATATGGTCCTGGACGAAGAATAACCCACATCCCTTCCTGCTGGCAAATTTTAACGAACTCGGCTATATCGCGGTTATCCGTTTTAAAATCAAATAACCCTGGCTTGCTCTCATGATAATTCCAGAACACATAAGCCGCAATAGTATTGCAACCCATGGCTTTCGCCATTTGGATGCGGTTGCGCCAATAAACTCTTGGTATCCGGGCAGGGTGCATCTCACCGCTGATGATCTGAAAGGGTTTCCCATTTAGAAGAAACTCAGTCTTACTTAATGAAAATATGTTTTTAGAAGTTTGGGCTGATGCTGAAAGCTCTGCAAACAATAAAAAAATGATAATAAAGAAGGGCAAGAGTATGCCTTTTGATTTTTTCATGGATCGACTTAAATGATTAAAAACAGGAACGGCTAAAAGCTTTTGACTATCAGTACCTGATGCAAGCGAAAATATTGAAAATATATTTATGTGCGCGCACACATTTTATAACTTTTCAATTTATTTTTGCGCGGTCTAATTATGGTCGAAAACAGCCTATATATATCGCGACTGCCGGGTGTCAATCAAAATACGCCCGTCGGAAGCATCGTTTCCTTGTTGGAGAAGGAGAGGAGTCACAAAATAAATATCCAGCCCTGGCCAGAATATCCGGAGTATTATGATCTGCCAAAAGTTTCTTTCAAGATAGCCCATGGCAACGATTGTATCTGCATTAAATACGATGTGGAGGAGCATGAGGTACTGGCCCGTTTCCGCAAAACCAACGACCCAGTTTATAAAGATAGTTGCGTAGAATTTTTTATTGCTTTTGCAAATGACAAGGCATATTACAACCTTGAATTCAATAGACTAGGTACCTGTTTGGGCGGATTTGGCATACCCAGCGAAACAAGGGCATCATTGCCTGCGGAATTGCTGGAAACAATAAAATACGAGCGAAGCATCGTCCAAAAACAAGGCGCCCCCAACCCAACCATTAATTGGACTTTGACATTGGTGATACCGATACAGGTGTTTTGCTTTCATCAGCTAAACGCATTAAAGGGAAAAGATTGCCACGTGAATTTTTACAAATGTGGCGATGATCTTACCCAGCCGCATTTCCTTGCCTGGAAAAATATAATAGCCGCTAAGCCGGATTTCCATCGTCCCGACTTTTTTGGTGATGCCGCATTTGCCTGAGATTGGATAAGCGCTGACAAAGCGTTAACTTTATTGGAGTTAACCTGACATCATCCAATTTTCTTGCATGGAACCCGTAATTTCCCAAAAGCCCGGAAGAATACTGTCTATTGATGTGATGCGTGGCATCATTATGATCCTCCTTGCCGCCGAAAGCTGCTCGGTTTATGAGTCGATTAAAAAGCTAGAGCCTGGAGATATGTTCGGCATTGTCCTGAACCAGTTTTTTCATCACCCATGGCACGGGTTGCATTTTTGGGATCTGCTACAACCTTCGTTTATGCTTATTGCGGGTACAGGGATGCATATTTCCTACTATCACAAAAGAAAGAAGGGGATAACCTGGTCGCAGAACTTCAGGCATATTGCAATCCGTTCGCTAAAATTGTTTCTATTGGGCACGGGGTTGCACTGTGTATATGCAGGCAAACTGGTTTGGGAACTATGGAACGTGCTGACACAGTTATCCTTTACCAGTCTTATTGCTTATCTGATTATTAACAAATCGTATAAATTCCAGATTGCAGTTTCCGTAATTCTATTGATCATTACTGAATTATTATATCGGTTGATCTTAGTACCAGGGTTCGAACAGCCATTTGTAGAATATCACAATTTTGGCGCATATATGGACACCGTATTGATGGGCAAAATAAATCACGATGGTTGGGTGACGATCAATATTATTCCCACTGCGGCGCATACCATTTGGGGCGTTTTGGCAGGGAAGTTATTAGTGTCCAATTATTCTGCTCAGCAAAAGATTAAATACTTATTGATGGCTGCAATAGCTGGACTGGTATTAGGCTTTGGATTGGATTGGGCGAACGTTACGCCGATCATTAAACGAATTGCAACAAGCTCGTTTACTCTGGCTTCGGGCGGATGGGTGTTTTTGATGATGGCGTTCTGGTATTGGCTGGTGGACTTTAAAGGGTACTCTAAATATGCCTGGATAGTCGTGGTGATAGGAGCAAATGCGATATTTATTTACCTGTTTTTTGAAACCATCGGCTATCAGTGGGTGAATGGTTTTGTGGCGATTTTTGTACGCGGATTTTCTGATATGGCAGGGATAGTGCCGGAGATATCAGCCGTGCTTTCAGCTTTCGTAACCTGGTTTTTAGAATGGAGCTTATGCTATTGGTTGGCGAAGAATAAAGTGTTTATTAAATTATAGCGGATTTTTTAGAGACGCGATACATCGCGTCTCTACGACCTTCATATTATAACCGCTTCTTCAAATTTTGCTTAACCCCATTTTCCCATTCATCTTTCAGAATGCTCAATACAATTGAATCCCGTCGTGTACCATCCTCCAACCACATATGACTGCGTAAAATGCCTTCCGGCTTGCAGCCGATGCTTTTCATTGCGGCAATGCTGCGTTCGTTTCGTGCATCGGCCCTGAACTCAACCCGGTACATATTCAGGTCTTCAAATGCAAATTGCAGCAATAGAAATTTGCAATGCTTATTTAAGCCAGTACCCCTGAATATTTCGCCATACCACGTATAGCCTAATTGCAGCATGTTGTTTTGTGGCTGTATATCATAAAAACGGGTGCTGCCTGCACATTCGCCGCTTGTTTTATCGAAGACGATAAACGGGTATTCCTTGCCCGTGGCCTTATTGGTTAAGGCCGTATTGATATAAGCCTGCATGCCCTTCTCAGTACGCGCACTTGTTTGCGAGAAGCGCCAGGTATCAGGTTCATTTATAGAAAAGGGAAGTAGGTATTCAAAATCTGATTCTAGTAACGGCCGCAACAGAACCTTATCATCTTCTAAAACATAATTATCGAGGTGGTTGAATGGGCTTTTCATGATGCGATAATACTCAATTTCAATTTGATATCTATCGAGTATTATCGCTCAATTTTAATCTTGACAAAAGCCGAACAATAGCGCTTTTAATTAACAGCGCTATTGAACGAAGGCGGTGTTTTACGTTTAGCCCTGATCTTGATGATCTGGTAAATTACCCCAACAAGAAAAACTATCATTAATCCATTAAGTACATTTTTCAACAGTGGATCATCCGGGCCGGAAGCGATAGGCTGACTGATCGGCAAGCGGGTCAATGACTCAACAAACAAAGGTATGCAGGACAAAAATAAGGTTGCTGACATAACAATCACCTGGATGTATTCGCCAAGTTTCCCTAAAAAGCGTAGTCGGCGGGCAAAGATGCCAATGGGTAAGAGCACAAGTACAATAATGGCCAGATAATGACCTGCCGTAGGATGCCCGAAGCGCATAATTGGTAAGCCGCTGACACAGGTAAGAATAGTTAACCAGATATACCATCTGCCAGGGCTGCTGAGTGGATCGATCTTGCCTGAGCGAAATAGTGCATACAGGGCAATCAGGATGGCAAGGATACTGATGGCAGTATGGATAATGCCAAGAATGGATAGGTGATTTGGTGTGATCATGAGGTTGCGTTTTGATTGCTTAAATATAAGAATATCAAATGTTTAATTGAAAACGTTGGATTTTAGTCTTAGATAAAGCAAACATAAAGTCCCTCTCTCTTGGAGAGGGATTTAGGGTAAGGCTAAACAAAAAGCCCGTTCGCAGGGCGGACAGGCTTCGTTATTATGATTTGAAGAGTGATTTTAAGGATTTTCGACAGTAACATCCTGCGCCAATGTAGCGTCATCAGGTGTCTTTTCCATGTCACGGTCAAGTACATAAAGTGCATCGTCATTCGCATTCGCGCCACCGGCAACTTTGATTTTGGATAACAGATCCATCGCCAATGTTTCTTCTTCGGTTTGTTCTTTTACAAACCATTGCATAAAGTTCCAGGTGGCCCAGTCACGTTCTGCCATGCTCATGTCTACTATTTTGTAAATGTTCTTCGTGTTATCTACTTCTGATTGGAATATCTTCTCGAAGCAATCATTTACATTCACAGGGTCAGGGCCTGGTGCAGGTATTTCGGTAACCTTCACTTTCGCGCCTCTTTTCAGAATGTATTCCAGGATCTTCATCATGTGATTACGCTCCTCATTAGCATGCCTGAAAAGGAAGTTGGCAATTCCATCGTAGCCTTTGTCTGTCGCCCACGAGGCGTAGGCAAGATATATCTGGGCATTGGCTGCCTCGTTGGTCATTTGCTGGTTTAGTGCATCTGCAAGTGCAGATGATAATCGGTTTGTTTCCATAAAAGGTTAAACTGTAAAGAGGCTGAATGGTTTGTGTATCAACATAAATATTTTCTAAAATCTACGACAGTGTATGATTTGCTTTTAAACTTATTTCCCTGACTTTTATCATTTAAAAGTCAACGGATAGCCATTGCGTCACGAAACTGTCTAAAAGTAAAATGTTAGTCAACTTAATTGACTAATGATCTACATTTGTAACATCAGAGTTACATGGATGAAAGCAATCGATAAAATCATGAACAACGCGAACAGAGTATTTCTTTTTTCCCTGTTATTCATATTAACTATATTTTCTGCATCTGCGCAGACTGATTGGAAGTTGAGCACCGATAAGGAAGGTATAAAAGTATACACCAGCATAGTTCCTGATTCCAAGATCAAAGCTGTTAAAGTAGAGTGTGATTTAAATGCGACGCCATCTCAATTGGTTGCAGTAGTAATGGACATCAACACCGCACCAGATTGGGTGTACCACGTTAAGTCGGCCAAAATGGTTAAACAGGTATCGCCATCAGAGCTTTATTATTATTCAGAAGTAAGCCTGCCTTGGCCGGCGGCTAACCGCGATTTTGTGGCTCATTTGACAGTAAGCAAAGACCCTTCGACAAAAATAATAACCATCGATGGTCCGGCTGTTCCGGGTTATGTTCCTGTAAAGAAAGGTATTGTAAGAATTGCCAACTCTTCAGGCAAATGGGTGATAACACCAATAGGAGCAAACCAGGTTCATGTTCAGTATTCAATTCACGTTGATCCGGGAGGCTCACTGCCTGCTTGGCTGGTTAACATTTTTGCAACGGATGCTCCTCTGAAAATCTTCGAAAATCTAAGAGTTCAATTGCAGAAACCCGCCTACAAAAGTGCGTCTCTTGCTTATTTGGAAAACGAATAAGCCTCTGTCTAACGACTTTTATCATCATAAAGTCAGCAGCATCATTCCAGTGTCACAAAACAGATTTTAATGAATTTTTTAGTAAACTAAGTTGACTAAATTAGTCAACTTAGTTTACCTTTGTATCATCAATCACAGCAGTTATGAAAACACCTTGTATACATCTCGATCAATCACTTTTAGACGGTACTAAATTGATGATAAATGAAGCTAAAGCCTTCAAAGGGAGCAGGTTATTTGCCATGTCAGGAATAACATCCGACAGGGTAAATTATTACCTGACGCTGTTGTTGAAACAAATTTTCAGTGATAATTTCTCAGGATCTGACGCAGAAACTGGAATGGCGCTCATTTTTCTGAAAAGTTACTTCATATCCGCCGCGGCATTTTTGAGTAACAATCTGGTGACTGATTTTGTCAAAGGCCTCAAAAAACAAAACGCAAAGGTGATGGAACTGGGCGCCGGAGAAAATTTTAATTACAATAAAGCCGCCTAACTAATCACCGCAAGAAATACGATCATGAAACGCAATCATACTTATAATATAATAAAAACTACACTCCTGCTTCTATTCGTTGTGCTGTCAACCGCGTTGATGGCACAGCAAACCATTATAAAAGGAGTTGTTACCGATGCCCGCACACACGAAACTATGCCCGGTGTAAGCGTATCATTTGACGGAACGTCAATTGGTAATAGTACCGATGTGCAGGGTAATTACCGCATCGTCACTGATGGTAAATACAACCGTATTAAAATTTCATTTATCGGTTATAAAACGCAGTATAAGGATATTACTCCAGGTACTGCTCAAAATGTTGATATCGTGTTGGTTGAGGATCGCAAGACCTTAAATGAAGTAGTTATCAGAAGTGGTAAAAAGACCCGTTACACAAATAAAAATAACCCTGCTGTTGAGCTTATCCGCAAAGTGATTGCTCATAAAGATCAAAACAGAATAGAGAATTACAACTACGCCGAATTCCAACAGTATGAACGCGTGTTGTTCTCACTAAGCGATCTTTCAGACAAGTTCAAACAGAAAAGAATATTCAAAAACTACCAGTTCTTGTTTACCGAGCAGGATTCCGACGCTATTGGCGGTAAGAACTTGTTACCTATCTACCTGGAAGAAAAATTATCAGATAATTACTACCGCAAATCACCATATGTCAAGAAGCAAGTAGTGCAAGCTAACAAGCAAGTGAAGTATGACGAGAACTTTATTGATAACGATGGCTTGAAAACTTACTTCAACCGCTTGTATATGGATATTGAAATCTATGATAACAATATCCCTCTGCTGGGTAACCAGTTGCTGAGCCCTATTGCTGATGGTGCACCGGCTTTTTATAAGTTCTTTATTACGGATACCATTAAGGATGTTAGTCCGCAATTGATCGAGTTAAGTTTTACTCCGCGTAATACCAACAACATGCTGTTTGAGGGTAAGATATATATCACTATGGATGGTAATTATGCAGTACAAAAAGCAGAACTGACTGTTAACAAAAACGTCAACCTGAATTTTGTGCGCAAAATGCAAACCACCCTAGCTTATACCAAGACGGAAACAGGTCGTTACCGTTTGAGCCAAAGCGATCTGAAGATTGACTTTGGTATCAATAAAAATAAAGGCGGCGGTGTATATGGCGAGCGTATTGTGCTCATCAATAATTTTGCTGTAGACAAACCACGTCCGGAATCAACTTATACCGGTCCGGCGCAAATGATCGCTTTTGATGCTAAAGAAAAAGGGGATGCGTTTTGGAAAGCAAATCGTCCTGACACGCTGAAGCAATCGCAGCTGGATATTTATAAGAATATCGATAGCCTGCAGACCATTCCTTCATTCCGCCGGACAATGGATTTGGTTACCTTGTTTGTAGCAGGTTACAAAAATGAAGGTCCGTTTGAAATTGGTCCTACCAATACCTTTTATGGGGGTAATGCTGTTGAAGGTTTCAGAGCGCGTTTAGGTGGCCGTACTACAACAGCGTTGAGCAAGCGTTATTATTTTGAAACTTATGGCGCTTATGGCTTCCGTGATGAGCAATTCAAATACTTTTTGAGTGGTACATACTCACTCAACAATAAATCGATCTATTCATTTCCACAGGAATATATCAGGGCAAGTTTCCAGCACGATACCAAAATACCGGGAACTGAATTAGGCTTCGTACAGGAAGATAACTTCCTTTTATCCATCAAACGTGGTGAAAGCGACCTGCTGACTTATAATGATCAATTCAAAATAGATTACGTGCACGAATATCTGAACCACTTCTCATATAAAGTTGAGTTCAGAAGCTGGAACCAGGCCCCGGGTGGCGCATTGTATTTCCGTAATACAGAAAATGGGCTTCCTAACACCATCAATACACTGCAAACCACTGATCTGTCGTTAGAGTTGCGTTATGCTCCGCATGAAAAATTCTACCAGGGAAAGCTATATCGTACACCAATTCCTGATAAATACCCGATCTTCACTTTGCGGTTCGACCAGGGTTTTAAAGGGCTACTTAAAGGCCAATACAACTATCAGAGCGTAACGGCCGATATCAACAAACGTTTCTATTTATCTCAATTGGGCTTTACCGATGTTGAAGCTGAAGGCGGGTACATATTTAACAAGCTGCCATTCCCGTTGCTGGATATTCACCATGCCAACCAGAGCTATGCTTTGCAACTGGAATCATACAACTTAATGAACTACCTGGAGTTTGTGAGCGACCATTATGCCAGTATCAATATCGATCATCACTTTAATGGCTTGTTCTTTAACAGGCTGCCATTAATAAATAACCTGAAGCTGAGAGAAGTGGTGTCATTCAAAAGTTTATGGGGTGGCTTAAGATCTGAAAATAATCCGGCTAACGATGCTTCGTTGTTCCAGTTCCCAACAAGAGAAGGCGGTCAATCCATTACGCATTCGTTAAATAACGGTCCGTATATGGAAGCCAGCGCGGGTATCGAAAATATATTCAAACTGGTGCGCGTGGATGTTGTTAGAAGATTGAGCTATCTGGATAACCCTGATGCACCAAAATGGGGCGTAAGGGCGAGGGTGAAATTCCAGTTCTAAGTTATACTTATTGGGGAATTTATTCGTTAAATTTGTAAACCAGGTTGACTATCTGCCTGGGAAAATCAAAATTTAGAAACATGTTAAACGAAGATACATCAAGGATGACAAGCAAGTTGCTTTACCTGCTGAAAAGACTATCAGACGATTGGTATTGCACGGAGCTTTGTCATGCTAACTTGAAGGGCTTTAATAATTCCTATATACCGATGTTTATGAGCATTGGTACCAAGGGGATATCTAATAGTAAACTGGCCGCTAATCTGAGCATAACAAAACAAGCTGCCAGTAAAGTGATCAAAGAGCTGGAAGAGCTAAACCTAGTACGCAGCGAAAAGTGCAGTACAGATGCACGGACGATGATGTTGTACCTGACAGATGACGGCATCGGCTTTTACGAACACATCAGCAGCCAGATGAAAGCTCTTGAAACTCAGTACAAAAAAGTGGTTGGCGCCAAAAACTACGAGAACGCTATTAACGTGTTGCTCAAACTGGTTGAATTTCACCAGGATCATGAAAAAGCAGTTATGAATTAATAGTATTTCACTTTTACATATGCCCGATGCCTCTGCCAAAAACAGGGGCATTTTTATTTTCTAATAAGCCAGAATTGCCTAATAGCTTAGTTTTATTAAAGTATAAAGTTGTCTTTTATATTATTATTTACTGAATTATAGATATTTAACTTAGTGTATAAATTACACTTTTATGATAAATTTTTCAAAAACCCATTGTATCTTTGTACTGTATTTAGATGATGCCGTTGGTGTTTGACAAATACAATAAAACTTAAGAACAATGAAAACCAAAATTTTATCTATCATCCTGTTATTCGTTGCAATTGCAGGATTTTCAAAATCAACTTATGCTGCTGCAAGTAATGCAGATTATACCCTTTTAAAAGAGATCAAAGCCGTTAATAAGATCGAAGTTCGCGGAAATGTAGAATTATTTATTTCTGACAGCCCGGTTGAACAGGTTAAAGTTTACAACAAATACTATTCTGAAAACGCTTTGGTTCAATACAGCAATGGTACTTTAAGGATCACTTCTTACAATGCTGAAAAATTGATCGTATGGGTAAGCACTGACGATCTTCGCGCTGTAACTGCTTATGACAACGCTGAAGTAAGATCATTTGGAAAGCTCTCTAAAATTGAATTCAATGTTGAATTGCACAATAACGCATCTGCTAATTTGAACCTGGATGCTTACAGTGCCAACGTAAAATTGAGCGATCACGCAAAAGCTGAATTGAGCGGTAATGCAACAGAATTCGGTTTAACTGCCAATGGTAACACAACTGTAGTTAAAAACGATTTCAAAGCAGAATACGCTATTGATAACAAGGTCAATACAGTTACCGCAGCTGATAACGATGATATAACTATATTTGAATAAGCACCACTTTGGATTTGGATTAAAAGCCGTCCCGATATTATCGGGACGGCTTTTTTTATGCTTTATAGACCTTGTGCATGGTCGCTTTCAAGTCGGTATACAGTTGTTTATAAATGCTGAAGATTTTATTATAAATATCCCTATTCGCCGGACTAGGCTGATAAACTATGAGGTCATCACTAACCTTAGGATAATCTTTAATAGCGCCAATAACCTTCAAAACAATAAAGGCAGCGCCCACAGCCGAGGCGTCATCAGCTTGCAGAATGGCCAGTTTTTTTCCGGTGATATCAGCCAAAGTTTGCACCCAGACTTCGGATTTGGTAAAGCCACCACTGATATTGATCTGTGTTATGGGCTCAGAGTTTTCCTGCACTGCATCTAATACATCCCGCATCGCAAAGCAAATTCCTTCTAAAACTGCTCTTGAAAAATCAGCTTGCGTATGCCGTAAGCGAACACCGAAAAAATTACCGCAACTTTCGCTATCCCATATCGGGGCACGCTCACCAGTAAGATAGGGCAGGAAGATCAATCCGTTACTTCCTGCCTGCACTTCATCTATTTGGTTGAATATACGCTCGTAATCTTTCTCAGTAGGATTTGGGCCGGCAACATTTTTTACCCACCATTGCATAGCTACGCCACCATTGTTGATCGGTCCGCCGCAGATGTAGGTGCTTTTATCAAGGATGTAACTGAAGGTCATCGCATCCGCATTCGGCAGTGGTTTGTTACTGGCAACGCGAACAGCGCCACTGGTTCCGATGGTCATTGCAGCAATGCCGGGTTTAGTAGCCATACTGCCCAGGTTAGCCAGGCAGCCGTCGCTCGCGCCAATTACAAAGCTGGTGTTTTTATCTAGAAAGTCTAATGAAGAACTGGTTTTGCTATAGTCTGTTGAAACAGGTTTAGAAAGAACCCGGCTCGTGATTTCTGCAAGCGCTAAAGCATCATCATGCCACTCAAATTTTGTGATGTCAAATAACCCTGTACTCGAGGCAATAGAGTAATCGATCGCAAACTCATTAAACAGTTTATACCAGATGAATTCCTTTATCGATATAAACTTATGGGCTTTGCGGAATAGCTCGGGATCATTTTCCCTTAACCATATCAATTTGCATAACGGCGACATTGAATGAATAGGTGTGCCTGTATCTTTATAGATCGACATGCCCCGTTCAGTAGCTCGTAGTTCGACTGCGATCTCTGCGCTGCGGCTATCGGCCCAGGTAATCATTGGTGCTAACGCGTTACCATTTGTGTCGACAGTAATAAAACTATGCATGGCGCTGCTTAGGCTGATGGCCAACGGCTGTTTTCCTGTTTTTGCGATGATACCTTTAATGCTTTCAGTAAAGGCCTGCCATATTTGCTCAGGATCCTGCTCGTGATAACCAGGCTTCGGTGCGCTAAACGAATAGTGCTGCTGACTATCTGCAAAGGAATTTCCTTTCAGATCAACCGCAACAGCCTTGGTGCTTCCCGTGCCAATATCAATGCCTAAAACGTATTCCATATTTAATGCAAGATAATTATTTACTTAAAAGCCGCTAAACCGTTTGGTCTCTACTGCATCCTGAACATCCTGTGGGAGTGCCGAAAGCAGATTATATCCCGTTGCTTTCTCGATGTCTCTTACTGAACATATGTATTTCATCCAGTTAGGATCGATATTATCATCGTTTGGCGTATCAATGGCAATCACTTTGGTTTCTGCATTTACTCGATGCAGGTCATTATTGCCATTCGGTATAATAACAGCTACCTTCCAGATGTGTGCAGGAACATTGATTTTGCCTTTATAAATGGAAGTAGCATATCCATTTCTCCCGGTACCGCCGGTGCCGTAACTACCCATTATTATATAAACCTCGTTGCCTTCTTTCACGCGGTCACGGCAAAAACTTTCCAGGTGTTCCCAGGTGTGCTGATTATTATTTGGTGCTTGCGGAATGATATTGTCCATCAAAAATGTAGCAGAATTGGCATCAGATGATGAAGAGCGATCGCCGCTCGGGCAATTGTGGCCCTTATCAAACCCACTTCCCCTGTAATAAGTATTATCAACTTTGAACCATTTGGCCGGCAACGTTGTGTCAGCCCTGAAATCATCCGGACCGCGTTTGCCCGTAATGTCACCAGCGCCAATATGCCAGCTTACCCAATTGGGTTCGGCTTTTGTTTTGTTGTAGCTCTCTATATAATAGTTGTGATCTATCAAGTAATTGTCTGCGCTTGTGCTGACATTGTTGTTTGCGTTGCTCGGATTTCCTAATAAGAGGTTCTCATTATCGCCAGATACCGGAGCATCGGTGCTGGAAGCAGTGGCAGTTATATTATTTGATGATGATTTTTCGTCCATTCCGGTGAAAACGATATCGTCGATATTGATACGGTTTTTACCGCCGCTAATTTTCCTGATTTCTATGCGGACAGGTCCAGTATGATTTATGAGTGCTGTTAAATAGGATAATCCATATCCGGATGCATTTATACTTTGCCCAATTTGCTGATAACTTTGACCGCCATTATAAGATGCCCACAATTGTAGTTCAGAAGTCCTATCCTTACCATAGGGTGCTTCGTATATGGTCACTTTACCGACATTTTCGATGTCGAATTGCATGGATAGTTTACCATTGTTATGGAGACGAATAGATCTTTTGCCGTGTTTAACGTCATTATCAGTCGTGCCAATCAAAGCATCATGCAGCAACCATCTGCCGCTCTTAAATTCAAATGATTCATTAACATAACTTTTTGACCCTGGTCTGTCAGGCATTTCAAAATCTTCTTTAATTGATTGTCCGCTTGTGAGTTGATTTTTATTGCGGTTACATCCCGTTGCAACAATCAGAAATGCTGAAATAATGAGTAGGAGGCGCGATCTGATCTTCATAATAATTGCTGCAAGATAGGCTTTGCAAGTCAGCCTATATAAGTCACATAAATTTTTTTAAGAAAAATTTGCGTAAGTAAATACTTACATATAAATTGTAAGGAAATACTTACATATTGAAATGGCACTACAATCAAGAAGAGACGTTTTCCAGGCAATAGCCGATCCGACACGCAGAGAAATTATTAACCTGATAGCATTTAATCCGCTTAACCTGAATTCTATTGCAGAGAATTTTGATGTGAGTCGGCCTGCAATCTCACAGCATATCAAAATATTAACAGAATGCGGACTGATCGTTATCAAAAAGCAAGGGAGGGAACGGTACTGTGAAGCATCATTGCAGCAGTTAGGCGAAGTATCGAACTGGATTGAACAATACCGGGAACTTTGGCAGAAACAATTCAACAAACTTGATGACCTATTGGAAGAATACAAGGCAAAACAGAAAAAAATAAGTAAATAAATTGTTTATAAATAAATTATTAACCAATTATAAAACAAATAGTTATGGCGTCTAACAATCAAACAGAGATCATTGCCGAGCCAGGCAAACAGGAGCTATTTATCAAAAGAGAATTTGAAGCTCCGCGCGAGTTAGTTTTCAGGGCATTTACCGATGCAGAAATGCTGGTAAAGGGCTTGGCCCATGCAATATGAAAATGCGCATCGATAAGCACGAAGCCCATGCAGGCGGCTCATACCGTTATGTGCATATCGACCCGGCTGGTAACGAGTATGGTTTTCATGGCGTTTCGCACGAGATGCTGGTACCTGAAAGATTGATACGCACTTTTGAATTTGAAGGTCTTCCTGAAACTGGCCATGTGGTATTAGAAACTGCTAGGTTTGAGGCTCTGCCCAATGATCGCACAAGAGTCGTTATTCAATCCGTATTTCAATCAGTGGCCGATCGGGATGGCATGGTTCAATCAGGAATGGAATACGGTGTAAAAGAATCTCACCAAATGCTGGACGAGTTCCTGGCCAAGCAGTTAGTAAACTAACCTGCTTTTCAATGTCAGCCTGACAATTTATTTTGCTCATTCGGGCAGGTTTTTATTACTTTTGAAAGTATATACCTGCCCGAATAATGAGAACATTTACCATTTTAACCATCCTTTTTTCCTTTATCTGTATTGACTCTTTTGCGCAAGGAAGCCAGTCGGCCAACTATGTTTATGGTCGCGCGCCTCTGCGTCAAAATCCTTATATAGAGTTACCGCTGGGTGCTATAAAACCAGAAGGGTGGCTTCGTGAAATGCTGATCAGGCAGAAAAATGGGGCTACCGGTAATTTGGATAAGATTTATCCATCCGTAATGGGCAAACGCAATGGCTGGTTAGGTGGCGATGGTGACCAGTGGGAACGCGGGCCATACTGGATTGACGGCTTATTGCCATTGGCTTATATTCTGAATGACAAAGAACTCATAGCCAAAGTGAAGCCCTGGATAGAATGGACGATAAAAAGTCAGCAGCCAGATGGATATTTCGGTCCGGCTAAAGATTATAGTCCTGAGCCGGGTATACAGCGTGATAATAGTCACGACTGGTGGCCCAAGATCGTGATGCTGAAGGTGCTGATGCAATATTATTCAGCCACAGGTGATAAACGGGTTATCAACCTGCTGACAAACTACTTCAAATATCAATTGAAAGAGCTGCCAACCCATCCGCTGGATCATTGGTCTTTTTGGGCGAGATACAGGGCGGGGGATAACCTGATGGTAGTTTACTGGTTGTATAATATTACTGGCGATAAATCTCTGCTGGAACTTGCAGAACTGCTTCACAAACAAACTTTTGACTATACGGGATCTTTCCTGACTACCGATCTGCTGCAAAGAAATGGTAGTATTCATGGCGTAAATCTGGCTGAAGGCATGAAGGAACCGATCATTTACTATCAGCAGCATACCGAAAAGAAATACCTGGATGCAACAGAAAAAAGCTATGCCGACTTGCGCAAATACAACGGCATGGCTAACGGTATGTTTGGCGGTGATGAATCGTTGCATGGTAATAACCCGACCCAGGGATCAGAACTATGTACAGCTGTAGAGGAAATGTTCACACTGGAAAATACACTGGCAATTACAGGCGATGTGAGCTACGGCGATCATCTGGAAAGGATAGCCTTTAATGCCCTGCCCGCACAGGTAGATGAAAATCTGACAGATAGGCAATATTTTCAGCAAGCCAACCAGGTTATGGTTACGCAGGCCGATCGCAATTTTGATATCAACCACAGTGGAACTGACGTGTGCTATGGTTTGCAGACCGGCTATGCCTGCTGCACCAGCAATATGCACCAGGGATGGCCAAAATTCACACAGAATTTATGGTATGCAACGGCTGATAAAGGTATTGCGGCTTTAGTTTACTCACCATCTGAGGCGAAAATCAGCGTGGCAAACGGAACTGTTGTTAATGTAAAAGAAGAAACCAATTATCCATTCAGTGGGACAATAAAGTTCACGCTAAATACAAATAGCAAATCCCCTGTCACATTTCCTTTTGATTTAAGAATACCAGAATGGTGCAAAAAGGCAACTATCAAGGTAAATGGTAAAGTTGAGCAGGAGCCTGATGGCAATCGGGTAGTAAAACTTAGCCGTGAATGGAAATCGGGTGATGTAGTTGAGCTAGAATTGCCAATGCATATCCGCCAAAACAGGTGGTATGAAAACTCTGTATCAGTTGAACGTGGCCCACTGGTTTATGCTTTAAAGATCGGTCAGGACATCAAAAAAGTCAATAATCCGAAAGATACCATTAATTATGGCAGTACTTTTTACGAAGTGCGACCAACTACCCCGTGGAATTTTGGGTTGATATCTACACCAAAAGACAAGCTCGACGAGCAATTTAAAGTAGAATATACCGGAAAAGTTGCAAACTACCCGTGGACGGTCGACGTAGCGCCCATTATTGTAACAACCACAGCTAAACAAATCCCTTCATGGAAGTTGTATGGTGATATGGCCGGGCCGCTGCCTTACAGTAATATTTACAATGAAAATGAACCGGTTCAGCCCGATCAGCAGATCACACTGATACCTTACGGATGTACAAAATTGAGGATATCAGAATTCCCGATTGTAAATAAATAGTGACCTAATGACTTATTTTATAGGATTTTCCCAAGTATTATAAATTTAGTTGATTAATTACTTATCTTGCTTTGGTATATCCCCAATTACCTGAATTGTAAGAATGTTGATCAAGACCTTAGTTTTAACTGCTTTTCTGGGGTTAGCTGTTTTGCTGTCGTCGGCACAAAGTCCGCCGCGTGATAGTGTATTATATAGTAACGCCGCTGTTAGTACAATCAACTATTTTAACTCGAATATTGGGGACCAGTCCGAGATTTACAGCGGTGCCCAATATGACCTGTTGCCTCCTGCCAATAAGGGGACATTCTATTTCCAGGATAAAAACTATTGCACTCCCTCATTGATCTGCTTTAATGCTAAATGGCATAAGGATATCCCGGTATTATATGATGTTTACAACGATGCCATGGTGGCTGTAAACAACAACTATCTTTTTGTACTCAAGCGAGAGAAATTATCCGATGTATTTCTGCTAGGGCATCATTTTGTTTATCTGGACCCTAAGGATAAGAATAATATGCCCACTGGGTTTTATGACGAATTGTATGACGGCCACTCAACAGTATTGGTGAAGCGGATCAAAACCATATTCGACCACCAGGTATCGGCTCAGTTTGCCGAAATTATTTATGAAGATCATAGCACGATATATCTAAAAAAAGGAGACAAATTTTTAGAGATAGGAAGCAATGGCGATCTGAAGAATGCATTTGCTGATAAAAAGAAGCAGATCAACGATTTTATGCGTGCTAATAAGATCAAATTTAATAAGGATAAAGAGGGCGCGGTTGCCAAAGTAGCAGGTTATTACGATCAGATAAGCAATTAGCATGGGAAAATTCTATCTTATCTTTTGTGCCCTGTTTAGCTTATCGCTGTTGGCAAAAGCTCAGAAAAGTAGCCAGTTGATAGACGTTGATTATAGGCAGGCTACGATAAGCCAGGTAACGTTTGATCTAAAATCAAAAACAGGTTATCAGTTTTATTACGATCCGGCTCAAATGGACAGCCTGAGGGTGACCTTAACGCTGACTCAAAAAACGTTATCATTTGTTTTGGAAAAGGCGTTTGAGAATACAGTCTATCATTATTTTATAACTGACGATCGCGAAGTAATACTAACTAAGAACCTTAAAGTGACTGCCGACTTAGCGCCAGGTATTTTTAATAATCAACCCGCCCCTGCCACAGTCGCTGCCGCCCCTGCCACAGTAGTAGACTATTCAGAAGAGAAGACGACAAAAGTAGCGGAGGCCACAACAGAGAATAAGCTGTATGAAATAGGCCTGCGGACGACG
>Ga0163162_10000466_pt1 | contig 37495 bp, 29 predicted proteins | sample S55metaG_FD_115310 | JGI IMG/M metagenome (GOLD analysis project Ga0163162, IMG submission 115310) | Switchgrass rhizosphere microbial communities from Kellogg Biological Station, Michigan, USA - S5-5 metaG | ecosystem: Host-associated > Plants > Roots > Rhizosphere > Soil | place: USA... | reverse complement strand
CGGCGTTGCTGCGTCAGGGTTTCCCCCATTGCGCAAAATTCCCCACTGCTGCCTCCCGTAGGAGTCTGGACCGTGTTTCAGTTCCAGTGTGTCCGTGCGCCCTCTCAGGCCGGATACAGATCATCGTCTTGGTGGGCCATTACCCCGCCAACTAACTAATCTGCCGCGAACTCCTCTTCAAGCGCATTGCTGCTTTGACCCGTAGGTATTATGCGGTATTAGCTGAGATTTCTCCCAGTTATTCCCCACTCGAAGGTAGATGATTCACGTGTTACTCACCCGTGCGCCACTGTACTCAGGGCCGAAGCCCCTTTCTCGTGCGACTTGCATGTGTTAGGCACGCCGCCAGCGTTGATTCTGAGCCAGGATCAAACTCTCGTTTAATCTTGGTGTGTCTGCTCACAGGACGGAGGTCCGTGAGATCAGACGCCTTCGCTCGCTCGAAAGGAGCGAAGGATATAACTAGTGAGAATGACTAAACCAAATTCCGTATCATCTCACGACTGGCACGTTCAACTATGTTGTCAAAGATCCGAACTGCATCCGCACTAGGCGGGCAGCTTTGGATCAAGGACCTATCCGGCTCGAAAGCCAGGATCGTGTCCTCGAACTTGATGCGCTGTTATTCGTCTTGGTTTTCGCTGTTTTCAGGCGCTCATTCAGCCTTACTCTTTACCGCTCAACAGCGTCCGACGTTTTAGCGAACTTTCTAAGATTATCGAAGTTTCAATCTCGTGTCAACTTGTTTCTTACTTTTCTTTTGATCTTCTGCCGCCTATCGGCTTCAAACGATCGGGACAAGTTGACTGTCCACAAAAGCGCAAAATGTCAAAACATCCATACGGCACAAAATCTACCGTGAAGCCTAGGCTTCTTCTTTGATTGCAGTAACTTGGGTTTGGATTTCGGCTGGCCCTTGGCTCTTTGCCGCGATCAAACGCTTGGACTGCGCTCCGACTTCCCTTTACTCGCCTTACGAGCTCAGGTGCGAAGCTTTTTACTACCTCAGTGAGAATACCGCGCTTTCCAGTTCTGTGCAACCCCTGTGTAAGCCAGCCGCTCACTGCGACTTCCTGAGAGTATCAACGCCAGAGCTCGAGCGCAACCCTGGAGCCTGTTAAAAACTCCCCATTTCCTGTCGAAAACTCGTTTACTCCGGTAACGACGCACCTTTTATGGCTTTCATTTAATTTCAGCGGAGCCGAAAACTCTCGATCATCGATGTAAAAAGCGGCTTCAGGGTCGGATAGTCCGGCTCAGGAGCCACGAAGACTATGTAACTAATCGCACCATCCGGCCGGGCCACTGTGATCAGCAGGTCCCGCTCGACCAACATTGACCCGCCATCCGCAACGGGCGAGCGACCACGCAACTCCACAGCGTTCGCTGGCTGGCCTCCAACAGTGAGGGTCGTCAGATTACTCGCCTGCTGCATGCCGCCATTCTGTTCATTCATTTGCTGTGCGATGGCTGAAGTCGCCTGTGCCAGAGAGTTGTTGTCGCGTACTGCAGTCTTCATTCGTGCCGAGTCGACGATGGCGCCATAGGCAATTCCAGACTGCCCTGCACCATTGGGAGGAACGAACGCAACACTGCCATTCTTCCCTTCTCCCTTCTGCCAACTTGCCGGATAGCTCATCGAAAAAGCCGCTCCCTGGTATGTCGTCATTTGGTCATTTAGTCCTAGAGACGCGCGGCTGAGCCTGCCGGAGGGGGCCGATTGCCCGCCACCGCTGCCTCCAGCCGTAGCAGGAATCACCTGTGCAGGACCACCAGCGACAAGCGCATATTTTCCGCTCTGCCTCCAAGCCCCGCCCTGAACCTCCTTGGCGTTATACGTCTTCTCCTTTTTCGACTGCTCTCGTGCCCGTGTGAACTCAGCCGTAGTCACTCTCGGATTCGGCTTGGGAGGAAATGTCGCAATCTCCGCATTCACATACTGTGTGCGGTTGCCCGGATTCGGATGGTCGCTGAATATCTGCGCACTTCCCTCCCCATACTTGGCCTGAATAGTCTCAAAGAACTGCGCCATTCCGCGTGGATCGTAGCCGGCGTCGTACAGGATGTTCGTTCCCAGAAGGTCCGCCTGCTTCTCGTAGTCGCGAGACATGCGTAGAAAACCCAGGCCGGTGGCCATTCCGATCCCCTGACTTGCCATCGATCCAAGAGCGCCGTTGCCAAGCGCGATCGCTGCCCCCAACTGGCCCAACGCTGCCCATGTACCGATGGATTGCTGCTTTGTCATATTGCAGGTCGAATGGCGCATGACAACGTGAGAGAGTTCGTGCGCCATCACTCCAGCCAACTGTGTCTCGGTTTCAGCAGCCTGAATCGTTCCAAGATTCACAAACATGGCGCCGCCCGGCAGCGCAAAGGCGTTGATCTCCTCGCTTGCCACGACGTGAAAGTTGAATGGCCACCGATAACCAGGGGTTACTGCAACCAGCTTCGCTCCAAGCTGCTGAATATATCGGGAGATCGGCGAGCCGTCAGGCAATACCGGCATCTGCTTGAAGACTTCTGCCGCGACCTTTGCGCCTTCGGTCTGTTCCTGCTCGATGGTAAACGAGTTCTTGCATGGCGGAGGAACCTGAAAACGCGCCCACGCACTTGGGACAGGAAGTAACATCATTCCCAATCCCACAACGAATGCCTGAAGGAATCGCCGGAAGCTCACAGCCACCTCATGCCCCACACCTTACCACCGAGACGGGTACCTCTCCAATGGACAGACACTGAATCAATCAGTAACCCGCGCGGACACAGCCGATTAGGTCGTAGATCTCTTATCATGAAGGCTTGGCGATCACACCCAGGTCGGCCATACCGTTGACAAAGTACTGTACTGCAAGCGCCACCAGAAGTAGCCCCATGATTCGTACCAGGATGCGAATGCCCGTATCTCCCAGCGCCCGCGCCACTTTGCTCGAATTTCCCAGTACCAGGTAACAGATCGCAGCCGTAATGAAGATCGAGCCGAGAATCGCGGCCATCTGCCAGTGAGTCTGCGCCTGCCCAACAAGCACCATAACGCTGGCAATCGCGCCGGGCCCGGCTAGCATTGGGATGCCGAGAGGCACAATGCCCGCGTCTTCCTTTGTGACAGCGGCCTCGGCATCTCCAGTCGCCTCCTGCGTTGGCGAACGCTTGGCTTCGAGCATATCCAGCCCGATCAGGAGCAAAATTACGCCGCCCGCAATCTCAAACGCTGGCAGCGTAATCCCGAACATCTTGAAGATGTACTGCCCCGCCAAAGCAAAAAGACTCAGGAAGATAAGCGCCGTAAGTGACGCCTTCCATGCAATCCGCTTTCTTCTTCTCTCATCCGCACCCGCAGTCACTGCAAGAAACGTCGGAAGCGCAGCGAAAGGATCGACCAGGAAAAAGATCGAACTCAGCGCAAGCACGGAAAACCGCACATACACCGAGTGCTGCAGCCCCGAGAGTGACATGGAATGTGGATCGAAGAGCACCCTTTATTCTCCCACGCTTCATCACAAATCCCTCTTCCAACGAGCGTTTGGTCTCCGGAACGGTGGAAGAGCCTCTGCAGGGCTGGCTATAATGAAATTTCCATCGAGGAGCGCACATGGCCATTCAGACGACCGCAAACATCTGGCACAACGGACAGCTGATCCCCTGGGACAAGGCTCAAATTCACGTGATGAGCCACGTAGTCCACTACGGATCCTCCGTCTTCGAAGGTATCCGCTGTTATACGCAGGGCTCGGGCGCTGGCGTCTTCCGCCTGCATGAGCATATGCAGCGCCTGATCGACTCGGCAAAGATCTACCGAATGCCGCTAGCTTATTCCGCCGATCAGCTCTCAACCGCTGTCGTCGACGTCATCGAAGCGAACGGCGTCGCTCCTTGCTACATTCGCCCCATCGCCTTCCGCGGTTATGGCGAAGTCGGCGTCAATCCTCTGAAGTCGCCTGTCGAGGTCTACATCGCCAACTTCCCGTGGGGCAAGTATGTTCCCGGCAACGAAGGCGCTGACGTCTGCATCTCCAGCTGGGCGCGTCTCGCACCGAACACCATGCCCTCGCTTGCTAAGGCCGGCGCGAACTATATGAACTCGCAGCTCATCCGGATGGAAGCCGAAATCAATGGCTACTCTGAGGGAATTGCGCTCGACGTCAACGGCTACCTTTCAGAGGGTTCTGGTGAGAATCTCTTCCTGGTCCGCGGCGGCGTACTCTACACGACACCGCTTGCCAACTCCGTGCTCAGCGGCATCACGCGCAGCTCGGTCATCACGCTGGCTCGGCAACTCGGTATCGAAGTCGTAGAGCAGGCGCTTCCACGCGAGATGCTTTATATCTGCGATGAGGCATTCTTCACTGGCACTGCTGCCGAGGTCACGCACCTTCGTTCGGTCGACCGTATTCTGGTCGGTGACGGCACTATGGGTCCAATCACTACGGCGCTTCACAATGAATTCTTTTCAATCGTGAACGGCCTCAAGCCTGACCGCTACAACTGGCTCACACCAGTGAATGTCAAAGTGGCCGAGCCCGTCGGCGTCTAAACGCATCACAATATCGAAACAGAGGGCAGCTCTTCGGAGCTGCCTTTTAGTTTTTTATTCCTGGCTAAGAACCAGTGAGAAGATCACAAGCGCTAAACCGAACACCGGAAAGAAGCACCAGTTTAGAAAACGAGAAATTTGAGCTCTTGTGCTCGGTTCGCGTAAACACGCTGCGCCTCAAGATAGTCAGGGAATGTCAATGTGAAGGCAATCTGCACCTGAAGTTCTGGCTTAGCAGGCAGTCTACAACGCACGCGAAAGACACTAGCATCCAAAGTATAAGCGGCATCGGCAAATCGTGACACTTTTGACGTAGAGGTCATTTCCGTCAACCGAACTTAGCCTACGATAGTCTTAAGCCACGATAGCCCGATCGTCGCGTATCTTTGGAGGCTCATGTCTACTGTTCTTGTTACCGGAATTGCCGGGTTTATCGGGTCGAGCATCGCGCGTGCCTTGCTGGCTGAAGGCGCACGTGTGCGCGGAGTCGACAATTTCTCGACCGGCAACATCGCTAACGTCGCGGAGATTCGTTCCCAAATCGACCTTCGCCAAATCGATGTTATCGACGCTGATGCGCTTCGTGCCGCGTGTGAGGGCGTCGACTATATCTTTCATGAGGCAGCAATTCCATCTGTACCAAAGTCCGTCGACGATCCCATAGGGACCAATGGCCCGAACCTGACAGGAACCCTCAACGTGCTTGAGGCTGCGCGCAAAGCTGGCGTAAAACGGGTCCTTTATGCCGCATCCTCGGCTGCTTATGGCGATTCGCCAGAACTTCCTAAGAACGAGGCAATGTGCCCCGTGCCCCTCTCGCCTTATGCCGTTCAGAAGCTCGCAGGCGAGCACTATCTCGCAAGCTACTTCCGCGTATATGGCCTGGAGACCGTCTCTCTGCGCTACTTCAATATCTTTGGGCCGCGCCAGGATCCTTCTTCGCAATACTCGGGCGTGTTGGCTCGGTTTATCTCGCTGATGCTCGCTGGCCAGACCCCAACCATCTACGGCGACGGTCTTACCAGCCGCGACTTCACTTATATCGACAACGTGGTGAGCGCAAATCTTCTTGCGGCCAAATCCCCGGCCGACAAAGTCGCCGGCAAAGTCTTTAATGTCGCGACAGGTCAGCGCATCACCTTGCTCGACGCCTTTGCCGAAGTCAAAAGAATCACGGGCTATCAGGGCGTCGTCAACCTCGCTCCGGAGCGAGAAGGGGACATCAAGCACTCGGTCGCGGACATCTCACTCGCGCAACAGGCATTCGGGTACAAAGTGGTAGCCGACCTCGCCTATGGCCTCGAGCAAACAATCGCGTGGGCACGTGAATCCGTCGCGGTCTAGGGACCAAAACCCAACTAGAGCTTGTGAAGATTTTTCGGCGGGTTTCGCAAGCCCAGGACGTGGAAGTCCTTCAGGCCGCTCTTGTTCACGTACACCAACCGGTTGTTGCCATTTGGATCGGTTGGAATAAGGAAAAAACCATCCTCTAGGACAAAGTCGCGCGTGTTGCTAATGATGCCTTCAATCGCTTCGTTGTCGTAAAAGTGCAAACGAACCCAGAGCCCGGGAATGATTGGTGCATTTTCATGGAAATGAAGTGCTTTGTGGCGCACGTCTCCGTCAAAGGTCTTGACGAAGAAGACCGCCTTCGCATCGCGCGTCGGAACCTCTTCAATCTCTCCCGATTCGATTAGAACCAATCGGATCGTGTCGAGCGGAGCATGAGGATCGTTCCGCAGTAACTGCTCGATTGGACCCAACTCGCTGATCTGCGCCGTACCGCGAACGGTCCGGTCCTCGAACCGTATGACGATCCGATACACTCCATCTGCCGCCGCCGCCGCAACTGCAGCAATCTTTGCTGCTACGCGCGATCGTGCGGAGACAGATCGTACTGCTTGATCTTGTACAGCAGTGCTTTGTAACTGATCTGAAGATCGTTTGCCGCTGCCTTGCGGTTCCATCCAGTCCCCTCCAACACCTGTGCCATCGCAGCCGCCTCGGCGCCGCCCTTAAGGTTTTTTACCAAGGCTTTCAATCCGGCGCCACTGGCTGCCTCCGCCGGAGTGGCCGACGCCTGTGCTGACGAGGCGGGAGCTAACTCTTCAAGGATGGCCCGCTCGTCGCCCAGAACGAGATAGCGATTGACAACATTCTCAAGCTCACGCAGGTTGCCCGGCCAACTGTGCGCCGACAGCGTATCGAGAAGTCTCGGGGAGATAGGCAGGGGCTCGCGACCATAACGCCGTGCGCCCTTGCGCATAAAGTATTCGGCCAGGACAGGAATCTCCTCACGACGCTCGCGCAGCGGGGGGATATTCAGCGTGAAGCCGTTGAGGCGATAGTACAGATCTTCGCGGAACGTCTTGTTCGCCATCGCCTCCTTCATATTGATGTTCGTCGCCGCAATGACGCGAACATCCACTTTCATCGGCGACCGGCTGCCCAGCCGCGAAAAGGTTCCATCCTGCAGAACCTGCAGGAGCTTCGCCTGCAGAATGGCCGGCATTTCGCCGATCTCATCCAGAAAGATAGTGCCGCCAGTACAGATCTCAAACTTGCCAGGCTTGGTCTTGACCGCACCCGTAAAGGCTCCCTGCTCGTAACCGAACAACTCGCTCTCAAGCAGATCTGCCGGTACAGCAGCGCAGTTCACCTTCAGGAAGGTGTGCTGGCTGCGGGCCGACATCTTATGCGTATAGAGAGCCAAAATCTCTTTACCGGTACCGCTCTCCCCCAAAATCAAGAGCGGGATATCCGCACGGGCGACCAACGCAGCCTGCGATTCCAGATCGCGCATCCTTTTACTGGAACGGACAAACGAATGTGTCTCGTTCAGCGGAATCTCACGAGGAGAATCGGCAACCACGGCCTTCTTGTCCGGAGTCGAAAGATGCTCTTCAATCGCCTCTTCAATATCGCTGCCCACAAAGGGCTTCATGACAATGGCTCGGACTCCGAGACGGATCACCATCTCCAGGTCGCGCAGTTCGGCCGAGCACGACAGCACAATAACAGGAAGGCGCGGCTGCGCGCACCGGATGTGCGTCAGCAGCGGCATTGGATCGCGACCCGAGTGCAGCGCGAGCAGCAGAAGATCCGGCTCTGAGTCCTGCTCCAGTCTATCCAGCAGGGACTGTTCCTCAGAGAAGAGACTGAGCCCGTACCGATCGCCCAGCGTGAGACGGAGATAGTCGAGGACAGCGAGATCCGGCTCCAGAATCAGAACCTGAGGTCGGGCCTTAGAAGTCTTCAAAGCAGACACCGGATAAGACAACGAAGCGGACATACAACACCCCTGTAGTGCAGGTTCGGGTTCTTTTGCCCAAACCTTGCGAGACAACCGGAATCCGAAGAAACTCTACCCTCCGGAACCAGTCTTTTGACCTGTAAACCTAAGCAGCCGTGAGGTGGGGAGAGCTCTCACAACTATGTACTAAAGCGAATTTTATGTCGTAATGTGCAAGTGAGTACACAAAAATGTTAATAATTTTGCCGACAAAAGAGAAAAACGTTTACCACTCTCCACTCAAAGTAGACCTACTTTACATGTCGTCCAGGAGGACGAAAAGGAAAAAAAACACATTTCCGCCTCGAATTACCCTCGTAAGAATCGATGCGGTGACCTTGAAAACACCCTGTAAATAGAGCTTTACAACCCGTTTCCCAAATCAAGCCCTCTATGGCGGCATCGCTTCTAGCAGATTATCGATACGAACATAGCAAGATTCAGAGAAATTGGTGCTCGACGTGCAATGTGAAAGGCATTGCAACTTTGCCCTACTCTGCCTGGACGTCAAATAGACGGGATAAATAACCTTGGTTCATACTGCTGAGTCCGCTCTCTCTCCCAATCTGCCGCCGATGGAAATCCTTTTCGGCAAAACAGCGGCAATGCAGGCCGTGCGTAACAAAATTGAACGTGTAGCCGAGACGGATGTCCCGGTATTGATTCAGGGGGAAAGCGGAACCGGCAAGGAGATCTGCGTACAGTTGCTGCACGCGCTCTCGCTCCGCACCCGCGGCTCTCTCGTCAAAGTAAGTTGTCCTGCCATTCCTCATTCTTTGCTCGAAACCGAGCTCTTCGGCTATGAAAAAGGGGCATTTACCGGCGCCATGAGCACAAAGCTCGGTCGCGTCGAGCAGGCCCACCAAGGAACGCTCTTCCTCGATGAGGTCGGCAGTCTCGACCTGAACGTGCAATCCAAACTTCTGCAGGTCCTCCAGGACGGAACCTTCGTCCGGGTGGGTGGTCACGACTCCCGCTCTATTGCTACGCGACTGGTCTCGGCGGCTAACGGAGATCTGCGCAATCAGGTGGAGGCCGGAACCTTCCGGCTGGACTTCCTCTTCCGTATCAACGCGGTAACAATCAACCTGCCGCCACTTCGCGAGAGGATAGCTGACCTCCCGGTGCTCATCGACTACTTCATCGAGCATTACTCGCGGATATTCCATCACACGCCCGACCTGCTCTCTAAGAGTGCCGTACGCCTGATGCAGAACTATCACTGGCCCGGCAATATCCGCCAGTTGGAGAACCTAATTCGCAGTTACGTCCTGATCGGCAGCGAGGAGGCGCTCGTCGCCGAACTGATGCCCGAGCAGCCACGTGGCGGAATCACGACTGAGATCGACCTTAGTGAGCCCATCTCGCTGAAAAATATAACCCGGCAGGCCACCCACGACCTTGAGCGCCAGATCATCCTCAAGGTCCTCCAGGCCAATAGCTGGAACCGGCAGAAGACCGCCAAGTGGCTTCAGATCAGCTACCGTTCCCTGCTATACAAATTGAGCGAGGCCGGAATGCCCGAGGTTCCACCCCGTCCCCTGCGTATGCCGACACTGAAAAAGGTTGACGATCGACAGGTTAGGCCAACACTCTCGACTCCCATACCACGGACAAGAATTTACTAGACCAGAACCGGGCGACCTGCGTCTCTGTCTTGCGACGGATACGCAGGTTTCGTTCTTTTATCGACTGAAACTAGGTCTTCTGCAGCACGGCTTTCAGAATCTCTTCGACGTCGTCACTCACGTCCGACCAGCTTCGGTTGTGGCACGCTGCGATTGCCTCCGCATCCCACGTCTGCGTCAGCACCTCGTCGAGCGCACTCGCTAGCCCGGAAACCTCGCGAGCAGGCACCAGCCTTCCTCCTGAATCATCCATCAGCTCTGGGATGCCTCCAACGTTCGTGGCAACCACCGGCCGGCCAGAGGCCAGCGCTTCAATCACAACGTTCGGGCAGCCTTCCCGGTAACTCGGCAATGTTATCAGGTCCGAAGCAGCCATCCATGTTGCCACTCCATCCGTTGGACACGACGGCACGAGCCTAACCTCTCCACCGACGCCGTGAGAGGCAATGGCCTCCACCATCTGCTGCCGGGCAGGCCCGTCGCCCACGAGGTAGCAGTGCAATCGAGGTCTGCTCTCTCTCAGGCTTGCGATTGCGGATATCAGTTCGCCGAGCCCTTTTGCCATATCGAACCTGCCCACGTAGACAACGGCCTCAGTATCAGCAGGAATATCGAGTGCAGCGCGCGCCGTTGCCCGGTCACGCGGACGAAAGATCGTGGTGTCGCATCCATTGAGAATGGCGCGGCTACGTTCTACTGGGGCTCCAAGACCACGAGCTGTGCGCAGGAGATCGCCGCTGACTGTCACTGTGAAGTCTGCCTCGCGTAGCACGCGGCTCGTCAGACCTGTACACAGCGGTGGAATCACGTTCAGGTCAGTCCCAATAGCTGTAACGACAAACGGAACTCGCAGTGCGCCAGCCACGCGTCGCGCTGCATCTCCATCCGGATAGACGATGTAATTGAGGATGATGTCCGGCCGGTACGCACGCACGCTCGAGAGAATGCTTCGCGACGCGGAAAGTCCGTTCAGCGGACGCGAGATCGCCGGCAGCGCAAGGTAAGGAATGTACTCAACAGCGACACCGTCAACCTGATGAGTGAAATCAATCTTGCGGCCAGCGCGGCTCTGCGGCGTCAGCATCGGAGGGTATTGCGACTCAGGGTAGAAGACTTTGAGTTCGCATCTCTTCGCAAGGAAGCGGAGCGTCTGATAGGCCGAGTGACCAGCCCATGGTTCTTGCGAGGTAGGAAAGTACCGCGTAATCACCGCGACCCTCATCGGCTGCTCGCCTCCGACTTTCTTGCGACCAATTCCTTCAGCACGGCAGCGTAATGAGCCGCCAGTGGGCGACGATGATACGCGGCAATGCGTTCGTAGTCCGGCTGATGTGCTGTGGCTGAGTTCGCCACAGCATCGATAAGCATTTGCCTGATCGCACCGGGATCGTTCACGCTGGCCCATCGTCCTGCTCGCGTCTCATCAAGCAGCCGCCGTACATCGCCTTCCGGATGCACGGCTCCAAGAATGGGCTTGCCGCCGCCAAGGTAGTCGTAGAACTTCGCCGCGACGTTGATCTTGTCATGTGTGATCAGCAGAAGATAGGTCGTCTCCTGGATAGCTGCGAGAGCCTTGGCCTGCGGAACAAAGCCCTTCAGTTCGATGGTGTCACCAAGCGAGAGAAGCTGTTCCCTGTAAGCGGGAGTTTCAATATGTCCGATGTAGCGAACCCGTAGCCGCGACCGAACTTCGTCCGGGAGTCCAAGGACCGCCTCGACAAAGCTCCCTGGAGCGGTCGAGCCATACACCGTGCCGATGTAGGTGAGCACAACCTTTCCATCCTCAGAGAGAGATGGCTGCAGGGATGAATGAGCCGTCGGGACCTGAGTGTCATAGCCATTGGGGATACAAAGAAATTTGCCCTTCGGAAGACCAGGGTAGCGAGATTGGAGCTCGCGTCGCGCGGCCTCCGTAACCATCACCACCGCAGTGGAGTCGCGAACGGCCTCGGCCTCGGCCTTGTGGGCAACCATGCGGGCGCGGCTGTTGCTGTTGAAGCTAACGAGATCAAGGGTCGTAGTAAGCCACTCATCGCGGAAGTCAACGACGATAGGAAGCGCAGGAAAGAGCTTTCTCAGACGCGTTGCCAACCGCACGCTGGAGAAGGGTGGAACCGTAATGACAACGGCATCGATCGCGCGTTCCCGGATAATGCGCGCCGCCGCAGGCAGGGCGAACGGTAGCCATCCCACCTGCGGATCAGGCAACAGGAGGTTGCCAATAGCCTGCTTCAGGGGATTGCCGCCGCCACTGCTTTGCTGAGCGGCGGCTGCGGCTGGTTTTGCCTTCCCTCCGGTCACAACCTTCTTCACAGACTTGCGGAGCCAGAAGGGAAGATCGAGTGTCCATGTGCGATGGACCTTCACGTCTGCGGGTACCTGTTGAAGCAGCGACAGATCCTTGCCTACAGCGGGTGCGTTTCGCGCCGTCAGAACGTCCACTCGGACGTCATTCTCCGGGAGGTACTTCGCCAGCGAAAGAGCGCGAAGCACGCCGACGCCTCCAGCTGGCGGGAACGAGTACGTGATCAATAGAACATTCAAGATCAGCGGACTCCAGCTGCCGAGCCAACCGGCTCGGAGGTTGAGCCAGGATGCAAGGGCCCGGTAAGCGCTTCAACTGCTGTAAACATCTGGTAGGCGCTGGCCCAGTGAATCTCAATCTCCTGCTCCTGGGCGGCTTCGTGCAGCCAGCGGAACATCTGTTCGAGTCCGCCTGCACGCGTTGGCGTACCAAGCAGCGCATCCGCGTTGTCCTCGCGTGCTCCGTGTGCGTGGAGCTTGAGGAAGATATCTCCGCCAATGCGTGGAGCAACGTCGAGCCACCGCTTGACGCGATACTCCGTTGGAAGATCGTTGGCAGCGATCTCGCCCATCTCTACACGGGGCACCAGCCGGCCCTGGTATCGCAGTCCTACCGGCCCTGTAATCATCAGCAGGTCGCCCTGTGTGCCACCACCAACAGTCGCCTCGATGCCGCGATCATAGGCCTTGGGCTTCCCCGGGGTTCCAGTACACCAATAGACCTGATTGATAACGTGCCCCTGCGTGGGCGACGGGATGGATGGCATCGTGAAGTCGGCGTAGCAACCGAGGTCGCGGAGTAGCTCAATCTCGCCGGTAAGGCCGCAATCGAGGCCATCGGGACGGGAGTTGTCGAGCGCCCAGTTACCGTGGATGAAGCCAAAGACCATGCGGCCGTTGTGGTCGTGCAGCAGGCCATGGTCATCACGAAGCCGACGGCAGAATCCTGACACCTTGCGGATGAAGCCTTCAGCCGTCTCGCGCTCGTGGTGAAGGTGAACCTCTACGTCGCCGATCTCCTGCCGGGTCATCTCGGCCAGGGGAACGAGCAGCTCAGGGTGGTACTCCTCTTCGGGATAGAAGAAGCTGTAGCAGGGCTTTCGTCCGGCGGCGTCGCGTGGGGCTGCATCGGCAATGCGAGGCCAGGCCTCCTGCCAACGAGCAACTCGCTGTATGGCGGTCTCCATGGAGGCACCAGCGCAAAGCGGCTCGTAGTGGTCCATGATGGAAACCCAGAGTCGCCGGGGTTTCGGCCGTCCGAGGAGGTTTCGGGCACGATCGCGGAGATACGCAGCAAGCCAGAGTTCAGCGTGACGAGGAAGCTTCATGATGAATCAGTTGCACCCGTGCTACTTGGATTCAAGGAGTTGAGGACACTGCACTTATCGGAATCCTAATCGCAGTTTCCTCGTCGCCGAAGTGCGGATGCAATAGTATTGCACTTGTCGCACCTACTGAGTATTGTATGGGACTTTTTCTAACGCTTCTCTATATCCTGACGGCGTACCTGAGTCCCGAGACTCTGTGGGGTCCGCTTTACGAGTACCACATCGAAATCATCCTGGCGGTGCTGGCTGCGGCCGCATCGGTCGGTAACCTTCAGCGTACCAATCTCTTTGGCATTCCTCAGAGCTACGCCTTGTTGGGAATGTGCGCGGCCGTCTTTATGTCGCTGGTGACGGTCTGGTTGGGTCTGGCCCCCTCTGCTGTGATTGGCTTTTTCGCGAGCGCATTCAGCTTCTACCTCATCGTGGCCAACTGCCGCACGAAAGGGCACCTGCAGCTTTTGATCCTGGTCATTCTGATTGTCTGTGTGAACGCAATTTACCGAGGTGACACGGCACTTCGTTCGGGCAACCTGCTGAGCCCTTATCTCCTCGCCCAGGGCGATGATGCCGGATCGCGCTTCTATCGTCTGCGCGGACTGGCATTCATTAACGATCCGAACGACTTTGCACAGCTGATTGTCAGCCTTATCCCTCTTCTCTTCTTCTTCTGGAAGAAGGGGAACCCCTTGAACTATCTGTTCATTCTGCCGTCCATCGGGTATCTCATCTACGGCATGTACCTGACACACTCGCGCGGTGGAATGATTGCTCTGCTGGGCGTCCTCGTCTTTGCTTCACGCAGAAAGATAGGAACCATCCCCGCCGGAATTATCGCTGCGGCAGGTTTTGCGGCGGCGAGCGCGGTCGACTGGTCAGGAGGCCGCGAAGTCTCGGTTGAAGCGGGTGCAGGACGCATGGAGGCATGGGCCGTGGGCATTGGCCTTATGAAGCAATACCCTCTCTTCGGGGTCGGCTTCAACCGCTTCACGGAGTACTTCATGGTGACCGCGCACAACACCGTGGTCGTCTGTGCGGCGGAACTGGGGACCTTTGGCTTGTTCTGGTGGACGATGTTTGTCCTGCCTACCATCCGTGACGCGAGTGTATGTGCTGGCTCGAAGGTTGAGGCTCCGAAGGAAGAGGACCTGTTTTCCTACGATCGTGCCTTCGCTACGCGACGCGATCAGGGGCCCGAGCTCAGGTGGCGTGAGCCTCAAGCTGCGACGGAACCATCTGGCGGGGTGTTGATCGCCGAGGAACCAAAGGTCCGCACCTTACCGACGCCCGCGCATCTTGAGGCCGAGATGGAGTATCCGAAGCTACCGCCCGAGGAGATTCAACGGATAGCGCGGCTCACGCTGAACTGCATCGTCGGCTACTTGATTGCCGGATGGTTCCTCTCGCGCGCCTACGTCATGATCCTCTTCATCTATGGCGGCATGGTGCAGGTCATCTACCGGATGGCGCTGGAGCAGGATCTTGCCCCACCAAGGATGAAGGGAACCAAGGTGGTGAAGTACGCGGGGCTTGGAGCGGTGGGGCTAATCTTCATCGTCTACCTCATGCTGCGCGGACAGCATCTGATGCCGCACTAACCCGCTCCCTGCTTTTAGCACAAAGTATTCATAAATAATTACTTAGGCTGGCACTTTGCCTTCCAACTTACAGCAAAGAAGCCCTGGCAAATGCCAGGGCTTCTTTAATTCTGATTCAAGGATAGCAAATGGGACGGGGTAAATCGTCAACTCATATCTGCATTATTTTGAGTTACTTATGGTTTTTTTGGACTTGACACGCAATTTTCCTACGAAAACTGGACAAACGGAACACCGAGAGCATTGGGCATACACAGGATGAGAGCGTTGTCTTCTTTCTCTGAAGAAGGAGCTACATGGGACGGAAGGCGGCGAAGATGAGCTTGAGTCCGTGCATGGAGTTGGCTACGAGGATAAGTCCGAGGGCAAAGTAGGCCAGGGTAACCGCATTGGCGATGTGGTAGATGATGCGGTTCTCGCGGTATTTGGCGTAGCGGACCTTGCCGAGGCGCTTCTTGAGGAAGAGGGTGTAGTAGTGGACGGCGACGACTCCTACGGCGTGCCAGAGACCGTAGAGGACGAAGTTCCATCCCGCGCCGTGCCAGATGCCCATCAGCACGAAGACGATGGCGATGGCGGCGGCGATGCAGTGAGGAGCCGAGGCTGGACCAAAGCGACGGATGAGGACCTTCGAGAGCGGGACGAAGACCATGTCGCGCATGTAGTTGGTCAGCGTCATGTGCCAATGGGCCCAGAACTCCTGCAAATTACGCTTGGAGAAGGGACGGTCGAAGTTTTCCTGAACGTGAATGCCAAGGAGACCGGAGACACCGATGGCGATGTCGCAGAAGCCGGAGAAGTTGAGGTAGAGATAGGCGCAGAAACCGGCTACCGCGATAGGAAAGTCGATCCAATGATGGGGGAGGCCGTCGGCTAACAGGCCATCGTAGGAGAGCTGGTTGGCGATATTGCCGAGAAAGATGTACTTGGTGAGGCCGATGAGGATGCGCGCCCAACTGCGTCCGACGGGAGTGACGGTGCGGTCGGGGTTATGCAGCGAGTTGTGGAAGGAACTGTAGGGGTTGATGGGCCCGATGGAGAGGGTAGGAACGAAGAACGCAAAGGATAGGTACTCGGAGAAACTGGGGAGCGGGACGATCTCATTGCGGATCTCGTGCACCATGTAGGTGAGCCGGAAGGCCATGTAGGAGAGGCCGAGGAAGAAGTCACCGAAGATCTTGTTGGAGAAGGGCGTAGGAACGAGGCCCTGCATCCAGTGAGAGGGCATGTATTTGACGACCGCGAGGATAAGCAGTGGGAAGAAGAGCGGAAGCCACGAGCCTAGTTTTTTCTCAAGCAGAAGGTACTGGATGGCGACGAGCACGACATAAACCGCAAACATTGCAGTAGAGAAGATGAAGTACTGTTTGACGTCGTGGAGGCGGACTCCGTAGGTGCCGCGTGAGACGCAGACTGCGAGAGCGAAGACCAGGTTGACCGCGGCGAAGGCAGCCATGCGAAACGGGCCCGATGGGAGGCGAAGGACGATCCACGCAGCGATGGGAAACAGAAGGAACGGAACCGCGAGGGTGACGAGCAACAGGGAGCTCGACAGAAAGTGGGTCAGGCCGGGCGGCATCGAGAAGCAGTTCCTCCGTTAGAACGCTTGGTATACAAGGTTGACCGACAGGGAGTCGGGCGTGATGAAGAAGGTGAGAGTAATGGCGGCGATGGAAACCACGCAGAGGACAGCGAGGAGGACAGGGTTGATCTTACTGGCTGGCGCGCTCATTAGTTCCTTCGGACCTCCTTGTTGTACACGTCAAGCACGGCGGGAGTGATAGCGCGAGTGAAGAACTCCTTGCCGTTGTCGTTGAAGTGCTGGTCGTAATAGTAGTTCTGGACTTCGGTAGCGGGGGTTTCGCGGAAGAGCGTTTCCGAGGGTATCCCGATAACAGGGGCATCGGGCAGGCCCAGAACCGAGGGCCAGTACATGCGCTCAGGAACGTGGGTCATTCCCTTCTCTGTGTCCTCAGGGATGTGAATCATTGCGAAGGGGACGTTGTACTGGTTGGCGAGATTGCCGATCTCGCGAGCCCAATGTTGATGATAGGGGCCAAGAGCTTCGCCGTTGAAGTCGAAGTTCGCGTCGTCGGAGCCGTGAGAGATCATGCTGTCGACGGCGAAGACAGGCGGCGTGCGCGGCTCTGGAATGAAGGTGCTGCCATAGTAGCCAACCGAGCCGTACTGCGACTGCGAGCCGAGGTCGTGGACCAGCTCGGGACTCTGAACGAGACGGTTGGGACGGATGTAATTGACGATCTGTCGCGGGGCTCCAAGAACCTGGGCTCCGTATATACCTACGCGGTGACGAAACGAGAGCCCAGCAGTTGAGGCTGGAAACTCGCCCCAGCGCATCCAGCGATAGGCCTGGATGTGCGGCGCATCACCGAGAAGCGCCCCCGTGGGCATGTTCATGATGACGATGCCGGTCTTGTGATGCTCTAGGAAGTCCTTCATGAGCATGTACTGCATGTCGAGCCCCTGCCACTTGAGGGCGAGGCGGCGAACCTTTGCAGGTCGGCCAAGCTGTTGCGACAGCTGGTGCTCAAGGTAGTCCGTATCGACTCCGCGAACGAGCAACGAGCTACCGACGAGGAGGATGTCGACAGGTCCCTTTTCTTCGAAGATATTGTGCTCATCAAGCGGCCCCGTTCCGGTCTCGACACGAATCCCGGAGTAGACGCGATCGCGCGGAGGAAATCCCGCAACGTGCATCATCACGGGCAGCGTGAGCAGCATGCCGATAACGAGGATGAGCGCCACAGCGTGACGGTTCGACCAGACGGCTGGGAACATTTAGGCCTTTGCAGTCTCGGCCATGCGGCGCTGGATGAGGTTGGCAAACTCGCCGAGGTTCTTGGTGGCCTCGACCTCGCCGACGCGAAAGCGGACGCCGAAGGCCTTTTCAACACCGAGGACCAGCGATATCTGAAGGAGGGAATCCCACTCTTCTACGTCGTTGGCGCTGAGCTCGGGAGTGACTTTGACGTCATCAAGAAAGACGTCGTCGAAGACAGTCTGCATTTTGGCAAGGATTTCAGTTTGAGTCATATGCTCTCCGGTCGATTTGGATGTGCGTCGGCCGCGGGATGAAGGTTGCGGTTTCGAGGCGCCAGGTGGTGCACTCGGGTTTCTCCTCGACGAGGGTGAAGCCCATGCGCGGGAATAGGTCGCGGACCATCGAATTCTTTTCGGTGGGCAGATAGTGGCCAATGACCTCGGTGCAGCCGCGCAGAATCGCGAGACGAACGATTTCGTTGACGACCTCGTCCTCCATCTGGCGCTTGAGGACGCGGCAGCTCATCAACCAAGTGTCGACGGTAGCCGTGGTGCCTTCGACGCCAGCGATGACAACGGAGATGAGGCCGTTGTCGCCGAACTTGTCGGAGAGTCGGACACTGAACCCGTAGTGAGTCGGGTCGGTCATTAATGCTTCGACCTCGGCTTCGCTGCGGCGGCGTGTAGTGACATTGAACTGATTGCTCTTGTTGATGAGTTGCGAGATACGGGGCACGTCGACGGGAGTGAACTCGCTGATGACGGAGTGCATATCGAGCGAGGTGAGATACGAAGCCATGTCGGTACCGGTGGAACTCATGGCCTGTGCACGGGCTGCCTGCGCCTGGTATTGCTCTCCGCGTTGGAGATCGTCGGCAGTAATGGAGCGAGTCTCGAAGTGGCGGCTGTTGAGCAGTTGCGAGACGTAGGTGGAGGGGTCGGGGCCCAGGAGGATGGTCGCGATCTCGGGGACGAACTGGTTGACGATCTCAATCTCAGCGGGATTGTCGTCGACGAAGACGATGGAGTCGATGCCGAGGTTGAGCTCCTGCGCGATGCGGCGGAGGTTCTCGCTCTTGGGCTCCCAATTGGCCTGGAAAGAGGCGATGTCCTTGAGGCGAAGGACCATCTCGGGGTGCTTCTCGAAGGGTTCAGCGGCATTCTTGTAGTCGTTCTTGCTGCAGACAGCCAGGACGACTCCGCGGCGCGCGAGCTGGGCGATGGCGAGCTGGAACTGCTTGAATGCCTCGCCGCGGGCGTGGGTCCCACCGATCTCGATGCCGGTCATGCCGTCGTCGCCGATGACGCCTCCCCAGAGGGTGTTGTCGAGGTCGAGAGCGAGGACTTTCTTGGCGGACTTATGAAGCGAGGCGATGATGCTGCCAATCTCGCGGGCAATGTCTACAGAGAAGTCTGATGAGTAGAGTTGCTTGGCTTCAAACCAGCCGCGAGGGTCGTAGCAGTTGACGACGCCACGGCGGGTGGCGAGGAACTCCGCGTCGCAAATGTGGACGTAGGTGGGGGCATTGATGCCCAACTCAAGGTTGACGAGCTTGCGAAAGCTCCAGTCGGTACCGAGGGAGCGGACGCGGAAGGGGCCGGGGTCGAAGTCGGGCGCGGGGAGGAAGTTGGCGACGATTACCTCAGCGCCGGAGCGTTCGTGCGCGGAGCGTGCGAGGGTGAGGATGTCCTGTGCGGCTTCTGTAGCAGCTGCCTGCTGCAGCTCGCGGGAGTCGGTGAGGGAACCCTGGTAGACACAGCGCTGGCTGGATGGGATAAGGAATATGACGTCGGGAGAGAAGGCGTAGAGTTCGGATGTTGGATCGAGAATCTCGGAGATGTAGTTGTCGAAGTCTCCTTTGAAGAGCTCGACGTTCCACCAGCCTGAGGGAGATGCAGCACCGATAAACTGCTCGACGACCTCATGGAGCGGGTAGAGGCTGGAGCCGCCGACCATGGCAAGACGGATAGTCTTCTCGCCTGCGCCGGGGATGCCGGCGCGTAGGGCCTTTTTGCGCATCGTGGCCAGCGAGAGGACCTCGGAGAAGTCCAGGGCATGGCGCGTGAGGTCGCGAAGGACAGACCAGATGGCGGGGTCTTTGCTAGCAAGCAGTTGGCGCGCATCGTCGACACGAAGACCGTGCTTCGATGGGGCTAGATGTGTCTCACTGCTCATGCTGAATGAACTCCTGATTCTCTTAATTCTGCCATTGGCCGAGGCCAGCTGATCTAACACATGCGGGTGACGTTATCAGGATATCGTCTGTGGGTTTGTTCCTTCTCCTCTTTGATGTAAATTCGACAATAGCCGCTGTCCTGCCACCTTTCCTCGTTTGCATCCGATCACAGATAGCTCCCTATACCTCGCATGAAAATCGTTCACGTTGTTTACAGTCTGGAGATGGGCGGGGCAGAGATTCTGGTCGCACAGCTTTGTCGTCTGCAACGGGCGAACGGGCATGACGTTTCGGTAATCGCCTACAGCAATCTGGGCGCGCTTGGTGAAACGCTTGTGGCTGATGGCATCCCGGTACTGGTGTTGGGCGAGGCTCCATTTCTGAAGACCTTCCGGCGGTTCTGGATCGAGCTGCGCCGACTTCAACCTGAGGTCGTACATTGCCATAATCCGGCCCCTACCCTGCAGGCTGCAATCCCGGCCCGGTTGTCCGGTGCGCGATGCGTGCTCTCGACGAGGCACAGCCTGGTGGCTCCTCCGTATGACATGCGGGAGGAGAGGGCGTTCAACTTCGTGGCGCGATTCTGCGACTGGGTGGTGGGCATCTGCGACGCAACGTGTGAAAACCTGCGCCACACGCCGGGAGCGCACCGGGACAAGATCGTGCGCGTCTACAACGGTGTTGATCCGGTTGAGCCTGCGGCACCGGCGGTGCGGCCGGAGAAGCGCGGGTTCACGCTGCTGTTTGTCGGGCGGCTGGCGCCGATCAAGAGCCTGCATACGCTGATCCGAGCGACCAAGCTGGCTATGCCGCGAGTTCCTGAGCTTCAGCTGTGGATTGTGGGACATGGCCATGAGCGGCAGCGTCTTGAAGACTTGGTACGGGAACTCGGAGCCGAGGACCTCGTGACCTTCTGGGGCGAGCGGTTGGACGTAGCGGGATTCTTTTCTGTGGCTGATGCGTACTGCATGTCGTCGACATCGGAGGGACTGCCTATGTCGTTGTTGCAGGCGATGTCGCTCGGACTGCCGGCCATCGTGACCGATGTAGGCGGCATGGCCGAGGTGGTGAAAAACGCTCATGCAGGCTTGGCGACGCCGGTCGGCGATGCAGAGGCGATGGCTGAAGCAATCGTTCAGATGGCAGGCGATGAGAGGCGTCGCGTTGTCTTTCAAGAGAATGCGAGGACCGCGTATGGCGAACTGTTCACGCTGGAACGGATGGACGCTGCTTATATGGAGCTGTATCGCAGACCTCGGGAGAAGCGCTAGGAAGTTACCGGCTCGGTTGTGCGTCCGTTCGGTGACCATATCTTCCACAACGGTCCGGTCGTAAAGAGAAATTTGTAGAGTCCCGCAACAGCCGCAGCATTCAACATCAGCAAAGCAGAAGCGGCAGAGGCTAATCGGTGGAGCACAGGTAGCTTCAGTCGAAGCGAGGCCAGCGCGGCGAGCCAGAAGACCCACTGCGCCAGCGCGACGGCACGCCATGCTGTCGAGTCGATACCCAGCCAGGTTGCGCTAATCAGCATGACAACAAAGAAGTAGGGGACCACGAGACGTAGCAGCTTGTGAGAGACGAGCTGGAAGAGGACGCGGTTCGACGGACCGAGCACCCAGGGCGCAAGCGAGACAAGCTGGAAGTTTCCCGCCAGTGTGCGGATCTTGCGCTGGAACTCACCGGCGACCTTACCTGGCCAGGTATCAACGACGATCGCTTCGCGGTCGAGGACGCTGCGGTAGCCCTGACGAAGGATGGAGAGCGGCTGAAACATGTCATCGAGGATAATGCCTGCGGGGAAAGGCTGCACGAGGCTACGCCGTGCTGCGTAGAAGCCGCCATAGACGCCTACGGGCGAGTCAAAGGCGGCTTCGCAGTTGCGAATCCACTGCTCGTAACGCCAGTAGACTCCACTAACCGCGGAAGCAGCTGCGTCGTGCCCCTCAGTGTTCAGGACGAGTTCTCCGGCAACACATCCGATGGAAGGATCGGCGAAGTTGCTTGTCAGTTCGGCGAGAGCTCCGGGCGCAACTTTGGGGCGAATGTCAATGAAGAGCAATATCTCGCCAGTAGCCGCGGCGATGCCATGATTGAGCGCAGCTGCCTTACCCACCTGTTCCGGCAGGATGATGCTGTGAACTCGCGGGTTCTGCGACTGACTGAGGAATTCAGCGGTGCCGTCGTTTGACCCGTCGGAGACGATGATCACCTGCTGCACACGCTCGGGATCAATTGAGGTGAGGTGCTCGATCTGCTGCTGGATTCGCGCAAAGCCGTTGTGAACGGCCATCACGATACTGACCGGTGCATTGAACGGTGCCTTGCGCCAAGATCGCGAGGAGAATCGCGACAGCAGAAACATGATGAGTGGGTAGCCAACATACGTATAGGCGATGACGGCAAACGAGAGCCAGAACGCGACTCTCATTGCGCACCCCGACGCCTGAGAATCGTTTTGACGGTCTCAAACATGATGAGCAGGTCGAGACCAAGCGTCATATGCTTGATGTAGTAAAGATCGTACTCGAGCTTCTCGCGTGCCTCCTCGAGCGTCGAACCGTAGCCATAACGTACCTGGGCCCATCCGGTAAGGCCGGGGCGGATCATGTGGCGCAGATCGAAGTAAGGTATGTTCTCCGAGAGCCAGGGCACGAACTCCGGCCGCTCAGGACGCGGTCCGACGAAGCCCATGTCCCCTCGCAGAACGTTCCAGAGTTGGGGGACCTCATCCAGTCGGACCTTGCGCATAAAGCTGCCGACCTTTGTGGCACGGGGGTCGTCTTTGCTTGCCCACTTGGCTCCAGTGGCCTCGGCATCGGTGCGCATGGTGCGGAATTTGTAGACGGTGAAGTTACGGCCCCCCATACCTACGCGAGTCTGCCGGAAGAAGATTGGCCCGGGAGAGGAGAGGCGCACCATCAGGACCACGAAGGGGAAGAACGGTAGAAAGATCAGGAGACCCGCTGCGGCGGTCAAGGTAGAGACGATGCGGCGGGCGATCTGTTGGGAGGGCTTTACGCGAAAGCCTTCGCTGTAGATGAAGTTCGAAGGGCGCAGACCATCAAGATACAGCTTGCCGGTGAGGCGCTCGAGCAGGGTTCCCGCCTCTTCGATGGTGACGCCATCGAACCGCAGCTTGAGAAGCTCACGGAGAGGCAACTCACCGCGACGATCTTCGAGGGCAACGATGACGCGATCAACTCCGGGAATACGGCCATCTCCGCGGTAAGACTCCAGCGCATTCCCGAAGGCTTCTTTTCGCTCGGACTTTTCGGTTGGAGCGGGCTCGAAGCCAATGACCTCCATCCCTGCATCCTTGCGTGTGCGCAGCGTCTCGACGACCATACGAGCACGGTCACCGGCACCAAGAACATAGACGCGCTCGCGGAAGATCTCGTGACCGATCACCCACTCATACGCACTACGCCAGATAACCAGACCAAACGTCAGGAACATGAGGCCAAGCAGAAGGACATAGTGCGCAATATCGATGGCAGGAAAGAAGTAGAGGATGGCCGAGAGAAGAAATGAAAGGAAGCCCAGGACGAGGAGAAGGCGGAAGTAGATCTCCCATCGGGCGGAGATTCGCTGCGGCTCGTAGAGGTCAAAGTAGTAGGAGAACAGCAAGGTGAGGACGGTGAGCGCGGCTATCTTCAGGGACCCGTACTCGTAGTTCAGGCAGATGTACGTATCCGGGCCAAGGATCATGATGGTCGCCAGCAGGAAGGACCCGCTGACAATCAGTGCCTCGCACAAGAGCAGAACTATCGTGCGGGTAGGGTAGTACACATTGAAGAGCCGAATCATCCCGTGCGGAGCTCCCTGTTACTCCTTGCTGGCGTTATATCCGTAATAGCTGCCAACTTGGGGCGCCTCGTGCACTGCATTCAGTACAAATCCGAGAATGTTGGAGGCCCTGAGTTCGCTGGCTGCGCGCTGGGCGACGGGGTATTTCGTGACCGCGCTTCGAGCGACTAAGAGCACACCGTCGCAGGATCGCGCCATATTGACGGCGTCTGAGACAGGGAGAACCGGCGAAGAGTCAACGATAATCCAGTCGAAATATGGTGAAACCGCTTTGATCAGCTCCGGGAACTTCGCGCTGCCCGAGAGGTCGGCCGCCTTGTCGCCGCCGTTGCCGCCGGGAATGAAGGTGAGATTAGTCAGAACGGCATGATTTGGTGCCTGCGGATCGTCTGAGATTTCGGGGCGTTGCATGACCTCTTCGGCCGTGGCCTTACCCGCGAGATAGTCAGCGAGCCCGGGATTCGACACAGTCCCCAGCATCTCGTGAACGGAATAGCGTCGCATGTCACCGTCAATCAGCAGGACCTTGCTGTTCTTATGGCGGGCAAGACTGATGGCAAGGTTGGTGGAGATGAAGCTCTTGCCTTCCTGCGGCAGACCGCTGGAGACAAGGATGGATTTGATCGGGCGAATGTCGCGCGCCTCGTAGATGCGTGATCGCAAGCTGCGGAACTGTTCGATCGAGGGCCCACGCTCCTGAAGTGCAGGAAGGCGGTGGAGGGCGAGATTCCATGTGTACCGGGGAACAGCATTGAGGTTTAGACCACCCGCGCTAATCGGCGCGGGTGCATCGTCGACTCCCTCAACGAATCGCGATTCTGCAAAGGACACCGGGGCATCGAAGTCGGAGACTGCAGACGAAACGGGGAGAGGATCCAGTTGCTCGGGCGGCGTGCGAAGCTCGCGATCATTCCGATCCAGCTTTCGTTCCGACTCAGCTTTCTGAAGTGCTTCATAAATGCGGCTCATCGATCTTGCCTTCCCTTCGTTTCCCCTTCAAATGCTGTCATCAATCCCGAGACCTCGCTCGAGCCCCCGCGCTGTACTCCACCACCCATCGCAACCGAAGAGATCAGAAAGGGCTGAGTCTCCAGTTCAAGTTCTGCCGCTACGCCTTCCACCATCTGAGCCGTCACCTGCTGGGCCTGCTCAACAAAGGCCACAATCAGGGAATGCTCACAGAGGAGGTTGATAATGCGGGGAATTCCGCGGCTATACCGGTGGATCAACTCAAGCGATTCTGGGGCAAAGATAGCCCAGCTTGCCCCCGCCAGCCTTAGCCGCTCGACGACGTAGGCATGAGTCTGATTTTCAGTCAGAGGTTGGGTGCGGCACCAGAGTGCGACACGCTGGCGAAGCTGTCGCACGCTCGGGTGACGCAGCTTCTCTTCTAGCTCGGGCTGGCCGGAGAGCACAATCTGGAGCAACTTCTCTGATGAGGTCTCAAGGTTGGTGAGGAGACGAATCTCCTCCAGCAGTTCCCAGGAGAGGTTCTGCGCCTCACCGACGACGACCACGCAGGTCTCTTCCATGCGGTAGCGCTCGATAAGCCAACGATTGAGCTGGAGCAGCATTCCGGACTTGGTGCGCGTGGCGGGGTTGATTCCGAAGTCGGTAAGCACGAACTCGAGGAAGTCCAGGACTTCGAGCCGGGGGTTGAAGACAAAGGAAGTAGAGACCCGCCGACTGCTGAAGGAGGCGAGTGCCCGCCGGAGCAGGGTAGTCTTTCCCGTGCCCACCTCGCCGGTCAGAACGGTAAAGCCCTTGCGAGCAGAGATGCCGTACTCAAGACAGGCAAGGGCCTCCCGAGTGTGCGGCATCATATAGAGAAACCGCGGATCCGGGCTGGTGCCAAAGGGGCTGCTATGAAGTTTGAAAAAACTGTTATACATCGTCATCTACCCGTATTGACCAGCGGTTTGCCAGCAACATGGATCTCTGTCCCGCGTTTACCGAAACGCCATTTGCCGCCGATCCTGCTCGCCCTCGATGTTGAGCTCTCGCCGGAGAAGGAGATTACGCCTAGGGTCGGAAGCTTGGTGAAGGCCCAGACATCGCGCTCACTGCGCAGCGCGGTGTCGCGGTACTCACGCCACGACACCAGCAGAGTGCCGAGGAATAAGCCGCCTAAGAGGCCTGCGCCCACAAAGACGCCGCGCTTGGGGAACGTCGGTGCGTCCGGCAGATTAGGCTGGTCCATAACGCTGAACTGCTCGCCCTGCTGACGTCGCTCGAGATCGGTTGCCATCTTCGACTGGTTCATCTTTCTCAACAGATCGTCATAGAAGTTCTGTGCAGTCGTATAGTCGCGTGTGATGTTCTTATACTCTTCCTGAATCAGTGGGCTCGAGGAGATTCGATCCTGGTAGACACGTACCTGGTTCTGGATCATGCTCTGTTCGTGCCTTTTTGCCTGTATGCCCTGCTCGAGGCCATGGATCTGTCCGCGAAGCTGCTGAATGGTAGGCGAGTCGTTTCTATTGGCAGGTACGCTGCTGGGTGTTAGCGGGGATGGAACTGTGGGAGGAGGCGCCGCCGCCATCTGAGCGCGAAGCTCCTTGATCCTCCTGCGTACGGCAACCACATCCGGATAGTCGTCTGTGTAGCGGCGCGTCAGGTCGGTTTCTTCGGTTTCCAGCGCCTGTAGCTGCGCCTGCTGAGCGCTGGGACTAGAGCCTCCATGTTCCGTGATTTGAGCGGCTTGGCTCTGTTGCTGCGCCAGCATCGCCTCCATGTAGGTCTTGTCCTGCTCCATACGGTTGAGCGCCTGAGTGGCAGCATCCAGCTGCGTGTTCAGGCTGGTCAGCATGTTCATGTTCCCGTTCTCTTCACCCGGCAGCTTTCCCATATATTTCATCTGGAATTGCGCCAGCTTGGCGTCCTGATCGTCGAGGTTGCGCTTAGCGGAGTCGAGCTGGCTCTTAAGGAAGTCCGTCGTGCCCTCGGCAGACTGCGCACGCGCGTTCAGGTTCGCGGTTACGAACAGGGATGCGATCTCTCCGCAGACCTGCTGTGCCGTATGGGGATCAGAGTCCTTGAACGAGATGAAGAAGCCCGGCAAGCCGCCTATCGCCATCTCGGAGTGGATAGGCTTGATGTCGATGTTGTTTCTCGTCTGGTCGATACGGTCGTCCATCGACATCTTCTTTGTGCTGTATAGATTGAAGCGCTCGATAATGGGCTCGAGACGTGAGCGACTGAGAATCTGCTCCTTCATGGAGGCGAGACGTGCCGTAAGGTCCTCGGCCAATACTGGCTTGACGTACTCGTCAGGCACCTTCTGCTGCTCGACAAGGATCAGCGTCTGCGAAATGTAGCGGGGTGTAACGAAAAACGTCGTCACAAATCCGGCGAGCGCAAACACGATCGCAGGCAGAGCGATCATCCAGCCCCGACGCTTCAGAATACCGAAGTAGTCGTCCACGGATAATGCACGGTGTCCTAACATAGCTCGACTCCTTAAAACTCCCCGACCCGCTTGGACTGCGGCGCCCAGGTAACTCCAAATCCAAAGGTGTTCGACAACCCGCTGAAGGCGTTTTGCGTAGAGAGCACCTTGTTAATAGACTGATTCTGAATGGTATAGCTGCCGTAGAACGAGATGGTACGCGTCAACGCCCTATTGGCTTGCAGAGAAAACCATTCGGTCGATGTCGCTCCGTTGATCGCGGAGCTCGAATTGGGGAACGGGGTAAACAACCCTGAGGTATGCGAGTAGGAAAATACTCCACTCGCGGCCCATGCGCGGCCGAAGGTACGGTTTGCCGAGAACGTTGCGTTATCGGAGATCGCACCCGCTTGAACACCCGATCCTCCATTAACGCCATGGCTGTAGTGTGCACTGAAGTTTGCAATCTGACGGCTGTAGTTTACGCCTGCGCTTGCGAAGAAATTCAGCTTATCCGGAATCAACTGCGCGGCCGAACTTTGAATAAATTGCGGCCCGCCAGAGACGTCGGTTGACAGCAAACGCGTCCACTGGTGCTGATAAGAAAGGTTGACGCCCTTGGTGGTGTAGGTAATGTTGTCCTGCGGAAAGCCAGTAGGCAGGTTCGCGTAGATGCCAGTGACCTCATACGTCGAGTAGACTGCGCTCAGGCCGGCGGAGTTGCGCGCGTTGATGCGACGGTTGAGGGAGACTGATCCGCTGATCGACGAGTTGTCCAGGCCTGCATTCTTATCCAGAAAGTGCAACAGGCTCCACGAAGCTGACCCACTCAGAGAGGTCTTGCCATTCAATCTGCGCTCCAAGCCTCCGGACATCATATTGGAGATACGATTTCCCGAGTAAGTCAGGACACCCCCCGCAGGGTCGGTCGCGGGGCCTGGAACTTGAGTGATTCCCAAATCACCCACCCCTGGAACACCTGAAATTCCAGCAGTTGGCGATTGGGGAATAAAACTAAAGAAATCAGAGAAGTTAAATATCCACTTGCCCTTAACAAGCCCCTGAGTAAGCCCAAAGCTCTCGAAAGTAGACGTACCCTGCCCGCCTTGACCAATTAACACACCCCCCGAGACGAGCAGCGAGGTTGGATGCGTGTTGCTCTCTGTGGCCCACCCGACGTTCCCAGAAAAGGCGGTAGTAGAGGTGGTATTGTTCGGGCCAAAGTATCCAAGTTGTACGAACTCGGAGGCGGTCACCGCATAATGAACAGTCCCATCGACCCAGGACAATCTTGGGCCTGTGACACCCGAGGGATTGGAAGTAACAACTTCGGTCGCAGTAGGTGCCGCCTGCCCGAAGCTGCGCGCACTAAGAGCGATCAATATCAGCGAAATGGGAACCCACGTTTTCATCGGTAATCTCATGGAACGACGATCGTGTCTCCCGGCTTAAGTGATGGGCCCTGGTTCTCCCCTTTGATGGCCAACTTGTAGTTAAACGGGATCTTCTGTTGCTTTCCATCTTCAACCCGCAAGATATAGATCTTCTTTGCATTACCGTACGGAGAAATCCCACCGGCGGCAGCGATAGCCTGAAGCGCCGTCATTCCCGGGGTCATCCCAATCGGTCCCACGTGTCCGACCTCGCCAACCATGAATATCTTGTGGCTGTTGACCCCCATGACCATAACGGACACGTTCGGATCCTGAATGTACTTCTTGAGCTTTGCAGTGATGTCATCGGCCAGCTGCATTGGCGTTTTGCCGGCAGCCAGCATATCTCCCACCAGGACCAGGGAAATCATGCCGTCAGGGCGGACCGGAATGCTGCCGGAGAGGGACGGCTCCTTCCAGACCATAATCTGCAGCGAATCCTCAGCGCCGATGATATAGCGAGCATTATCAATATTTGCGGCAGGAAGACCTGGGGTCCCTGCAACGGGCGCTCCTGGCCCCGTAACTGGGGGCTGCTGCGCGGGAGGGGGCTGCTGTGTGGGTGCGGATGTCGAGTCAGCCGGAGGATCTGGCTTTTTCTGTGTGTCCTGCGCAAAAACGGGGACCGACATAGCGACCAAAACAAGTACAGTCTGGAACCGCTTCATTGGATTGCTCTTTTCCTGCCTACGGTAAGCAGCATGGCTCTTTCCATTTTCACTCATCCGGCTACGTTCTGCTCCCTTCATTTTCCCTGACGGGCCTCATTCGGCTCGACTTCAGCCGAAACCGGAGCCCGCTATATATTTGAGACTATTCATTGGACGCTTTCGTCCCTTATCCCACGACGTCTTTATATATGGATGCAAAATCTGCGGCCTTCTCCGTTGGCTACGACGACCAAACGAAAAATATCTAACTAACTGGGAGCACAACGATTGCCAAACTCGCCGCTGGAGAGATTTTTTTTGCAATCCCAGCAACTACGGTGGATGTAGACTCACTCTCCGCGCTAAGGGCGTTACTTGAGAGCACTGCCATGACGCTGATGCCGGTGAAAACCATCCTTATGGTATGCAGAATGGCAGCCGAAATGGGAAATGTTTTTCCCTTTCCTCTACAACTATGGTCGACTATCTTCCTAATGCAGAGGTTTCAACGCCGATTTTGGGACGGAGGCGTGTCAAATTTGCGGCATGTAAATTGCTTACAGGTGATATGTGAAGTATAACGCCATACAGACAGTGTCCCGCGGCATGCAAACCGAATCTTCCGTTCCTGAGACGCTCTCCGACGGGGAGCAGCCGATCCTGACAACGGGCAGGTCTGGAGTGTCCCTTATCTCGGTCTTGCCGTATGCCATCATCGCAGTGCTGATGACTGCGTTGTACTACCGCGTGGGCGTCAAGCTTGTCGTTGACTGGTACAACATCCCCGACTACTCGCATGGCTTCCTCGTCCCACTGTTTTCTATCTTTCTTCTCTGGGACAAGAGAAAGCAGATTGCCGCGACGCCGGTTCTTCCCACCTGGACGGGATTGCCGATGATCGTCTTCGGGCTGATCATCCTGATCTTTGGAATCTATGGCGTTGACCTGTTTACGTCGCGAATCTCGTTTGTGTTCCTCCTGACGGGACTAGTCTGGACCTTCTTCGGCGGACAGATGCTTCGCCAGTTGCTCTTTCCCATCATGGTGCTCCTGCTGGCGATTCCATTCCCGGCAATCATCTTCAACCAGATCACCTTTCCCCTTCAGCTTATGGCATCGCGACTGGCCAGCATGATTCTTCCGCTGTTGGGCGTGCCGGTTCTTCAGGAAGGCAACGTCATTGAGCTTCCAGTGATGAAGCTGGAAGTCGCCGAGGCATGCAGCGGAATCCGCTCGCTAATGAGCCTCTTTACACTTGCCGTGTTCTACGGCTATTTTCTTGAACGCACGACAAAGCGCCGCGTCGTTCTGGCGCTGGCCAGCATCCCGATCGCTGTTGCCGCTAATGTCGCGCGTATCGTGGGCACGGGTCTTTGTGTTCAATACTGGGATCCGGATAAGGCGCTCGGGTTCTTCCATGAGTTTTCAGGATGGGTCATGTTCGTCATCTCGCTCGGCTGCCTTTATCTGGTTCATCGCGCAATGACGATGATCTCTCCAGAAAAGGAGAAGGCGCTATGACGTCACCTCGCTTCTGGACTGTCGTTCTTCTTATGGCTGCAACCCTCACCATGCTGCTGCATCGGGGCGATGCAGACAACGTGCCTGCCAGCAAACCGCTGAGTATGATGCCGGATACGATCGACGGCAAGGTGGCTCAGGATTTTCCGATGGAAGATGACGTCCTCACCGTGCTCGGGAAGGGCGACTTTCTGAACCGTCAATATAGCGTGCCGAACGCCCGAGCAGTTGCCTCCCAGCCGGGAGCAAGACCGGGCGCTGCTTATCCGGTCGGTCTCTTCATCGGCTACTTCGCAACACAGCGCAGCGGACAATCGATCCACTCTCCGCAGCACTGCCTGCCGGGCGCTGGTTGGAACTTTGAATCTTCTCGATACACGGACCTGGACGATATCGAAGGCAAGCACTACAACGTGGGCGAATACGTAATCAACAACGGCGAGACCAGGCAGTTTGTCATCTATTGGTACCAGGCTCATGGCCGTAGTATTGCCAACGAGTACAAGGCCAAGGCATACATGCTCGCCGATGCAATTCGTCACAATCGGACAGACGGCGCACTCGTACGAATCATCACCCCAATTGCACGCGATGAGCAGGTGGCCGATGCACGTGAACGTGCTGTACGCTTTACCAGCCATGTGACGCCTTATCTGTCCCAGTTCATCCCCAACTGAGACCGTACCGCCCGCCGGAGCGAACCCGGCAGGAAATGAGCTCCCCCAGCGCCGTTGGGTCGGAAAGTAGATTTGAGGAATCGTACGATGAGAATGTTACGGACTTCTGCAATACTTCGTCTCTCTGTCGCCGCACTGGTGACCTCGCTCGCTCTTGGTTTCACCACTGGCTGCTCTCGCGATCCGAACAAGCAGAAGCAGAAGTACCTTGAGAGCGGCAAGCGCTATGAAAGCGAGGGTAAGCTCAGGGAAGCCATCATTCAGTTCTCCAACGCCCTGAAGGTAGACCGAAACTTCTCCGACGCGCACTATGAGTTGGCGAAGGTCTATTTGAAGCAGGGCTCCATGCTTCCTGCCTACGCAGAGTTGCTCCGTGCCGTGGACCTGGCTCCGAATAACATCCACGCCCGCATCGACCTTGGTAATCTGCAGTTGGCTGGTAATGCTCCCGACAAGGCGACCGAGCAAGCCCGCGCCGTGCTGGCGCTCGACAACCGGAATGCAGATGCCTATGCCCTCCTGTCGGGGATCGCAGCACGCAAAGGGGACCACGCCGAGGCGATGACCCAGATTCAGAAGGCGCTCTCGATTGACCCAAATCGAGCAACCTTCCATACCGCGATGGGCATGCTGCAAAGCAGCGACCCGACCACCGCCGGCCAGGCTGAGGAGCAGATGCGGAAGGCCGTTTCGCTCGACGACAAGAACGTCGCCTCGCATATCGTGCTGGCCGCGATGCTGCAGAAGAAGGGCGACTTTGCCGGAGCCGAGCAGCAGCTGAACGCCGCCATTGCCGCAGACCCGAAGAACCTGATCGCTCGCTCCAGCCTCGCCGACCTTTACTTACGCCAGAGCAACACAGCAAAGGCTGAAGAGACGCTGATTAAGACCGCTCAGGAGGTGCCTGAAGACACAAGCGCAGCGGACATGTTGGTGACGTACTATATCCGCTCCAACCAGCTTCAGCACGGCGTAGCGACGTTTGCCGATCTGGTTGCAAAGAACCCTAAGAGCGCTCCGCTAAAGCTCTCCTATGCACGCATTCTGATCCTCACGAAGGACATCCCCAAGGCGCGCGCCATTGGTCAGGAGCTGGCCAAGACCGACAGCGGGCTTCCCGAGGTTGCCATTCTGAACGGCATCATGCTGTTGAACGACGGAAAGTCTGCAGAGGCATTCGACTTGCTCCAGAAGGCATCGAAGGCAAGCCCGGAGAATTCGCAGGTCAAGCTCTGGCTCGCCCGCGCCGCCCGGAGCAAGGGAGATATCCCCGCCGCACAAACAGCTTTCCACGACGCGGCCCGACTGGCTCCAAGAAGCATCGAAGCGCAGGAAGGACTGGCGCAGGTTTCGCTGGACCGGCAGGACTTCACAACACTTGCGCAAGTTGCCGAATCAACCATCGCCGCAAATCCCCAGTACGCCAATGGATACATCTGGCGCGGCATGGTTGAGGGGAGTCAGAAGCAATTCGACAAGGCCGAAGCGGACTTCAAAGAAGCTATCAAGGTCGACCCCAACAATGCCAACGGCTACTTTGAACTGGCTCAGCTACGGATGTTGCAGAAGAACAACACCGAAGCAAGAAGCCTGCTTGAGCAAACCCTCGCTCACAATCCCAACTCGTCCCGCGCCCTTCGCCTGTTGGCGACAACCTACATGATGGATAAACAACCCGCGAAGGCCATCGCACGGGTGCAGGAACAGGTTACGAAAGCCCCACAGAACGGCGATATGTACAACCTGCTCTCGCAACTGCAGGGCAGCACCGGCGACACTGCCGGCGCTCTCGCCTCCTCTGAGAAGGCAATGCAGTTGAACAGCAACGACCCGATTGCCGTTGTGGCTTACACGCGCGCTCTGATTACAGGCGGCGACGTTAATAAGGCTGTTGCGAAGTGGCAGCAGTGGACTGTCGATCATCCCACTGACGCGCAGGCCTTCACGGTTCTCGGCTCGCTTCAGGAGGGTCAGGGAAATCGCGATCAGGCAATGGCCTCTTACAAGAAGGCCCTCCAGATACAGCCCGAGCAACCGATCGCCGCCAACAACCTCGCATATCTCATGGTGGAGTCGGGCCAGAACATCGACGTTGCTCTCTCCCTGGCGCAAGTGGCGCGTCGAGCAATGCCCAACTCTCCCAGCACGGCCGATACCCTGGCCTGGGCGTACTACCACAAGGGCAACTTCTCTTCGGCTCGAGATCTTCTCGAGGATGCGCTCAAGATCTCGCCCAATGACGCCGCAATGCATTATCACCTTGGATTGACCTACAGCAAGCTGTCCAATACGGCCGATGCTACCTTGCATCTGAAGAAGGCTGTATCGCTCGCACCCAACAGCCAGACGGCGAAGGACGCCGAGAAGGCCCTCGGCCAGCTCAGCTGATCTCCGCGTCCATTTCCCCGCCCTGGCCTGCGGCAAATCACCCCGGCCAGGGCGGAATCTAAATCCCAGGAAGCGTGTGAACAGCAAAACCATCGCCCGCAATACGGCTTGGTACGGCCTTGAGAATCTAATCGGCTTCGTTACCGGGCTGATCACCTCCATCGCAATCGCCCGGAACCTCGGTCCGGCGAAGATGGGGTACATCATCTACGTCACCTGGATCGTCGGTATCGTCGCCAGCCTGGGCGGTGTCGGCATTCCTGCGACCACGCGCAAGTACATGGCGGAGTTTCTCGGCGCCTCCGACTTCGCGACGGGCCGCTTCATCTACATTCGCACCCTGCTTATCCAGGCATCCCTGGCCACCGTTGCCACACTTGGGGCCGTAGTGTGGGTATTACGAGACTCGCCTGCAGACTATCGCGCCGCGGCCCTGATGCTGGTGCTCAGTATCTGGCCCTCCATGGTCAACTCTGTACCGGCCCAGGCTAATGTCGCCTCCGAGAAGCTCTCGGCCAATCTTCCCGCCTCACTCTACTCGACAGCAACCTACTTTATCTTCACGATGCTCGCCATCCTGCTGCATTGGGGCGTCAACGGTATCGCCTTCGCAATGCTGGCCATGCGGATCGTGGACTGGGGCGTCCGAATTGTCCCCACCTCGAGGCGCATCTTTTCATGGGGTAAAGGGGAGCCTCATCCTCCAGCTGAGTTACGGTCACGCATGATGAGCTTCGCTACGCAGAGCGTCATGGGGATGCTGCTTACCCTAGTAGTATGGGACCGCTCCGAGCTCTTCCTGCTGCGACATCTCAGCTCCGACATCCGGCAGCTCTCGTTCTATTCGGTTGCATTCAATCTCGCCGAGCGCCTGCTGATCTTCCCCACAATCTTCGCAGCTGCGACTGGAGCCAGCATCCTTGCGCAGTATGGTCGCGACCGCACCAAGCTGCCTTCGATGACTGCTGCATCGGCACGTTACATCGCGATGATTTCGATTCCGCTCCACATCATCGCTGTGCCTTTGGCGGCTCCTGTACTCCTGGTTCTCTACGGCAAGCAGTATATCGGTGCCCTCGTTGTTGCAACGGCCGCCCCGATTCTGTGCCTTCCCAAAGCGTTCCTCGGACCGATTCAGAGTCTTTTTGAGAGTGTGGACCGCCAGAAATACTTTCTCGTCACGACGGTAATCGCGTCCTTCGTCGATATCGCGGTGGCCTGGTATCTAATCCCTGCCCACGGCGCGCTCGGAGCCTGTCTCGGAAGCGGCGCAGCACAGATTACTGCAGTCGGGCTGATGTGGGGAATCGGGATTCGCAAGTATCGAATTCAGCTTCCATGGGTATTTCTGATGAAGCTCGCTGCTGTCAGCCTGGTATCGTCGCTTGGCGCATACACTGCCGTCTCCCGCCTCTCTCCACTTTGGGGACTGATCGCAGGCTCCGTCATCGCAACTTCAATTTTCTTCTTGCTCTGTTATGTGTTCAAAATGCTTGAGCCCGAGGACCGCGATCGATTCAAGGTGATCTCGAACGCGCTTCCTCGGGCTATCGGCACACCAATGAACTACCTGCTGGATCACTTCACACGCCACCTCACCCCCAAATCAACGGCAGTTTGAGTAGCGCGTATTCATTCGTCCGGTCGACATCACCAGGTTGTTTTGCGTTGCGGTCTGGGCCGCTGTATCCGTCGCACCCACATTCGGGTTTGAGACACGTGGAACCGCGTAGCCGAGGCTGGGAAGATATGCGAATCGTACCGGCATCTGGCATACAGCCGACGGTAACGCCATGCTTCCCGAGGTATTGCTGTTCAGAATCCACGTATTCGCGTCGAACGGCATCGACGAGGCTGGGATCAGGTTGGTGCTCGTGAACCCAGTGAGGTGGGAGCCAAGATTCGACGCACCCTGATAGCTCAGCGGATTCGGATCGTTGTTCCACCCGCTTCCCGAGCCGCCATTCATGTCGTTGCTTCCCCAGTTCGCCGAAAGCAGATTCCTTCCTGCAACTCCTATGAAGGTGTTGAAGTTGTTCCACTGAAAGACAGGCTTGGTTGGGTCGTCCATCCAAATCACGTTGTTGTAGGCATGGATCGTCTGCCACTCCACGTGCGAGGAGAAGTTGCTGCCCCCTGTCGAAGTGTCAAACAACGTCCACTTCTGCCCCGAGCATGAAGTGCACAGCCGTTCGCGGAAGGTGTTGTTGTACCAGAAGAGCGAGCCTTTGCGCGATGGCTCTCCACCATCATGGTCTTCGCTGAAGTGAATCGGCAAGGTTGAAGAGCCGTTGTCGTAGATGTTGCCGTAGACGAAGTGCCAGTTCCAGGCCTCTTGCTCCGCTGCCATCAAGTCGGCAGGATACAAGTCGGAAGCATTCAGTGTGTGAAGCGAACCCGCTCCACCTCCAAGGAAGGACTCGAATGACATCAGCGGGCTGGCATCCCGGACATCGACCAGGTCCATCTGCCGCGCCGCACCATCGCCAAGGTAGTTGTATCGGACGATGCCCTGAAGGCCTCGTGACTTGAGGTTGGCTCCGGTTGCGCCCGGGGCGTACTGCTCGATGCGGTTGAACTGAACCACCTCACCCCACGCCTGAAGATTCAACTGATGTGCCTCACCAGAGCCTGGGGTGCCGTTGTTGCGGAAGTGACTTCCCTCCCACAACGCATTCAGGTCTGTACCTGCCCAGCTCGCGCCAGAGTTCATCCCAGAAAACACACCGTTGCCGCAGTTTTCATAGTCATTGCCGATGAAGGCCGTGTTTTGGCCCTGGTTGATCTTCACGCAGGCAGCCGAATCGCTCCACTGAGCGGTCGACCCGTCCGCAGCTTTATAGCTGAAGCCCTTCTTCGCGTTGCGGAAGTGCAGACCTTCCACGGCGATGTAGGCGGCACCTGGGAAATCGGGCCAGAAGCCGGAGGAGTTCTCGTTGTGCAGCGTCACCAACCCGACACCGACTGCAGCGCTGTTCGTATCCGGACGACCTGTCGCGTTGGCTCCGTCGATGATCGGTAGATTTCCGGCCAAGTCTGGAACGCCGCAGATGCGGAAGGGTTGCTCTGCCGTTGCCTGCTGCGATATCTGCACATACTCGTGATACTCCGTCGGGTGGAGCCCGGTTGTGTCTTCGTTGTGAACGCGAACAGTCGAACCCGGCAGCATCGAAGGAAAAGGCACCGAGGCTAGAGTGGAGTACGCCTGCGATGGGCCCACCTCGTAGACGCGTCCCAGCATATGCGGATCCACCGAGCAGTCCACCGGCTCGGTCTGGTTTGGTGTCACTCGTTCCACGGGTAGCTTGTGGCCGGTGACATAGACAATCGCCGTAGAGCTCTTGCGAGGATCGGCGTTGCTGGTTGCCGTGAGAGAGTAGCGACCGGCAACCGTTGCGGTAAAGACTGTGTCGCGTGCATTCGTGTCGGCAAGCTGTCCATCGCCATCGGCTGGTTGCTGCGATATCGTCCAGTGCACCGTCTGATCGACCGCGCCCAGCACAAGGCTCTGGAGATCGGCGGCCTGGGTCGCATAAAGCGTCCTGTAGAAGGGCACCACTGAGACCTGCACTGCGGGATTGCAGACGTTGAAGGTGACATCGGACATCTGACTCGTATCGTCCGCGGAGGTGGCCTCAATGGTGAACTGCGTCGCCGAACTCACGGTGTAGCTACCATTGCCCGTGGCGGTGTAGGAGCAAGACGATCCCGCGGCTGGTGCAGTCACGTCGACCCATGGGCCCGTAGTCACCGATAGCTTCGCCGATCCGGACTTCACCGACCACGTCACCTGGTTCGTGGTGCCGTTGCCCACCGTGGCGAAGATCCTCCGCGTGGAGTCAGGAATCACGTTGAATCCAAATGCAGGCTGCGCAACCGTAATCCCTACACCTGGACCCGCTGGAGGTGATGTCGGCGGCGGCGATGTCGGAGGTGGCGATGTCGGAGGTGGCGATGTCGGAGGTGGCGATGTCGGCGGTGGCGATGTCGGCGGT
>Ga0163162_10000465_pt1 | contig 37532 bp, 29 predicted proteins | sample S55metaG_FD_115310 | JGI IMG/M metagenome (GOLD analysis project Ga0163162, IMG submission 115310) | Switchgrass rhizosphere microbial communities from Kellogg Biological Station, Michigan, USA - S5-5 metaG | ecosystem: Host-associated > Plants > Roots > Rhizosphere > Soil | place: USA... | reverse complement strand
GTTGGTCGAACTCGGCAATACGTTCGGGAAACCGCAGGCCTTGATGATGTCCGGTGCGTGGCCGCCACCGGCGCCTTCGGTGTGATAGGTGTGGATGGTGCGGCCCTTGAACGCGCCGAGGGTGGTTTCGACAAAACCGGATTCGTTGAGGGTGTCGGTGTGGATCGCCACCTGCACGTCGAACTGATCGGCGACGCTCAGGCAGTTATCGATGCTCGCTGGCGTAGTGCCCCAGTCTTCGTGCAGTTTCAGGCCGATCGCGCCAGCCTTGACCTGTTCGATCAGCGGCTCCGGCAGGCTGGCGTTGCCTTTGCCGGTGAGGCCGATGTTCATCGGGAAGGCGTCGGCGGCCTGGAGCATCCGCGCCAGGTGCCAAGGCCCGGAGGTACAAGTGGTGGCGTTGGTGCCCGTGGCCGGGCCGGTGCCGCCGCCGATCATGGTGGTAACGCCGCTCATCAGCGCTTCTTCGATCTGCTGCGGGCAGATGAAGTGGATGTGGGTGTCGATGCCGCCGGCGGTAAGGATCATGCCTTCGCCGGCGATCACTTCGGTGCCGGCGCCGATGGCGATGGTCACGTTGGGCTGCACGTCGGGGTTGCCGGCCTTGCCGATCGCGGCAATGCGCCCGTCCTTGAGACCGACGTCGGCTTTGACGATGCCCCAGTGGTCGATGATCAGCGCGTTGGTGATCAACGTGTCGACGACTTGTGCGGCCAGCAATTGGCTTTGGCCCTGGCCGTCGCGGATGACTTTGCCGCCACCGGACTTCACTTCTTCGCCGTAGGTGGTGAAGTCTTTTTCGACTTCGATCCACAGTTCGGTGTCGGCCAGGCGCACCTTGTCGCCGACGGTGGGGCCGAACATGTCGGCGTAGGCTTGACGGGAAATCTTCATGCTGCGTCCTTCAAGAAAATAGTGGTGAGCCATTGACCCTCACCCTAGCCCTCTCCCAGAGGTAGAGGGCTAGGGTGAGGCGGCTGTCGGTGATCGGCTCCCTCTCCCTCGGGAGAGGGCTGGGGTGAGGGGCAGCGGTGCACGCAGATGTCAGAGATCACCCATGATCCGTCCGGCAAACCCGAACACCCGCCGATGCCCGGCATAATCCACAAGCTCAACCTCACGGCTCTGCCCCGGCTCAAAGCGCACGGCAGTGCCCGCCGGAATATTCAGGCGCATGCCACGGCTCGCTGCACGATCAAAGGTCAGCGCGTCGTTGGTTTCAAAAAAGTGATAGTGCGAACCGACCTGGATCGGCCGGTCGCCGCTGTTGGCGACTTTCAGGCTGATAGTGCGGCGGCCGACGTTGAGTTCGATGTCGCCGGGCTGGATCTGGTACTCGCCAGGAATCATTTACTGGGCTCCTTGCAGAATCTTGTAATAGATGGCGGTCGGCCGATAGGTGCCGTGCGGGTCGCAGGCGTAATCGGGAATCTGACCGGCGCGGGTGTAACCCAGCGCCTTGTAGAAATCTTCGGCGGGGGAGCCGGCCTCGGTGTCGAGGTAGAGCATGCCGCGCTTGTGTTTCGGCGCTTCGAGTTCCAGCGCACTCATCAGTTGCTGGCCGAGGCCGCGACGTCGTGCGTGTTCGCGGACCAGCAGTTTCTGCACCTCGGCACGATTGAGGCCGTTGGCCTTCTGGCACAGGCCCAGTTGCACACTGGCCATTACCTGCTCGTCCTTGACCACCACCCAAAGCAGCACGCTGCCCTTGTTGACGTTGTCCTGCACCTCATCGAAATACGCGCGCGCCTGAGCCGCATCAAGGTCGGCCATGAAGCCGACGCTGGCGCCGTAACCCACGGCATCGAGCAGCAGATCAATCAGGCCCTGACGGTAATGGGCAAAACTTTCAGCATTGACGCGGCGCAGTTGGGCGGCGTTCATCGGTGTCACTCCTTGTTGGCGTCAGGCGGCTCCGCGCCGGGGTTGAGGGTCAGTTGCATGAAGGTCAGGTCGAGCCAGCGACCGAACTTGGTGCCGACTTGCGGCATCTGCCCGGTAATGCTGAAGCCGGCGCGCTCGTGCAGACGAATCGAGGCAGCGTTGCCGCTTTCAATGGCGGCGACCATGACGTGTTTGCCGCAGGTTCTGGCGCGCTCGATCAGCGCTGCCATCAATTGCGGGCCTAGGCCATTGCCGCGCTGGTCGCTGCGCACATAAACCGAGTGCTCGACGGTGTGGCGAAAGCCGTCGAACGGCCGCCAGTCACCAAACGAAGCGTAGCCGAGCACACTGTTGTCGCCGTCAACGATCACCAGAATCGGATAAGCCTGGGCCTGACGGGCGCTGAACCACGCCTGACGGTTGCCGAGGTCGACGGCTTGTTCATTCCAGATCGCCGTGGTGTTGAGCACGGCGTCGTTGTAGATGTCGCGGATCGCCGGCAGATCGGCGTGGACGGCATCGCGAATGGAGTAAGTCATGGCGCGGCCTCAGACGATCGGTTGGTGGACGGTGACCAGTTTGGTGCCGTCGGGGAACGTCGCTTCGACCTGGATCTCCGGGATCATTTCCGGGATGCCTTCCATCACTTGTTCACGGCTGAGCAGGGTGGTGCCGAAGTGCATCAGCTCGGCCACGGTCTGGCCGTCACGGGCGCCTTCGAGCAACGCGGCGGAGATGTAAGCCATGGCTTCCGGGTAATTGAGTTTCACGCCGCGCGCCAAACGCCGCTCGGCGACGAGGCCGGCGGTGAAGATCAGCAGCTTGTCTTTTTCGCGTGGGGTCAGGTCCATTGTGGGGTTCCATCAGGGCAGAGTTGTGAGGTTCTTGCAGGTGTGGGGTGCCAGTTGGAGCAGCCCCTCACCCTAGCCCTCTCCCGAGGGAGAGGGGACTGATCTCGGTTGTTTTCAATGGCCGGTTCAGTCAGCGGTATTCGTTCAGGCAGCTAAATTCATTTCAAACGACTCGGTCAGGCTCCCTCCTTCGAGGGAGAGGGGACTGATCTCGGTTGTTTTCAATGGCCGGTCCAGTCAGCGGTATTCGTTCAGGCAGTTGAATTCATTTCAAGCGACTCGGTCAGGCTCCCTCTCCCTCCGGGAGAGGGCGGGGGGTGAGGGTTGCTTTCAGGTGTTCCATATTCTCGGTGACACCGCCTCGCGATCCAGAAGCACCGGCCGCAGCAAGCGCCATAAATCAATGAGCCAGGCGCGGGCGAGCAGCGCTTCACTGGCCAGACAACGGGCAACCAACAATCCCGGCAATTGGGTCAAGTCCCCGCGCACTTGGTGATCCAGCGAGCGACAGCGCTCCAGTAATTCAGCATCAATCTCACCGGTGACCAACAACGTCGCAAACACCGGTTGGCCATCCAGCCCGATCGGCGAATCAAGCAGACCGTCATCACCGACAATGCGCTGGCGCTCGTGCCAGAGCAATCGACCATCACGGCGAATATCCAGATGCGCCTGAAAATGCCCACGGTCGAAACGCTCGCCACTGGCCGGGCGACCCAGCGCCACCACATCCCAGTAGAACAGCCGCGCATCACCCTCAAGATCAATCGAAGTGGTCAGCTCGGCCTGCGCGGCGCTGTAGACGATGGTCTCCTGCGGCAGCCATTCCAGCGTCGCCCCGGCCGCCACTTTCAAGTCGAGCTGCTGATAGGCCGGCCCACCGGCGCGATACCACTTGGCCGCGCCGGGGCTGGTGATCTGCGCCCAGGCGTTGGCTTCGACGCGTGCGCTGATGTCCAGGCGATCACCGCCGGCAATCCCGCCCGGCGGGTGGACGATGATGTGCTGGCAAACCTCGGGGCCTTCGGCGTACAGGTGCTTTTGCACCCGCAGCGGGCCGAGGTGCCGACGCATGACCGGGCGCGTGCAGTCGCCGAAACGGGCGTAGGCCAGCTCCAGCTCGGCGTGCCAGCTCGGGGTAAACAGGGCAGGTGCAACAGTCGAATTCATGATTTGTAATTATCGTTAGGAAGCTACAGATTAGTTTGTTGTACTAGATCGTTACCAGCCCGCGCACACCCTCGGCCTCCATATTTTCACCGCGACCCTGCTGCACGATCTCGCCTCGGGACATCACCAGGTCTTGATCGGCCAGTTCCGCCGCGAAATCGTAGAACTGCTCCACCAGCAGAATCGCCATATCACCGCGCGCCGCGAGTTTCTTGATCACCGCGCCGATCTCTTTGATCACCGAGGGTTGAATGCCTTCGGTGGGCTCGTCGAGGATCAATAAACGAGGGCGGCTGGCCAATGCGCGGCCGATCGCCAACTGCTGTTGCTGACCGCCGGAGAGGTCACCGCCGCGACGCTGCTTCATTTGTAGCAGCACCGGGAACAATTCGTAGATGAAACTTGGGACTTCTTTGGCTTCACTGCCGGGAAACCGCGACAACCCCATCAACAGGTTTTCTTCCACGGTCAGCCGACCGAAGATCTCCCGGCCTTGCGGCACGTAGGCAATCCCGGCGTGAACGCGCTGATGCGGCTTGAACGTGGTGATCGGTTTGCCTTCCCAGTTCACCGCGCCTTCTTTGGCTGGCAGCAGGCCCATCAGGCCTTTGAGCAGGGTGGTTTTGCCGACACCGTTACGGCCGAGCAGGCAGGTGACTTCGCCGACTTTCACGTCGAAGCTCAGGCCACGGAGGATGTGGCTACCGCCGTAGTACTGGTGCAGCTTGTCGACTTGCAGCATTTCCAAATCTCCCCCGGTGATCGTTCCCACGCTCTGCGTGGGAATGCCGACATGGACGCTCTGCGTCCGCTTTTGTGTGACGCGGAGCGTCACGGGATGCGTTCCCACGCAGAGCGTGGGAACGATCTGAGTCTTCAGCGGCCGAGGTAGACCTCGATCACGCGCTCGTTTTCCTGCACTTGCTCAAGCGAGCCTTCCGCCAACACGCTGCCTTGGTGCAGCACGGTGACATGGTCGGCAATCGAGCCGACAAAGCCCATGTCATGCTCCACCACCATCAGCGAATGCTTACCCGCCAGGCTCTTGAACAGTTCAGCGGTGAACTCGGTTTCCGCATCGGTCATGCCCGCCACCGGCTCATCGAGCAGGAGCAGTTGCGGGTCCTGCATCAGCAACATGCCGATCTCGAGAAACTGCTTCTGACCGTGGGACAACAGCCCGGCCTGACGATTGACCGAAGTGGTCAGGCGAATCGTCTCCAGCACTTCGCTGATCCGGTCTTTCTGTTCGCCACTCAATCGCGCACGCAAACTGGCCCACACCGACTTGTCGGTTTTCTGCGCCAGTTCAAGGTTTTCAAACACGCTCAGCGCTTCGAACACCGTCGGCTTCTGAAACTTGCGACCGATGCCGGCCTGAGCAATTTGCACTTCGCTCATCTGCGTCAGATCCAGGGTTTCACCGAACCACGCCTTGCCGTGACTCGGCCGGGTCTTGCCGGTGATCACGTCCATCAGCGTGGTTTTACCCGCGCCGTTAGGGCCGATGATGCAGCGCAATTCGCCGACGCCGATGTACAGGTTGAGATTGTTCAGCGCACGGAAGCCGTCGAAGCTGACGCTGATGTCTTCCAGTGTGAGGATCGTGCCGTGACGGGTGTCCAGCCCCGGGCCAACCCGCTGGCCAAGGCCGATGGAGTCGCGACTGGTGCCGGCGTCCTTGTTCGGTTCGACGGGAAAGAAGGCCGGTTCCAACATGAATTCAGCGCTCGCCGTGACTCTCATTGTTCACCTCGTTTCTTCAGCAGGCCGATCACACCTTTAGGCAAGTACAGCGTCACGACGATGAACAGCGCGCCGAGGAAGAACAGCCAGTATTCCGGGAACGCCACGGTGAACCAGCTCTTCATGCCGTTGACCACACCGGCGCCGAGCATCGGGCCGATCAACGTGCCGCGACCGCCGAGGGCGACCCACACCGCCGCTTCGATGGAGTTGGTCGGCGACATTTCGCTCGGGTTGATGATGCCCACTTGCGGCACATACAACGCCCCGGCCAGGCCACACAACACCGCACTCAACACCCACACGAACAGCTTGAAACCGCGCGGATCGTAGCCGCAGAACATCAAGCGGCTTTCCGCATCGCGCAGCGCTGTCAGAACGCGGCCGAACTTGCTCTGCGCCAGGCGCCAGCCGATGAACAGGCTCGCCACCAGCAACAACACTGTGGCCAGAAACAACACCGCGCGAGTGCCCGGTTCGGTGATGCCGAAACCGAGAATCGTGCGGAAATTGGTGAAGCCGTTGTTGCCGCCAAACCCGGTCTCGTTGCGGAAAAACAAGAGCATGCCGGCGAAGGTCAGGGCCTGGGTCATGATCGAGAAATACACGCCTTTGATCCGCGAACGGAAGGCGAAGAAACCGAAGACCAGCGCCAGCAATCCCGGCGCCAACACCACCAGACACATCGCCCAGACGAAGCTGCTGGTGCCGGTCCAGTACCAAGGTAATTCGCTCCACGACAGGAAGGTCATGAACGCCGGCAGACCATCGCCGGCAGCCTGACGCATCAGGTACATGCCCATCGCATAACCACCGAGGGCGAAGAACAGGCCGTGGCCCAGCGAGAGCAAACCGGCGTAACCCCAGACCAGATCCAGCGCCAGAGCGACGATGGCGTAGCAGAGAATTTTGCCGACCAGGGTCAGCGTGTACGCCGAGACCGACAGGGCATTTTCCGCCGGTAACAACGACAGCAGCGGCAGGGCGATCAGCAACGCGAGGATCACCGCGCCGACCGCGATGGTGACTTTCGGCCCGGCCTTTTGCGTGGCCGTGACTAACAGAGGCTGGTTCATCAGTCGATCACCCGTCCTTTCAGTGCGAAGAGGCCTTGCGGACGTTTCTGGATAAACAGAATGATCAGCGCGAGGATCAGGATCTTGCCGAGCACCGCACCGATCTGCGGTTCGAGAATCTTGTTGGCGATGCCCAGGCCGAAGGCCGCGAGCACGCTACCGGCCAACTGGCCGACACCGCCGAGCACCACGACGAGGAACGAGTCGATGATGTAGCTCTGGCCGAGACCCGGGCCGACGTTGCCGATCTGGCTCAGCGCCACACCACCGAGGCCGGCGATGCCCGAGCCGAGGCCGAAGGCGAGCATGTCGACGCGCCCGGTCGGCACGCCGCAGCAGGCGGCCATGTTGCGGTTCTGGGTGACCGCGCGGACGTTGAGGCCCAGACGCGTTTTGTTCAGCAGCAGCCAGGTCAGCACGACGACGAACAAGGCGAACGCGATGATCACGATGCGGTTGTACGGCAGCACCAGATTCGGCAGCACTTGAATCCCGCCGGACAGCCACGCCGGGTTGGCCACTTCAACGTTCTGCGCGCCGAACAACAGGCGCACCAGTTGAATCAGCATCAGGCTGATGCCCCAGGTGGCGAGCAGGGTTTCCAGCGGGCGGCCATAGAGATGACGAATCACCGTGCGCTCCAGCGCCATGCCGATCGCCGCCGTAACGAAGAACGCCACCGGCAAGGCAATCAACGGATAAAACTCAATCGCCTGCGGTGCGTAGCGCTGGAACATCAACTGCACCACGTACGTCGAGTAGGCACCGAGCATCAGCATCTCACCGTGGGCCATGTTGATCACGCCGAGCAGGCCGAACGTGATTGCCAGACCGAGTGCAGCCAACAGCAGAATCGAACCGAGCGACATGCCGCTGAACGCCTGGCCGAGGATCTCGCCGATCAGCAGTTTGCGTTTGACCTGGGCGAGGCTGGGTTCGGCCGCCGTGCGTACGCCAGCATCGGCTTCGACGCCGGGCTCAAGCAAGCCTTCGAGGCGCGTGCGTGCCAGTGGATCGCCGGTTTCGCCGAGCAACCTTACGGCCGCGAGGCGCACGGCCGGGTCTGTGTCGACCAGTTGCAGATTGGCCAGTGCCAGGCTCAGGGCGGCATGCACGCTTTCATCTTTTTCGCCAGCGAGTTGCTGGTCGAGGAATTTCAGCTGCGCGGGTTTCGCGCTTTTCTGCAATTGCTGCGCGGCAGTCAGACGGATTTTGGCGTCGGCGGCGAGCAATTGGTGGCTGGCCATTGCGGTGTCGATCAGACCCCGCAGGCGATTGTTCAGGCGCAGGGTTTTGGGTTGGCCGTCGATGGTCAGTTCGCCTTGTTGCAGGGCGTTGATCAGTTCGATACGGGCCGGATCGGGCTGCGCGGCCCAGGTTTCCAGGAGTTTGGCCTGTTGCACGGGGTTGGCTGCGACGAAGTCTTCGGCATCGCCGGCGTGGGCCAGTATCGGCAGCAACAGTGCGATGGCACAGATAAAGCGGTAGAGAGCAGTGGGCATTGGTGGTGTCCTGTTCAACCGCCCCTCACCCTAACCCTCTCCCGGAGGGAGAGGGGACTGACCGAGGTGTCTGGACGATATTTTGCGACCTGCGAATTCGAGTCGAACTCAAGCTTTGAAAAACATCAAGATCGGCTCCCTTTCCCCCTCTACCCCTTGGGGGAGAGGGTTGGGGTGAGGGGGAAAAGATCTCCGCCTCACCACAAAACCCAAGTCAGACTCAGTTGCTCTTCACCGCATAATCCGGCTTCTTGTCGTTGCCCTGAATGAACGGGCTCCACGGTTGCGCGCGGATTGGCCCTTCGGTCTGCCACACGACGTTGAACTGACCATCGGCCTGAATCTCGCCGATCATCACCGGTTTGTGCAGGTGGTGATTGGTCTTGTCCATGGTCAGCGTGTAGCCCGACGGCGCGGCAAAGGTCTGGCCGGCGAGGGCTTCGCGGACTTTGTCGACGTCGGTGGATTTGGCTTTTTCAACCGCTTGCGCCCACATGGGGATGCCGACGTAAGTAGCCTCCATCGGGTCGTTGGTCACGGCTTTGTCGGCGCCCGGCAGGTTGTGTTTCTTCGCGTAGGCTTTCCAGTCAGCGACGAATTTCTTGTTCTGCGGGTTCTCTACCGACTCGAAGTAGTTCCACGCCGCAAGGTTGCCCACCAGCGGTTTGGTATCGATGCCGCGCAGTTCTTCTTCGCCGACCGAGAACGCCACAACCGGCACGTCGGTGGCTTTCAGACCCTGGTTGGCCAGCTCTTTGTAGAACGGCACGTTGGAGTCGCCGTTGACGGTGGAGATCACGGCAGTCTTGCCACCGGCGGAGAATTTTTTGATGTTGGCAACGATGGTTTGATAGTCGCTGTGACCAAACGGCGTGTAGACCTCTTCGATGTCTTTGTCGGCGACGCCTTTGGAATGCAGGAACGAGCGCAGGATCTTGTTGGTGGTGCGCGGGTAGACGTAGTCGGTACCGAGCAGGAAGTAGCGCTTGGCGCTGCCGCCTTCTTCACTCATCAGGTATTCAACCGCCGGGATCGCTTGCTGGTTCGGCGCGGCGCCGGTGTAGAAGACGTTCGGCGACATCTCTTCGCCTTCGTATTGCACCGGATAGAACAGCAGGCCATTGAGCTCTTCGAACACCGGCAATACCGATTTGCGCGACACCGAGGTCCAGCAGCCGAACACCACGGCGACCTTGTCCTGGGTCAGCAACTGCCGGCCCTTTTCGGCGAACAGCGGCCAGTTCGACGCCGGGTCGACCACCACCGGTTCAAGCATCTTGCCGTTCACACCGCCCTTGGCGTTGATCTCGTCGATGGTCATCAGCGCCATGTCTTTGAGCGACGTTTCGGAGATCGCCATGGTGCCGGACAACGAATGCAGAATCCCGACCTTGATGGTCTCGGCGGCCTGGACAGTCCAGGTCATGCCCATCGCGGCAATGGATGCCGTGAGTGTGAAAGCCTTGATCAAACTGCGACGCTTCATTGTGCGATCTCCATGAACGTTTGAAGTTTTTTTGGTTGGCAGATGCGGACGACTGAAGGGTGTTTTGCAAGGGCTGTGCCCGGTCGGGTTTTGGCAAGAAAATGTCGTGTTAGAGCGGTTGATTGCATGGCGCATGCACCACGAAGGAACGCCCATGGCGCGTTGGTGCAGGCCGCCGCGCCAGATTGGGGCGCAAAAAAATCCCGTGCAGAGAAGTCTGCACGGGATTGGCGTTGAAGAAGATCGAGTGCGGTTTCAGGATGAAGTCGAGGCAGACCCGGTTTGTCGGTTCATCCGCGCCAGCAGCAATCGATCCAGCAACCAGACCACCACCAGCGAAGCGCCGACCAGCGGAAACACCACCGCCAGCGCCAACATGATCACCACGCCGGTTTTCCATTTCGGCAGGTCATGGCGCAGCGGCGGTACGCCGAATTTGCCTTGCGGCCGACGCTTCCACCAGATCACTACACCGCTGACGGCGCTGAGCAGAATCATCAGGCAGATCAGCAGCACGACGATCTGGTTGAAGGTGCCGAACATCTTGCCTTCGTGAAGCATCACGCTGATTTCCGTGGCGCGGGCGACGCTGCCGTACTGCTCGAAACGCACATCGGCGAGGACCTTGCCGGTGTACTGATCGACATGCAGGGTGGCGTCGTTACGCGGGTCATCGGCGAACACGGCGATGGTGAACACGCCGGTGGCAGTGGTCGGCAGGGTGATGCTGTAGCCCGGCTCGACTTTGCGCTGGGTGGCGATGTTTTGCACGTCTTGCAGGCTGATGGTGGGTGCTGCGGGGCCCGCGTTGGCGGCACCATGAGCCATGTGTTCGGCGTGGTCGCCGGACATCGGCATCGGCGTGTTTTCCATCGCCCATGGCACGGTCTGGCGCGTGGCGGTGTTCAGGCTGCGGGCTTCGACGTCGGAGGTCGGCACGTTGTCCCACATTGCCGCCGGAAACACGTTCCACACTTGCGCGTACTGCTTGCCCCAAAAACCGGTCCAGGTCATGCCGCTGAGCAGCATCACCAACAACAGGGTAGCGCCCCAGAACCCGGTGACGGCGTGCAGATCACGCCACAATACGCGACCGCGACTGTTCAGGCGCGGCCACAAAATCCCCGCGGCCTGACCGCGCGGCCACCACAGGAACAGGCCGGACACCACCAGCACCACGCCCCAGCCGGCGGCCATTTCGATAAGCCGGTCACCGACAGTGCCGATCATCAATTCGCCGTGGATCGCGCGGGCGATGGCTTGCAGGTTTTGTTTGGCATCCTGTTCGCCGAGGATGTCGCCGTGGTACGGGTCGACGAATACGTTGAGTTCCTGGCCGGCGTTTTTAACCACAAACTGTGCGCTGCGTTCGGCGTTCACTGGCGGCAGGTACTGGGTGACCTGGCCTTGCGGATAGGCACTTTTCACTCGTTGCAGCAGGTCATCGGCCAGGACAGTGTGATGCCCTGCGGGGACGTTGAGCAGGCTGCTGTACATCAGCGAATCGAGCTGCGGTTTGAACAGATAAATGATGCCGGTCAGGGCCAGCATCACCATGAACGGGGCGACGAAGAGACCGGCGTAAAAATGCCAACGCCAGGCCAGGTTGTAGAAATTCGGTTTGGGCTGTTTCATCACGTGTGCTCCGCTGGGCTTGGATCTTCTAGTTGTTCTGCAATCCTGTGGGAGCGACGGTGCGACGATTCGACCTGCTCGCGAAGGCGTCGTGCCAGACGACATCAATGTTGAATGTGCCGTCCCCTTCGCGAGCAGGTCGAATCGTCGCACCGTCGCTCCCACATGGGTGGGTGATTGTTAGAAACTCATGTCGACCTTGGTCCAGAGCGTGCGCCCCGGTTCATTGATCGCTTGCGGGTCATTGGCCGGGTAGCCGAAGCCGGCGTTGCCCGCCAGGTTCAGGTGTTCGGCGTAAGCCTTGCCGAACAGGTTGTCGACGCCGCTGCTGACCTTCCAGTGTTTGTTGATCCGGTAGGCACCGTTGAGTGAGAACACGCCGAAGCCCGAACTCTTGTCGTAATCCTTGCCGACCACGTTGCCCTTGTTCTGGTCGATACGGTTTTGCGCGGCAACCACCCTCCACAGTGCCCCGGCGCTCCAGTTGTCTTCGGTATAGGTCAGACCGAAGCGTGCATCCAGCGGCGGCATCTGTGGCAGTGCTTTGCCATCGCTGCTGTTCTTGCCCCAGGCGTAGGCCAGGGTTGCATCGGCTTTCCAGTGGTCGGTGAGTCTGTACGCGGCACCGAGTTCACCGCCCATGATTCGCGCGTCGATGTTCTCGGCGCGCGAGGTGCTCATGCCCATCATTCCCGGGGAGTAGTCGAAGAGGATGTAATCGCGCACCACGCCGATATAACCCGAGGCCCAGGCTTCGAGGTCGGCGCTCTTGTAGTTCACGCCAAAGTCGAACTGAGTGGTCTTTTCCGGTTTGATCGAATCGAACGCGTTGACCGATCCTGCCGGGCCGGACTTGGGCGAAAACAGCTCCCAGTAATCCGGGAAGCGTTGCGCGGGGCCGAGGCCTGCATAGAGCGTGGTCGGGCTGTCGGCGAGGTCATGCTCGTAACGGACGAAACCGCTCGGCAGGGTGTCGGCACGGGTGTCGTCGGCGGTCGGGTTCGGGCGAGTCATCATTCCCGAACCGGTGGTTTGCCGGTAATCCTTGGCCGAAGCGCGGTCGACGCGGGCGCCAGTGATCAGTCGATCACGGTCGGCGGCGTACCAGGTCATTTCGCTGAACACGCCGTAGTTATGGAAATCGGCGTCCTTGCTGTACGGCTGATCCTTGTAGGTGTCGATGCCCATGCCGCTGCGCTGGCGGTGCTCGTTGGTCTGCGCGTCGAGGCCGGTGATCAACTGAATATCAGCCCAGCGCCAGGTCGCTTTGATCCGCGCGCCGAGGGTGCGGCGGTCGACATTGGACGCCATGGGACCTGCCATCATGCCGGTGCCGGACGGCGTGCGCAGGGTGTAGTTGTCCATCACATGGTCGGCGTAGTTGTAGTAGACCTGCGCTTCGAGTTTCTCCAGCACGTCAGTGATGTTGGATTTTTCGAGACGCAGGCCGAGGCTTTCGCGCAGGAACTGCGAACCGTCCATGCCGCGTCCGGCATAGCGCGCTTCGCCGTCGCCCTTGCCAGCGGTGAGTTCGATCAGGGTGTCGGCGTCCGGGGTCCAGCCGATGGCGACGTCGCCGTTCCACTTGTCGTAGCGCGAGGCGACGATGTCGTTGTTGCCGTCGCGGTAGTCGTCGGAATGCGCGGTGTTGCCGATTACTCGCACGTAGCCCAACGGGCCACCGGCAGCGGCGTCGATAACCTTGTCAAAACGTCCGTGGGAGCCGGCCAGAATGCTCGCATTCACCCGTGTGCCGAGTTCGCCAAAACTCTCCGGCTCACGGTCGAACAGCACCGTACCCGCCGACGCGCCTGGGCCGTAAAGCACGGTTTGCGGGCCTTTGATCACGGTGAGTTTGTCGTAGGTTTCCGGCGAAATGTACGAGGTCGGTGCGTCCATCCGGCCTGGGCAGGCACCGAGCATCATGCTGCCGTTGGTGAGGATGTTCAGGCGTGAGCCGAACATGCCGCGCAGCACCGGATCGCCGTTGGTGCCGCCATTGCGCACGAGGGCGAAGCCGGGAATGGTCTTCAAATAATCGCCGCCGTCACTGGCCGGCACTGGTTGGCGTGGATCTTTGGGATTGGTGACGATGGTCAGCGGCGAGCTCGGGGCGATTGCGGTAATCACCGTCGGGCTGAGTTCTTCGTTGTGCGCGGCGTGATCATCGGCCAGCACCAACGGGGACAGCAGGACGCCGCAAAGGACGGCGGTAGCGTGCCTGAAACGAATCCGCGATTCGTTCAATGCGAAGGACACCGGGGCAGAGCCCGCGCGTGGAACAGCAGCAAACCTGGACATGACAATTTCCATCAAACAGTCGTAAACGACACGGCCGGCAGCCTGAAGCTGTCTTCTCAACCGTGTGCAATCAAAGGTACGTGTTTACGTGGCGATGGGTGGGGCGCGGCTGCGGGCGCCGGGGAAGAAGGTCTGCCGGGCGTGGCCCAGGCGTGGGGAGGGTGGGGTGAAGGTGTTCAGCGGCGGGATGTTGAAGGCGACGAAATCACCGCCGCCGGTCAGTGCCGGGCAATTGAACAGCAGGCTGCAATAGCCGCACTTTTCCCACAGCACGTGGTGCGAGGATTGCGGTGGGCAGTGTTCGGCGCTGGGTTTTGCATCATGACCGCTGTGATCCATGCCCGGCATGTCCATCGACATGTCCATGCTCATCGGCATCGATGTCGAGGCGTGTTGATCCATCGGCATCGACTGAGAAATCAGTGGGCCGATGAAGATCATCAACATGGCGAACAGGGCGATCCAGCTGCCGCGAGTCAGGTGTTCAGTCTGACGGCGGTGCCGCAAAGGCCTGGCGCTCAGCGGGCGCATGGGCGGAGTCTGCCGGAAGGCTTACTGGGCGTGCGCGTGGGCCTGCGTGGTTTCCGGCGGCTTCTTCTGCACCGAGACGTCGACGGTGACGTCACCAGCCTTCTCGAAATGCAGTGTCAGCGGGAAGTGCTTGCCGTCGCTGAGCAGGCTGCGATCGCTCGGGTTGAGCAGCATCACGTGATAGGCCATCGGCGCAAACGTCACGTTGCCGCCGGCGGGAATGGCCACGTTCGGCACTTGCTGCATCTTCATCAGATCGCCCTGCATCACGTGCTCGTGCAGTTGCGCCTCTAGAGCAATCGGCGAGTCGACACTTAGCAGGCGGTCGTCCGTCTTGCCGGCGTTGTGAATGATGAAATAGGCAGCAACGGTTGGCGCATTCGGCGGCAGCTCCTGCGACCACGGGTGGGCGATCTCAAGTTCGCCGGCCTTGTATTCGTGGGCATGAGCAAAGCACGCCGGCAACAGCAGCGCAGCGACGACGATGAGTTTGTTCAACATGGCAGTTCTCCAGAACGATTTGAAACGCAGGTCAATTGCGCGAACAAATCAAACCAGAGGGGAAGCACGGGGATTGAGACTCGGCCATTGCTGGCGCGGCGTGGGTGTTTGCAGGGAGGCGGGCGCCACACTGCGATTGCTTTCGTAGCGGGCGAAATACAGCTGCGGCGAGTGCCCCGGTAGCGCCACCAATGGCGCCGAGCCCGAGCAGCACCAGCAATGCTGCATGTTCGAATGAGTGTCGTTGGTCGGGGCTTTTTGATCGGTGGCGCCGATGTTGATCGCCACCATCTTGGTCCCGCTGCCGGTGCAGAAACTGCTCCAGAGCAATTGTTCGGCCGGTGAATTGGCCGCCTGCGCCATCGCTCCCGTCATCGGCATGGCGAGCATGTTGAACAGCACTGCAAAGCAGGCGATCCAGGCAATTGCTAGCCGGTGTCGGTTCATGGGACAGATCCATTGGGTGGGCGATCAGGCGCGGCTATTTAGCCTGATCAGGGCCGATAAGTAAAAAAGCGTCGTGCGGTTTGGTGTCGCAGCGCTTCCTGCAAGAGCTTGAGAAGCCTGCGCCCCAGCTCGATTTCGCCGTTATAAATGAGTGTAGCGGCTTCGATTCGCATTGCCTGGGCGAAATTCGAGTCGCTTTCTATTCGTGCACGAATGGTCTGCTTGACGTCTCGAAGTGCTACTCGGTTGAGCTGCCCATCGCCCGAGTCTTCGATCTCACAGCCCTTGATGTATTCGCTAAGATCGATAGGTGTTTTCAGGTAATCCTTGACGTCGAAACGGGAGAATTTTTCTGACATTGGATGTGTACGCCCTTGGAATCAAAGACGTTGAGCGTAGAGGTGGACGCTGACTGCCGATAGTCAGTGATTCGTTAAGTTGTTGTGGGCAGTGTCCGGCGCGGTTGTAGGATTCAGGTCAGATATCCGGCCGAGCCCGTGACATTGTGGGAGCGAGCCTGCTCGCGAAAGCGGTGGGTCAGGCAATGATGTGTAGACTTTGCCGACGTCTTCGCGAGCAGGCTCGCTCCCACACTGGTCAGTGGCGACCACATAGCCTGTTCACCCCGCGAACCCAGAGGGAGCGGCGGTGCGACGATTCGACTTGCCGGCGCAGGCGGCCGTGAGATCTGTGCTTATTTTCAGATACGGTTAAAGGTCGCGAGGGCAGCGAGGGCAGCGAGGATTTTGTCGACCGAGGCAAACTCCCGATCAACCCCCGGCAACCCCGGTCGCTTCAACACAATCACCGGCACCCCACGCTCACGCGCCACTTCCAGCTTCGGCTCGGTCGCGGTGCTGCCGCTGTTCTTGCTGATCAACACATCGATCCGCCGTCGCTCGAACAGCGCTCGCTCATCCTCCAGCAGAAACGGCCCGCGCGCGCCGATGACTTCGCAGCGTTGGTTGCCGGGATAGACGTCTAGGACGCGCAGGGTCCAGAACTGGTCCTGAGGGATTTCATCGAGGTGCTGCAGCGGTTCGCGGCCGAGGGTGAACAGCGGTCGGCGAAACGGCTTGAGCGCAGTGATCAGCTCAGCCCAGTCGCTGACTTCGCGCCAGTCATCACCGGGCTGCGGCTGCCACGCCGGACGGCGCAAAGCCCAGCAGGGGATGCCGGTCAGTCGCGCGGCGGTCGCGGCGTTCTGGCTGATCTGTGCGGCATAGGGATGCGTGGCGTCGAGCAACAGGTCGATGCCTTCGTCACGAATGAATTGCGCCAGACCTTCAGCGCCCCCGTAGCCACCGACGCGCACCTGACAGGTCAGGTCGGTCGGTACTCGGCCAACGCCAGCGAGGCTATAGATATGTTCTGGCCCCAGCGTGCGAGCAATTGCCAGCGCTTCCGTCACGCCGCCCAACAGCAAAATCCGCTTCATGCAAAACCTCCGGCATGCCCGACAATGCCGCCCTGACGATCAATCGCAAACACCTCGACCTGCACCTGCGCGGGCACCACGCTGCGGGCGAAATTCAACGCATGGCGGCAGACCTCATCACCGAGGGCGATCCCCGCCGCACTGGCCATCGCCAGCGCCTGCTGACTGGTATTGGCCTCACGAATGCCTTGCTGCAATGCCTCGTCGGCGCCGATCGCCGCCGCCCACTCCGCCAGTTGCGGCAAGTCGATACTCGAATGCCGCGAGTGCAAATCCATGTGCCCGGCCGCCAGTTTGCTGATCTTGCCGAAGCCGCCGCACAGGCTGAGTTTATCCACAGGCACTTTGCGCAGATGCTTGAGCACGGCGCCGACGAAGTCGCCCATTTCGATCAGGGCGATTTCCGGCAGGTTGTAGACCCGGCGCATGGTGTCTTCGCTGGCGTTGCCGGTGCACGCGGCGATGTGCAGGTAACCGTTGGTTTTCGCCACATCGATGCCCTGATGGATCGAGGCGATGTAAGCCGCGCAGGAAAACGGCCGGACGATGCCGCTGGTGCCGAGGATCGACAGCCCGCCAAGAATGCCCAGTCGTGGATTCATGGTTTTCAGCGCCAGCGCTTCGCCGCCCTCGACGTTGACGGTGACGTCGAAGCCGCCGCCGTAGCCGGTCTCGGCGGCGAGCAGGCTCAGGTGATCGCTGATCATTTTGCGCGGCACCGGATTGATCGCCGGCTCGCCGACACCCAGCACCAGCCCGGGCCGGGTCACGGTGCCCACGCCGGCACCGGCATTGAAGCGAATCCCCGGTTCGGCCATCAGCCGTACCCGCGAATAGAGCAGGGCGCCGTGGGTCACGTCGGGATCGTCGCCAGCATCCTTGATCGTTCCGGCCTCGGCGCCGTCATCGGTCAAACGACAGAACTCCAGACGCATCTGCACCTGTTTGCCTTTGGGCAAAACGATCTGCACCGCATCGGCTGAAATCCCGCCAAGCAACAGGCGCGCGGCGGCGAGGCTGGTGGCGGTGGCGCAGCTGCCGGTGGTCAGGCCGCTGCGCAGGGGCGCGGGTTGTTCGGCAGTTTCGTCACGCATCGAGGGGTTTGACCAGATCGAGCAGGGTGATTGGCAGCGCCTGACGCCAAGTGTCGAACTCGCCGAGCGGTTGCGCCTGGGCGACGTGTATGCGCGTCAGTTCGCCACCGTACTGTTCGCGCCAATTCATCAAGGTGATTTCGCTTTGCAGGGTCACCGCGTTGGCGGCCAGACGGCCACCGGGTTTGAGCTGTTCCCAGCAGGTTTCGAACACGCCCTCACGGGTGACGCCGCCGCCGATGAAGATGGCGTCCGGGCGTTCCAGTCCCGCGAGGGCCTGCGGTGCCTTGCCGCGAATCAATTGCAGACCGGGGACACCCAGCGCATCGCGGTTGTGTTCGATCAATTGCTGGCGACCTTCGTCGGCTTCAATGGCCAAGGCGCGGCAACTCGGGTGTGCGCGCATCCATTCGATGCCAATCGAACCGCTGCCGGCGCCGACATCCCAGAGCAGTTCGCCGGGGGTCGGGGCGAGACGGGCGAGGGTGATGGCGCGTACGTCGCGCTTGGTCAACTGGCCGTCGTGCTGGAATGCCGAGTCGGGCAGACCGGCCAGGCGCGACAGGCGCGGGGCGTCGATATCGGCCTGGCACTCGATGGCGATGACATTGAGGTCGGCTATCGGCGCGTCGTCCCAAGCGTTGGCGGTGCTGTCGATGCGCCGCTCGGCGTCACCGCCAAGATGCTCGAGAACGCTCAGGCGACTCGAGCCAAATCCGCGCTCACGGAGCAATTGCGCAACAGCCGCCGGACTCTGACCGTCATTGCTCAGCAACAACAGTCGCACGCCACTGAACAATTGGGCATTGAGCGCCGCCAGCGGTCGGGCGACCAGTGACAGCGTCACCACGTCCTGCAATGGCCAGCCGAGGCGCGCTGCGGCCAGCGAACAGGAGGACGGTGCGGGCAGAATCAGCATCTCGTCGCTCGACAACTGCCGGGCGAGGCTGGCACCGACGCCGTAGAACATCGGGTCACCACTGGCCAGCACGCAGACCGCTTCGCCACGATGCGCCAGCACGGGCGTGAGAGAAAACGGGCTGGGCCACAATTGCCGTTCGCCGCGAATACACACCGGCAGCAAATCCAGTTGACGCTGGCCACCGACGATCCGCGAGGCGCCCAGCAGGGCACGCCGGGCGTTTTTGCCCAGGCCCTTGAAGCCGTCTTCACCGATTCCCACTACCGTCAGCCAGGGTGACATCTATATTCCTCTAAACACGCTGTTCCGACGGGCAGTCTTTTCATGCCAGCGGACAAAGCAGGCATAATACCGCGCCTTCGCCCGCGAAGCGCCTTTCCCACGCAGCCGGTCAGCCCCTTGAACGAACGCCCGATGTCCACCGCCTTACGCCCCTCGACCTGTCCGGGGTTGCTGCGTATCGTCCAGGCACTGGACGGCGGTATCTGTCGGATCAAGCTCAACGGTGGTTCGATCAGCGCCGATCAGGCCGACGCGGTGGCCGAAGTTGCTGAACAGTTCGGTGGGGCTATCGAGGCGACCAACCGCGCCAATCTGCAGATTCGCGGGATCGGTGAGCAATCCGCAGCGCTGATCGAGCGTCTGCTCGCCGCCGGTCTCGGGCCGCGCACGGCGGTCGGTGACGATGTACGCAATCTGATGCTCAGCCCTGCGGCCGGGATTGATCGGCAGATGCACTTCGACACCCGGTCCCTCGCCGAACAGATCCTCGACACGCTGCAAAGCCATCCACGTTTCCACGAGCTGAGCGCCAAGTTCGCCGTGCAACTCGATGGCGGTGAAGCGCTGGCGATGCTCGAACATCCCCATGATCTGTGGTTGTCGGCGTTCGAGCGTGACGGCGAAATCTGCCTGGCGTTCGGCCTGGCCGGTTGCCCGACGGCTCGCGCGGCCGGCGCGGTGTCGCTTGAACACGGCCATGCACTGGTGGTGGCGGTGCTGGAATTGTTTCTTGAGTTGGCGCGGCCCGAGCAGACGCGCATGCGCCATTTGCTCGACGAGTTGCCGCTCTCGGCGTTTATCGAACAACTGAGCACGCGTTTGCCGATCAAGCCGATCAGCCAATGGCAGCGCGCGGCCGCTGCGGACGATTTACACATCGGCGCTCATCCGCAAAATTCGTCAGACCGGGTGTACGTCGGTGCAGTGCCGGCGCTGGGCCGTCTCGATCCGGCGATGCTGCGCGGGGCGGCGCAACTGGCCCGCCAGTTCGGCAATGGCAGCCTGCGTTTCACCCCGTGGCAAAGCCTGCTGCTGCCCGACGTCAACGCAGGCGATACGGTCCAGGTGCTGGAAGGTTTTCAGCGACTGAACCTGCTGACCCGCGCTGGCGAACCCCTCGCACGCCTGATCGCCTGCACCGGTTCCAATGGCTGCGGCAAAGGCCTGGCCGACACCAAGCAGGACGCCCGTCATCTGGCGACGTTGCTGCCCTCCGCCCTCAACGTCCACCTCAGTGGCTGCACGCGTTCTTGCGCTGCCGCCCACTGTGCCCCGGTGACGTTGCTGGCCGTCAATCCCGGTCATTACGACCTCTATTTTCGCGATGCGACGTTGCCGGGTTTCGGCGCGTTGCACGCACGCAACCTTACTATTGAAGCGGTCGCGACCCTGCTCGCCACCCGCTCTCGGAGCCCCCTTGATGCTTGATTACATCCGCGACGGTCAGGAGATTTATCGCAACTCCTTCGCGATCATTCGCAGCGAGGCCAATCTGGCGCGCATCCCGGCCGATCTGGAAAAACTCGCGGTGCGGGTGATCCACGCCTGCGGCATGGTCGAAGCCGTCGACGGCCTGCAATTCTCCGAAGGCGCGGGCAAGGCCGGGCGCGATGCGCTGGCCGCCGGTGCGCCGATCCTCTGCGATGCGCGGATGGTCTCCGAAGGCGTGACCCGTGCACGCCTGCCGGCCAATAACGAAGTGATCTGCACCTTGCGCGACGAGAGCGTGCCGGAGCTGGCTCGCGAGTTGGGCAATACCCGCTCCGCCGCCGCGCTGGAACTCTGGCGCCCACATCTGGAAGGCAGCGTTGTGGTAATCGGCAACGCACCGACCGCACTGTTTTATCTGCTGGAAATGCTCGACGCCGGCGCACCGAAACCGGCGTTGATACTCGGCTTCCCGGTCGGCTTCGTCGGCGCCGCCGAATCGAAAGCCGCGCTGGCCGCCGACAGCCGTGGCGTACCGTTCGTGATCATGCAAGGCCGCCTCGGTGGCAGCGCCATGGCCGCCGCCGCCGTTAACGCCCTCGCCACGGAGATCGAATGATGCAGGCCAAAGGTCGTTTGATTGGCTTGGGCGTCGGCCCGGGTGATCCGGAACTGATTACTGTCAAAGCCCTGCGCCTGCTGCGCGAATCGCCGGTGGTGGCGTACTTCGTTGCCAAGGGCAAAAAGGGCAACGCGTTCGGCATCATCGAAGCGCACCTGCAAGACGCACAGAATCTGCTGCCGCTGGTGTACCAGGTGACCACCGAAGTGCTGCCGGCTCCGCTCTCGTATGAACAGGTCATCAGCGATTTCTACGATGAGGCTGCCGAAACCATCGCGGCACATCTGGATGCCGGTCGCGATGTCGCGGTGATCTGTGAAGGTGATCCGTTCTTCTACGGCTCCTACATGTACCTGCACGATCGCCTCGCCAGCCGTTACGAAGCGCAAGTGGTGCCGGGCGTGTGCTCGATGCTCGGCGGCGCTTCGGTGCTGGGCGCACCGCTGGTGTATCGCAATCAGAGCCTGTCGGTGCTTTCCGGCGTGTTGCCCCATGAAGAGCTGAAGCGACGTCTGGCCGATGCCGACGCGGCGGTGATCATGAAGCTGGGGCGCAACTTCCCCAAGGTGCGTCAGGTGCTGGAAGAACTCGGCTTGGCCGAGCGTGCGCTGTACGTCGAGCGCGCAACCATGGCCAATCAGAAGATCGTGCCGATGGATCAGGTCGAGCCGATGTCGTCGCCGTACTTCTCGCTGATCATTGTGCCGGGTGAACGGTGGCAAGGCTGATGACTCAATCCACGCCAGCCATCGTCATTCTCGGTCAGGGTAGCCTGGCCACCGCACGGCGCATTCAGCAGGTCTATCCGGCGGCGCAGATCCACGGCCTCGCCGGGCGCGTCGAAGGCGCCGATTGCACCTATCAGGAATTCGGCGTGACCCTGCGCGCGTTGTATCAGCAGGACACACCGATCATTGCCCTGTGCGCGGCCGGCATCGTTATCCGCACGCTGGCGCCGCTGTTGCTGGAAAAGGGCGCCGAACCGGCAGTGCTCGCGGTGGCCGAAGACGGCAGCGCCGTGGTGCCGTTGTTGGGCGGCCTCGGCGGGGTGAATGTCATGGCGCGCGACATCGCAGCCGGGCTGCAAGTCGCAGCGGCGATCACCACCAGCGGCGAGTTGCGTTTTGGCACGTGCCTGCTCAATCCCCCGACTGGCTACGCGCTGGGCGATCTGGAACTGGGCAAGCGTTTTGTCTCCGACCTGTTGGCCGGCCACAGCGTGCGCATCGAAGGCGCGGCGCCGTGGCTGGATCAGGCGCAACTGCCGGAAGAGCCGCAGGCGCAGCGCTCGATTCATATCGGCAGTGCCGCGCGTGAAGCGAGCGCCAGTGAGTTACTGATCTATCCACGCAGCGTAGCGGTTGCGGTGAGTGCTGAAATTGCGGACCTGGCGGATGCCGTTCGCAGTGCGTTGCTGCAGGCGCAAATCGCCGTGCAGTCGCTGGCCTGTCTGTTGGCCAGCGAGACGCAAATGGCTTCGCTACTTTTGCGTGAAGCGGCGCTTGAGTTGGGTGTGCCGCTGCGCTTTGTCGCGATGCAAAGCGACATCGAAACCCTGGCGCGGGTTGCCGTACCAGCGGCAGCGGTCGTTGCTGGCCACGGCATGGCAATCGCGGTCGCCGAGCAGCCATTGGATGTTTCCAGCATTGGCCGGCCACGCGGTCGTCTCGCCGTGATCGGCCTCGGCCCCGGCGCTGCCGAGCTGATGGTGCCGGCAGTGAAAGCCGAACTGGCTCGCGCCACCGATGTGCTCGGTTACGAAACCTACGTACGCATGGCCGGGCCGTTTCGCGACGATCAAGTGCAGCACTGCACCGACAACCGCGAAGAAATGCAGCGCGCCCGTCACGCCTTCAGGCTGGCCGCCGAGGGGCGCTCGGTGATTGTCGTGTCGTCGGGTGATCCCGGTGTGTTCGCCATGGCTGCGGCAGTGCTCGAAGCCTTGCACGAGTCCACGGACCCGGCGTGGCACAGCGTTGATCTGGAAATTCTCCCGGGCGTGTCGGCGTCGCTGGCCACCGCTGCACAGGCCGGTGCGCCACTGGGTCATGACTTCTGCGTGATGTCGCTGTCGGACAACCTCAAGCCTTGGTCGATCATCGAAAAACGTCTGGATCTGGCTGCTGAAGCGGATCTGGCCTTGGCGTTCTACAACCCGATCTCCCGTGCACGTCCGTGGCAATTGGGCCGGGCGCTGGAGATTGTCGCGCAGCATCGCACGCCGCAAACACCGGTGGTGTTGGGTCGCGACATCGGCCGTCCCGGCCAGACGCTGCGCACCACGACACTGGGGGCGTTGACCCCGGAGCAGGTGGACATGCGCACCATGGTGTTGATTGGTTCTTCCACTACATGCACCTTTCCGCGTGCCAGCGGTGGTGATTGGGTTTATACGCCGCGCTGGTACGGCGAAAAACCGCTTTCCTGAGCGACGCGCCGAGGCAAGTTGTAAATAAGTTGCCTCGGTGTGACATCCAGTCGAAATTCATTATCGGACGATAAAGTTTAAAGCTGGGCGGTATATCCGTTAGGAGCACCGCTTCGTTTGTTTATTGAACGACTGGTCATGCATCTGTTTGTTACCGGATCATGCGCGTAATCAACTTGTCTGTTGTTCGATGTTTCTCGGGAAATTATTTGAGTTTTGTGCTTTTTGAAGTTGCCCAGCGGGCAGACTAACTTCGTCCAGGATTCTCTCAATGAATAAAGGATGAAGTCTGATGGGTGTGATGGAGCATTATGTTGATGAGTTTGATTTTATTTCGGTCGATGAATACTCCGCACTAAAGCGAGCATTCAAGGCATTTTCCGCTTCTGCCGAATATGCAATGTTGGTGGCGCTTTACGAGCAGGCCGGACTAGCCACGAGCCTCGCTGAAAAGCTGCAGGTTGTAACACTTTTTCTGGAAAATTTTGAACGCTTGGCAAAGCGTAACTCAGCGCCCGCAATAGCGTTGATCGATACCGTCGAAGAACAATTGCGCGCTTACATCGCCCGCTTGGCAGGCACTGTAAACATGCTCAGTGACGTGCCCAGTCCGATACCCGCAGTCATGCACTTCGTCTGGGTGGGTGGCGGTGAGGTTGGCAATATCCAGCGCGATTACATGAACATCTGGCGTCAGGTGCTGGCTGCCGAGAATTACCAGTTCAATCTCTGGTACGACAGCGATGCGTTACTGGCTTTCGAAATGAATCGGGTTATATCCGACAGCGCCAGAGTTGCTGCGATGGAGTCTGGCGGGGACACCGTGAGCAACCCCGATGAACTTGCAAAGATGATCGAAGATCGTGCGCGTGTATTAAAGCGCGAGATGTTCGAGTACCTGCAACAACCGCAATGGCAAGGGAAAGCTGATCAGGCCCGGATCGACCTGATGGTGCGCGCTTACGGCAAAGACCGCACGACGCTGGAAGCCTTTCGTCAACGCTGCTTGCAAAGCCATCAGCAAATGGCCGGCAGCGACTTGCAGTTGCGTGATGTTCGACGGGAGTTCGCCGGGCACTTTCTAGAGGATGTCTATCAACGCGAAGTGTCAATGCGCGGTAACTTTGCGGCGGCAAGTGACGTTGTTCGCTTGCAGGCCGAATATGCCGAAGGCGGGCGTTACAGTGACATGGATTACTTGCCACCGCTGGCTGACAGACTGGGCGGTGTCGACATCAGCGGGTTCAGTGACGAGCAACGGCTGGGGGTGTTGCAGCTTTTGCTCAATCATGATGAAACGTTGATGCCCGGTCGCGATCGACTGCGCTACATCGATCACACGGATGCATTGCCTGCCGCACATCGCGAGGCACTGCTGGTCTTTGCCCGCAGCAAGCCCGGCGTCGAGCATATATTTGTCGCACCGCGTGAAGTCGTCAGCCCGCAACACGGTCTGCGAATGGGCACGCAATTCAGCAGAGAGATGAACGCTTACCTGTTGGCACAGCCGCAAAGCGAGATGACGCTCGCAGTCATGTAATTGATCCGCTTCAACTATGACTGCCTGCAGGCCGTTGAGCAGGCGGCCATCGCGTCGTCGGTAGACTGGTCACAGACTGAACGATTGCTCGACGTAATAGAAAACGTCATGAACGAGAAAATCGAGCAGGGGCAACTGTCGCGCACGCTACAGGATTTTCTGGGTAAGTTGAGCGAGGCCATTTTTAGTTACTACCGTGACGGCATTCGCGTCGGAGCGCGCGGCACCATTGCGCTTACCGGGCCTGGTGCGGCGGTTACCGGGTTGAAAAATTATGTCCAGACTCACCTCCTGCCGCACCACGAGGTTACGGTTCAGGAGCGCTTGCGACTGGCCGAGGGTTACAACGTGCAGACCGAGGAGGAAGCGATCTCCGGTTGGACCGTCAATGATGACGCCGAGCAATGGCTGGCCAAAGAGCAGGAAAAGTGGAAAACCGGCAAACTCAAATCACGCTACACCGGGCAACTGGCGGATCTGCTTCAGCCGCAACAGACACTGACGTTTAAACAAGGCTGGCCCGTAGTCGGCGGTAAAGCGGTGCTGCTGACGTCGGTCCTGCAACAATTGATGGATGATCTGGGCGAACCCTTTGTGCGAGCCATGAGGGACAAGCTCAGCGGTGACATCACCTTCACCCAAGCCTTTACCATCGGCTTCGATAATCGTCAGTTGATCCTTGCGCAACCTGTGCGCGAACTGCCTGTTTCCCATGGCGCCGAATCATCAAGCAACCTCAATGAACTGCTCAGCCGCATTGCCCATGATTCCCTGCCGCTGGAACAACTCAGCCCGTTGGTACGCGTCATGCTCGGGGGCATTTTCGGCGCGACAAGTCTGGACGACGCCAGCTTTGCCAACGTCTGGCAAACCGTGCGCGACCTCGCTGTCGAGACTGACGGCGACGGTACTTTCGCTCGTTATGATGCGGTTGAAAAAGCCCTGCGTCAGCGGCAGTCGCCTGACTTCGAGGCCGCGCTGACGCGTGGACAGGTGCATGGCCTCCTGACGGCCCGCGAACTCAAGGTTCAGGCCCTGTTTGAAGCATTGACCTTGCGCCAATGGGGCGAACGTATCGGGCAGATCACGCGCACGGCGCAAGGTGAATACCGTTCGCGGATTCTTCAGCGCAGTGCGCAGGTGCGCGAGATGTTCTTCGAGGCCGGCGCGACCTCGGCCCGGCAACTGTCGCAGGATTTGCTGATGCACACGAGCAGTGATCCGGGGCGCCGGTGTTATCCGCTGGCGTTGCTGATGGGCGCAGCGGTGGCTGCCGGTGAGTCGGCCGAACGGACATTGGTGGGGCATGTCGCCACGGCCAACGTCAACCATCAGGAACCGAGTTCACAGGCTTTGCTCAGTGCGTTGAATGAACTGCGGGCCTTGCCCACCAGCGCTATTGGTGAATCCCGCGGCTTGCAGAGTCTGGGCTCGGTCATTGCGACACTGGAGGCGAAAAGTACGGCCACCGTCCTGTTGCTCGACACCGGCGATCACGCCTTGCTGGTGGCGAAAGTGCAGGCAGGAGGGCAATTCGTCTATCGATTCTACGACCCGAACTTTGCCATTTATGCGTTCGCCGAAAGCGCGCAGGTGAAACTTGGCATTGAGCGTTATCTGAGTGCAGGCGACAGTGCACTGGCCAGGCTTTACGGTCTGGGCGAGATGGCTGGGGCGCGATTCAACGTGATCGAGTTGAACACGCAGGCGATGGCGACCCGCGAGCTTTCGACGGGTTTGCGTCTGGACAGTTTTTTGCGCATTCCTTCAAGTGATTCACGTAGTGTCCCGGTCTGGGCAAAACAGGCCGTGGCGCGCCAGCGTTCGCTCGGCGAAAACGCGCGGATGGGGGCCAGCCTGGCACAGGTGGATGCGCGCTATTGGGCGCAGGCGTTTGCTCAGGCCATGCAGCAGTTGCGTAGCGAACACTCGCTGGGGCGTGAATATCTGCCGTTGCTGGAAACGCTCACACCTCAGGCGGACGGTGACTTTTCGCTGACGCTGGTCGATGCACAGCATCCGCATCAAGTGCGCACCGTGAGCACGACCGACCCGCGCTTCACTCAGCTCAAGCAGCATCTGCATCAGAGCGTGAAGGCAGGCAAACCCAGTGGCCCGGCCGAGGCTGATGGAGGCAGCCGCTTGAGTTTCGCCTTCGCGATCCAGACGCTGATCAGCGAACTGCGCCATCGTGAATACCAGGCCGGGGATCAGTTGCCAGCCTTGTCGATTGCGCTTCAAGTCCAGGTTTACGTCAGCTATGCGCAGTTGGGTTTTGGCGTGCTCAGCGACACCGCACAGATGATCAACCTGGTGCGGCAAGTGGTGGCCAGTGAACAGGCGTTGGTCCTGCGCCAATCGTCGTTGTCCGGCCGTGTGCTCGGTCGCGGGGCAACCGGCGTTGGTTTTGCGTTTTCGCTGGTCAACATCGGCTTCGACATTCATAACCTGTCACTGGCGCAAAATCACGAGCAGCGCTCGCGGTTCTCCACGTCTCTGGCGTTCAACGCAGTGGCGTTGGGACTGGATGTTGTGGCATTGGCGGCAGGCGGAACGGTAGGGGCTGCGGCGGCTTTTCTGTCTGTGCCGTTACTCGGCATCGGCATCGGTGCCACGGCCATCGCCAGCAATCTTGGGCAGATTGCCGACAAGGCAACAGCGGTCGGCAATCATTTGCGTGCCATCCACAACGCTTACAAACCGGGCGCTTTCACTGTCGCAGAGGGTGTATTGCAGTTCCCGCCAGAAGCCGTGATCACCCATCTGGATCTGCAGGACAGGCGGGTTAGCTTTGACAGCCAGCGCTTTTATCCATGGGGCGGCGGCGCACTCGAATTGCCGAAATACAACGATGACCCGCAGCAGATACACCGTTCCCTCAATATCCGCCAGGCTTTCGGGCTCCCCGAGAGCGCAGCGCTGAATATCCACGGGGCCGCTTCACTGCATACCGTGGTGCTGCCTTGCACACCACTCTGCTATTACGGCTACGAATATCAACTGGGAGGCGCGGGCTATGTGTACGAGCCTCTGCCGGGAGAGCAGGTCGAGCCTCGTAACGCCAGTGAAATGCCTGAGCCAGACCTTTACTCGTACTTCAATCCGTTCGCGGCACTGGGCGATACGCTGACGAGACATCTGGATAAGCGCATCCACACACGCTATCCGCAATTGCGCGACAGTGCGGCGGACAAGCTGGAATACGACGAGCAGGGCAACCGGCGTTTTTATCTGCACAGCACACCCTCTTTCAAACACATCCTCTACAAACTGCATCCGGTCTATAAAGCGACAACGATCAGCGTGGTGCTGGACGAGCAGGTGCGCCAACTAGCGGTGCCGACCTTGCCGATGGAGTGCCAGCACAAGCTGTCCTACGAAATCAGCGCCACGTCAGACCGCTGCCAGCTCCGTCTGACCCCGGGACTGAAAACCGTGAAATTCAATGGAGCGACGCAATGGCTGGTGCATGCTCCTTGGGCCAGCATTGAGCAGGTCTGCTTTGATGACGTATCCACGATGGACGACGGCGCCCTGCAGACATACCTGGCGGGGCGTCAACTAACGGTCGACGGTATCGTGCTGTCGGCCTTCGAGGGGCTGATCGAACTGGCCGGGGGAGAGTTGTTTCAACTGGACTGGCAACGTCAGTCGCTGCGCCTGCTTTCCATCACCCTCAACGATGCTAAAGACAATCCGCGTGATGTCCTTGCCCATCTGCGCCAGCGAGGCAATGAAGGGCGTCTGGGCACTGGTTACGTCACGCTTCACCGGTTCAGGGTGCCGTTCAATCCGGCCAGCCACGCTGTGCGCACAACCGCTTTTTACGATGTCGCTCGAAAACGCTTGTTGTACGCGCGCGAGCTGCCGCGCGAAGTCAACGACGGCCTGATGCTGGGCGCCGCCAGCGCTGCTCATGCGTGGTTTTATCATCCCGAGCATGCCACGGTCTGGCGCGTGGCTGTGATCAGCGGCCTGGTCGTGCATCGTTATCGGTTATTGAGTGTGGAGCCCGGTACGAAAATCAGCGCTTTCGGGCAACTGGCGGACGGCACTCTGCGAGTCTCGCAGCAGTTGCTAGAACAAAAGTCCATGAATGTGCGCACGACACTGGAGTTTCATCTGACCGACCGCGAAGTGACCCTGACGGACATCCACATGTGGTCGCCCGGTCTGGAAAAATCTTTCCTCAAGCCCGAGGAGGGCACGAGAATCGCGTTTTTCCGCCATCGCCAGAAACAACGCCGTCCCTACGCAGACGAGACACCCGGTATGGCTTCGCCCATCAGCACCTGGAACTACGCGCCATACATTCACGCCCGTGCCTGGTCCTTCGATCAGTTGCTTGAGCGGGCATGGATTGCCGCGCATCACGACAGGTACTTCCCAGCAGACACCGACAGTGACGCGGACAGGGTGATGCTGATGCCGCGATCCTCTGATCCCGCCGCTGCGCTGCTGTTTTACAGCCGGCAAAGTCAAATGCTCAGTCATGGCATAGAACTGCGTGACAACGTGCCATGGCACAAGGCGCTTGCGAAAGGTGTGATCGATGTTACGCGCGTTGGCGAAAGCTTCCTGGCCACCCAAGACGATGGGCGAATGTTCGAAGTCGACCTCGGCGCCAAGGACGACAATTGGCTGTCCGAGCTTGATAGACCTGTGCTGAAATTTGTCGGCCTCGGCCAGCGTTGGCTGCAACAAAACCCCGACTGGCTGACGGCATTACCGGCGCTTGCCATGGAATACAGCAGCGCCGCGTTTGCAATCATCGGCTTGCGTGCCCAAGCGGGTCAGACGTTTCTGCCAGTGTGGTGTATTGACGAAAAACTTGTGTTGATGGACGCCATGGGCAGCCACGAGCTTGTGTTGCTGGGGCTAACGCCCGACCGGCAAGCGGTTTGGCTGCTTGATATTACTTCCGGGCAGCTGTGGCGCCAGACGCTGGTTGCTCTCGAGCAGATGCACGCGGCGTTCGGCAACGGCAGCGTGTTGCTGCATCGCCAAGCGTTGCCACGGGCCGAGCGAGTATGGTCATCGTGGGCGTTTTGCGAAGTGCTGCCGCATGGCGACGGGCTGCTCGGGCGTACCCGCGAAGGTGTGACGCTGCAACTGCAGGATCAGCAGCCGGCGCGCATTGTCGGCATGGAAAACCGCTGGTCATACGTTCCGGGCCAGACGTCTGTGCAATTGCAGGAGCGTTTAAAAAAGCTGCTGGACGGGCAAGACCATGCCGCGTTTCTTCCCGTTGAAAATACCGGCAATCGCTACCAATACTACGTGCCGAAGCTTGATCGACTATTCGAGGTGTCTGCTCGGGACGATGGAAAATGGGCTACGTTCCTTGGTACGCGTGATGCAGCCAATCCGCTGCTGTTCGACCAGATTGACCCATTGATCTTCAGCGCCGGAACGGTCGATGACGTCTGGTTGCCGGGTAGCTACGCCCACCGTGACGAGGAGGTCATGGTGCTGGAAGTGAGTGATGACCTCACCGAGGTACAGCCATTGCTTGCGGACAGCGTCGAACGGTTGATTCTGACCTTCGGTTCGCGCACGGAGGGTTATCGGATATCGGCCGCAACCTGGCAGCGACTCGATTGCATCGTTGTCGATGTGCGGCGCCCATCCGCGGAGCAGGAGACGGAACCTGGCGTGTTGGTGCTGGATATGCCCGAGTGTGGGCATTGGCTGATGTCGCGGATCGATGGCCACCTGGTACTGGCCGATCCGGACAATGGCCACAGTCTGATCGTACGCGGGATCGAGGAGCAGGGTTCATGCGAACTGGCTGTCAAAATCGCTGGCCGTCAGTACGTGTTCGCACTCGAACAATGCTTCAAGGCTTTGGCGAGCGTGCAGGGCAATGACGCAACTGCCAGCCTTGCGGTGCTGGCTGACCATTCGCTCTGACCGGTGAATTCGTCTGAAAACCAAAACGCCGCGAACGTTGTCGTTCGCGGCGTTTTAATTTTGGCCGGCGCACTCGGGGGCCGGTTTCAGGGCACCAAATAGCCTTTGATCCCGGTAAAAATGATCTGCGCCGCCAGGGCGCAGACAAACAATCCCATTAAACGACTGACGATCTGCAATCCCTGATCCCCCAGAATCCGCTCAATACGATTGGACAGGTAGAGCACCACGCCCACGGTGAAGCTGGCCAGCGCGATACTGATGATCGCGGTGAGCTTGTCGTCCCAATGCGGCTGGCTGACACCCATCACCAGCAAGGCACCGATTGTGCCCGGGCCAACCGTCAACGGGATGGTCAGCGGCACAATGGTGACGTCCTGCTGCACGTTGTCGGCCTGTACCGCCGGTTTACCCTGCGCCATGCCCAGCGCCGAAATGAACAGCACACTGCCGGCGCCGATGCGAAACGCATCCACGGTGATGCCGAACACATCGAAAATCACCCGTCCGAACAAATACAGCAGGACGCTGGAGACCAGCGTCGCCACCGCGACCTTCCAGGCCAGCCGCCGTTGCTCCTTGCGCGAATAACCGCGGGTCAGACTGATAAAACAGGACAGCACGAAGAACGGGCTGTAGAGCACCAGCATCTTCAGGTAAACGCTGAACAACACGTGGAGCATGGTCATGTCTCGCTGGGAAGGAGAGTGGGGATGGAGTCTATCAGCGCTTTGCGGGGTTGGGGTATCGACTTTTATAGCGCTGATTGTTATTGGTTTAGTTGTTTGTTAGTTGTGTTTTTATTGCTTTGGTAAGTAGTGTTACATGTTTTTGTTTGTGGGGTGTTGGTGTCTCTGGTTATGGTCGTTTTCGCAAGTTAATGAAGGCTTGCTTAAATGATGATAAGGAATTGAAAGTGAATAACCCAGTAATGCAACAACTCTATGTCGCCAACTGCATTAGTGCTTTGCAGCAATATGAAATTGATGAGGTTCCAACTATTCAAGGTCGTGGTGTTGCCCTGACCCTTAATTCGGGTGACGCCGTGGAAGCGCCGACAAAGGCGGCAGTTGTTGGCGAGGGTCTTTTGGCATTTTCTGCTCATCTGACGGATGACAATCGGACCGACGCACAAAATGCCTTTCTTTTCGCGACACTTGTAGCCAACAAGAAATTCCCGCTCGAAAGCCAGGGCCTGGAGTGGTATCTGCTGTTTCGCGAGGTCATGACCAACTCAGGCTGGACGCCTGTTACCAAGTACTACAACGATCTGGAAGTTGCGGGCACCAGCGTACGGATGGATAAACTGGTCCTGGAAATTCTCGGCTCGGTGGTAGCGGGTCTTGCGGAGCCTGGTCCTGCAACTGCGCTGATGCTGAAGACGGCGGGCGACGCCATCGCCGCTCTGAAAAAACGCGACACCGCATTGACTCTGTATGAGCGTAATCTGCTGAACCACGGCGTTGGCGGCATCACCGCTGGCGTCTGTACCGAAGTTAATGGTGAAGCCATCATGGCCGTCGGCGCTGTGCGTTTTCTGCGTCGCAATACTTCTACTAAAGTTATGTTTGTCGATGTGGATATTCGCAATGTGAAGTTGTACACCGGTGAAACGATCTTTGCCAAGAATACCGAAGTTGCTGATAAGGCGCGCATGGCCATCAGGACTAAGCTGGGCCTGAACGTGGTATCGAAAATCGAAGAGTATGAAATCTGATTGACAGAAGAAGGGTAGTCATGGCGACTGCCCTTTTTTATTACGGAGGCCTAACATGGATGATGAGTGTTTAGTTCTGATTGTCGGGGCTTGTGTGGTGATTATTCCCGATTGTGAACGGCTGGAAGTTTATAGCGATCTGGTCAATTCGATTTTGCTGGCGCAACTGGTTGCCAATAAGAAACGTGAAAAATCCCTGTCCCCGGATTGGTACGGCACGTACGTGAGTGTCCTTGATGATTTCTGGTTGCGCCATCAGAAGTCGAAGCAGACATGGCAGGTCAGCAATCCCGGAAGTCAGTCCGCGCTGGAGTTTTTCAATACAGCGTTAAGCAATGATGCCATGTCTGAAACCCGAATAATGGGTGCTGTTCTGCAGCGAATGGCACAAATACCGGGCAACGAACGCGCCATCCAGCGATTGCGCAGTTTCATGAAAATATCGGCTACGGCCGAGTCGGACAGCATGCCGCCGCCGTTGGCGAAGGTACATCTACTGGTAATTGTCGCGAATGCTGCCGATTCGATAGCAAGCGCGTTTGTTGAGTTCGAGGCGTCACTCGAGTTAAGCAAAAATCCATTTCAACAGTTGTATCAGTGCGAAGAGGTTCAAGGCTTGGTCCATGTGCATCACGCCCGGGCAAGTCTGTCGGAAATTCGCTACAGCGGCGCGCGTGAGGCGATTGCCAGGAAAGTCAGGGACAAACTTGCGGACAGCGTGGCAGTGCTGAATCTGCCCAAGGAGATTACGGCATGAAGGACCTGATTACACCGCAGGCTGCGGTGGTGGGCGGCAGTGTCGTGGCGTTTGCCGGTGGCCTGCCTGCGACCCATCGAGACGACATCTACATGAGCACAGCCTATGCGCAAAGAGCAACGCGCGCGGCGTTCGAGGACGGACTATCGGGGGACTGGTTCGAGTACTACAGGAATGTCCTGAAATTTGTCGGATGGGACGTGCCGAAACCGCAAACCTTGACGCCGTCGCGCAATAATCTGATGGCCGGTCAGGCAACGCAGCGTATCGCGGCGGTATTGGGTGAGCAGTTCTGCGAACCTATGCGGCGTGCGCTGCAGGTGATGGAACGTGACGCATTGGCACTCAGGCTGTTCGAGTCCACGAGCCTGCGTGCCAATGTCGGATATTTTCAAATGATCCCCTGCGTGATGAGTGGCCCGAACAAAGTGGAAATGGGCATCTATCACCGCCAGTTCCAGATCGAGAGAGAGGCCAGCGGGTTTTTGTTCAGCGAGGATGAAACACTCATCCACAACAGCGTTGAACAAATTGCTGCCATTACATTCAACACGCTGCATTACGCACAGTTTCGCGAAAAGGTGAAAAACTCCGTCATCACCGGCTCACTCAAATACCTTGATGGCCTGGAGATCTGATCGAATAACAATACGATCCTGCTCAGAAGGTCGACGCCGTCCGGTTCTGCTGATCTCGCTGGGCAACCCAGTGCTCGATCAGCTCGCGCAATTGCGACAACTCGACCGGCTTGGACATGTGCCCATCCATCCCGGCCTGACGCGCGCGCTCCTTGTGTTCGGCGAGAATGTGCGCCGTCAATGCCACGATCGGCGTGCGGATGCGTTGGTTGCTGACTTCCCACGCGCGCAGTTGCTGGGTCGCCGAGAAGCCATCGAGAATCGGCATTTCGCAGTCCATCAGCACCAGGTCGTAACGCTGGGCTTTCATCGCTTGCAGGGCTTCTTCGCCGTTGGCGGCGGTGTCCGGTTGCAGGTTGAGCTTGCCGAGCATGCCGCGAATCACTTTGGTCGAAATCGTATTGTCTTCGGCAACGAGGATGCGGAAGTCGCTCGGCACTTTGGCAGCCGTGGCTGGGGTGACCACTTGCGGCTGGAACACCACTTGGCCTTTGTTGCGCTGGTTGAGTTCGTCGGCCAGCGTAGTCTTGAGGGTGTAGCCGGCCACCGGTTTGGCGAGGATGCGTTTGATCCCCGAGTTGCGCGCGATGATCTTGCTCGGCGCATTGCCGATGCCGGTGAGCATGATCAGCAGAATGTCGTGGTTCAGGCTCGGGTCTTCCTTGATCTTGGCCGCGAGCTGCATGCCGGTCATGCCCGGCATGTTCTGATCGAGCAACACCACATCAAAGTAATCGCGCAGGTGCGCCTTGGTGCGCAACAGGGCCAACGCTTCCTTGCCGGAAGGCACGGCGCTGACATTCAGCCCCCACGCGCTGCATTGCTGCACCAGCACTTTGCGACAGGTGTCGTTGTCGTCGACCACCAACACTCGTGCGCCTTGCAATGGGCTGTCGAGATCGGAGGTCGGGTGTTCGAGGCGATCCGGATCCAGCGGCAGGGTCAACCATAAGGTGCTGCCCTGATTGGCGCCGCTCTTGATGCCGAATTCGCCCTGCATCAAACGAATCAGTTGCCGCGCGATGACCAGACCGAGATTGCCGCCCAAGCGATTCGCCGAGAGGAAGTGCTTGCTGTGCAGTTCGGCGTGCATCAGCGCGTCGCGTTCTTCCTGATCCATCGGTTGGCCGCTGTCCTGCACAGCGATGCGCAGGCGTGGCTTGCTGCTGCGTTCGTCGAGCGCGACGACGATCAGCACTTCACCTTCATCGGTTTTCTTCAGAGCGTTTTCCAGCAGGCTCAGCAGCGTCTGACGCAGACGTGTCGGGTCACCGCTGATCACTCGCGGCACTTGCGGCTGGATGAAGCTGATCAGTTCGACGTTCTGCTGTTCGGCCTTGGCGCGGTAAATGCTCAGGCAGTCATCGATCAAGGCATTAAGGTCGAACTGCACGTCGTCCAGTTCGATCTGCCCGGATTCAAGCTTGGAAATGTCGAGGATCTCGTTGATCAACGTCAGCAGTTCGTTGCCGGCGCTGTGGATGGTCTGCACGTAATCGCGTTGCTTGACCGACAGTGGCGTGCCCAGCAGCAGTTCAGTCATGCCGAGCACGCCGTTCATCGGCGTGCGGATTTCGTGGCTGATCTTGGCGAGGAATTCGGCTTTGGCGTTGATCTCGGCATTGCTTGCGGCGAGGTCGCGGCTGACGCTGAAACGGCTTTCGGTGATGCTGCGCTGACGCTCACCGAGGGCGATGCTCATCAGCAGGCCGCTGATGCAGATGAATGCCATCAGGGTCATGATCAAGCCTTGCGGCGAGACCAATGTCAGCCCCAGCAAGGCCGGAAGAATGATCAGCGTGCCGATGTTGAACACCACCATCGCCGCGACGAACAAACGCGCCGGGCGGTAACCCTTCTGCCAGTGATAGAACGCGACGAACAACATGCTCAGGCCGGCCAGCGCCACCAGTGCATAAGTGATGATGTTCAGCGGCAGGGTGTTGACGAACAGCAGCAACAGGCTGCAGGTCACGATAAACAGAATGTCGCCCAGCAACAGTTTGTTCAGCGGATGCGGGCCGAGCGGGGCGAAGAAGCGATAGGCGAACATCAGCCCGGCCGGCGCCGTCAGCAGCAACGCCAGATAGGCGCCCGGCGTCTGCACCGCATGCCAGTTCGGCAGCCAGGGACCGGCGAGGTTGAGCAGCAGCAACAGGCTCAGGCCCAGCAGGCCTTCGCAGACCGCCAGCCATAAGCTGCTGCGCGAGCGGGAATAGGCGTAGCGCACCAGATTGTGCAACAGCAGCATGCCGAGGCAGCCGAACAGTAAACCGAAGACCAGCGTCTGATTGTGATTGGCCGCGCTCATCACCGCCGATTGCAGGGTGACGTGCGGGCGCAACTGATGGTCGGACACCAGGCGCAGATACACGTCGAGGGGTTTGTCGCTCTGCGGCAACGGCAACATGAAGTCGCTGCTCGGCAACGGCCGTTCGGCCTGCGGCTGGTCGGTGCCGGTGTTGCGCTGCTCGATCAGCTTGTCGCCGTCGAGTACGTAGAGATTGAGCTGTGACAGGTCGGGGGCAAAGATGCGCAGCACTTGCTCGTGCTTGCCCGGTGCCAGCCTGAAACGCAGCCACAAGGCGCCATCGGGTTCGGACGCTGTGAGGCGGTCAAGGTCGATGGGGCTGAATTGATTGGTGTAGCGAGCGGAGCGGATATCACTCAGTTGCAGATTGCCCTGATCGTCGAGCAATACCGACCAGCCACTGCCTTGCGCGGCCTGGGCCGGGAGCATGCAGAGCAAGGTCAGCAACGTGACGGTGAAGCTTATGGCAATCCTGAGCCAGCGCACGGCGAAATCCCTTCGTAGGTTGATGCCAGAATATAACGATGCGCGGCGGCGGAACAGCCCGGCGAGGAACGGTATCCCTCGCCGGACTTGATCGACAGCTTATTCCTGGGTTTCGCCACGTTCACGGGCAATGGCGCGGTAGCCAATGTCCTTGCGGTAGAAGCAGCCTTCCCAGTCGATGGCGGCCGCGAGCTTGTAGGCTTGCTGCTGCTCTTCACCGACGCTGGCGCCCATTGCGGTGGCGCAGAGCACGCGACCGCCGGCAGTGACGACGTTGCCGTCTTTCAGTGCCGTGCCGGCGTGGAAGACTTTGCCTTCCAGCTTCGCCGCAGCATCGAGACCGTTGATCGCTGCGCCCTTGGCGTAGTCGCCCGGGTAGCCGCCAGCGGCCAGCACGATGCCGACGCTCGGGCGTGGATCCCATTGGGCTTCGACCTTGTCCAGCGCTTGCGCCAGCGCCGCTTCAACCAGCAGCACCAGGCTCGATTGCAGACGCAGCATCACCGGTTGGGTTTCCGGATCGCCGAAGCGGCAGTTGAACTCAATGACTTTCGGGTTGCCGGCTATGTCGATCATCAGACCGGCGTAGAGGAAGCCAGTGTAGACGTTGCCTTCCTCAGCCATGCCGCGCACGGTCGGCCAGATCACCAGATCCATCACGCGCTTGTGCACGTCGGCGGTGACCACCGGGGCAGGGGAATAGGCACCCATGCCGCCAGTGTTCGGGCCGCTGTCGCCGTCGCCAACACGTTTGTGGTCCTGGCTGGTGGCCATCGGCAAAACGTTTTTGCCGTCGACCATGACGATGAACGAAGCTTCTTCGCCG
>Ga0163162_10000464_pt1 | contig 37564 bp, 32 predicted proteins | sample S55metaG_FD_115310 | JGI IMG/M metagenome (GOLD analysis project Ga0163162, IMG submission 115310) | Switchgrass rhizosphere microbial communities from Kellogg Biological Station, Michigan, USA - S5-5 metaG | ecosystem: Host-associated > Plants > Roots > Rhizosphere > Soil | place: USA... | reverse complement strand
TTCGTCCTTGACGATCTTCACCATCAGCTGGCCGGGACTTACGGCCGTCAGCACTTTCTGGCCCATGGCCTTCTCCCGCACGATGTCGGTGAAATCCTTGGCGATCCTATAGTTCACGTCCGCGTCGATCAGCGCCCTGCGGATGTCCTTTACCGTTGCCGCAATGTTCAGCTCGGTGATACGGCCCTCGCCTTTGATCTGCTTAAATGCCGACTCGAGCCGCTCGCTGAGATTTTCAAACATAATTTTTGCCTCCTTGACTGTAAAATGAAAAAAGTGAATACAACCACGTATTCACTTAAAATAGGATGCCAAAATTACAAAAAAAAATGTCCGGTCAGTGTAAATCTTTATCTCAATATTTTCTTTGTTTAAATAACCAAATACTCGCAGCTCACCGCTCGCAGCTGTTCTACACTCCCAAATAACTGCGGAGCATCTTACTCCGGGTGTTGCTCCTCAACTTGGTGATCGCCTTGTCCTTGATCTGGCGGACGCGCTCCCGGGTGAGGTTGAACTTCTCCCCAATGTCCTCCAGGCTCATGGGATGGTCCACCCCGATGCCGAAGAAGAAGCAAATGACCTCTTTCTGCCTTTCCGTCAATGTCTTAAGGCTGCGGTCGATCTCCTGTTTGAGGGATTCCTTGTGCTCGATGTTGGTCTCGGCCCTTTCTGCATTGGGGTTCTCCAAAACATCGATCAGCGTGTTCTCCTCCCCTTCGGACAAAGGCGTATCCATGCTCACGTGCCGGGCGGCGATGCCCAGGGTGGAAGATACTTCCTCGATGTCCAGCTCCAGGAGCTCGGCCAGCTCTTCGGCAGACGGCTCGCGCTCGAATTCCTGCTCCAGCGTGGAATAGGCTTTTTGAATACGATTGGTCAGACCGACCTTATTCAGCGGAAGACGGACGATACGGGATTGCTCGGCCAGCGCCTGCAGGATACTCTGACGTATCCACCATACCGCATAAGAAATGAATTTGAAACCGCGGGTCTCGTCAAAGCGTTGTGCCGCCTTGATCAAACCCAGATTGCCCTCATTGATGAGGTCCGGTAGGGAAAGCCCCTGGTTCTGGTACTGCTTAGCCACAGATACCACAAATCGCAGATTGGCCTTAGTTAGCTTGTCGAGGGCCGGTTGATCGCCCTGCTTGATACGGACAGCGAGCTTTACTTCCTCTTCGGGAGTGATCAGCTCTACCTTTCCAATCTCCTGCAGGTACTTCTCAAGGCTCTGGGACTCACGATTTGTTATACTCTTCGTGATCTTGAGTTGACGCATACTCATAGGCAGAGGTCTTTTTTTTAAAGGGTTTTTTTTAAGGTTTAAGGTTTTAAAGGATCGAACTAATTAGAAACGAATAAATAGTGCTTTTCTTATACCAATGCCGTCAACTTATTTTCCAGGTAGATGCAAACACCAATATATCATTTTTCACGCACGAAAACAAATTTTTTTTGGTAAGAAGCTGGGTATCAGGTGGTTTAGGGTAAAATAGTGCTGAATTCAACCGATTTAAGGCCCTAAACGGGGGTTAAAAAAAATTTTGACGGTACGAATATTTGTCTATAATTGCACATGCCGCGTTTGGTATACAGATTCAATATGATCAATAGATGAGTAAGAAACAACTTTTTACCTTAGAATACCCAGTAAGATGTTCACCTTCGATACTATACGAATTCCTAAGTACTCCCGCCGGGCTGCAGGAGTGGTTTGCAGATAAAGTGGATGAGCGTGACAATGTTTTCAGCTTTTCCTGGAATGGCTCCACCGACAGGGCCGATGTGATGGAAAGCGAAGTTGAGAAATACATCCGCTTCCACTGGCAGCATGCGCCACAGGAAGAATTCTTCGAGTTCCGCATAGAAAAATCAGAGGTCACTAACCAGACCATCCTCGTTATAAAAGATTTTGCCAACAAAACGGAGATCAAAGACCAGAGCCAGCTGTGGAGCTACCAGGTAAAAGACCTGTTCCACCGCCTGGGAAATTAATGTCGGGCTGACAAACAGTCGATCAATAGCTGGAAAAGGCCCATCAATACCTCCGGGGCCTCATTCCATTTATCAAGTCCACATGTTGCAGACAACTTAAGGAAGGGATGACCTTCGCTTGCAGCTTGAAGCTTGTAGCTTGCAGCTTCTGCCAGCGGGCGGTAGTTATCCACCGTTAGCTCATGCCGCCACTCATCTTCCGAGATGGAAATATGGAAGCCGGCATCGGCCAGCTGCTGCGTGTGCCGCACTATAACGGGTAAGAACAACTTCTTATACCTTCCTTTCAAATGCAATGTCACGCTGAAATAATGGCCCCACCAGAACATGGTCCGAATGGCCAGCACATGCTCCCGGGTGAACAGGCGGGGATAGTCCAGGATCACATAGGGCAGTCCCAGGTAATTTTCACCTTTGGAGATCTTTGGCGTATCCCAGTTGGCGGGCAAGGTATTCAATCCCTGGCTTGCAGCCTGAAGCTTGTAGCTTGCCGCTCGCAGCTCATGGCTCACAGCTTCCAGCCGGCCGCTTGCAGCTTGCTGCTCCTCCGCCAGTCCCGCCAGCAGCGCCACCGCCCGCGCCATGATTGAATTCTTCGTTAAAATCCAACCGGGATCGCTTACCAGCGCCATTTCCTCTTTTGAAAGTTGTACTTTTGCGGCGTCCATGACCTTAAAGATACCATCAATTCACCAAGCGTAGTTCCTGTGCCGAAAAGTCCGATCAAAAAACTGGATCTGCTGATCATAAAGGCCTTTATCGGGCCTTTTATCGCCACCTTCTTCATCACCCTCTTCGTACTGGTGCTGCAGTTCTTCTGGCTGTACATCGACGACATCGTGGGCAAGGGGGTGGACATGATCACGGTAGCCCGGCTGATCCTGTATGTCAGCGCTACGCTGGTGCCCCTGGCCCTCCCCCTGGCAGTGCTGCTGTCCTCCATCATGACCCTGGGCAACCTGGGCGAGACCTTTGAGCTCATCGCCATCAAGTCGGCAGGGATCTCCCTCCTGCGCTTTATGCGGCCCCTGCTCTTCATCTCGTTCATCATCTGCTATGTCGCCTTCCTCTTCAACAACAACATCATCCCGGTGGCTAACCTGAAGATGAATACGCTGAAATACGACATCATCGTCAGCAAGCCCGCCTTCGACATCAAAGAGGGCGTCTTCTACGATAAGATCGAAGGCTATGTCATCAAGATCGGGAAAAAAGAAAAGGACGACTCCACCATCCGCAGCGTGGTGATCTACCAGCAGAACTACTCGGGCCAGCAGGATGATATCATCATCGCGGAAAAAGGCAAGATGGTGGTCACCCCTGACAAACACTCGCTGATGTTCGTTCTCCAGAACGGATGGCTCTACCAGGAAGGCAAGGGGGACAGGATGTCCACGACCAACGATTTCGTCCGGATGGGCTTTAAGGAATACACGAAGATCCTGGACCTTAGCTCCTTCAAGATGAACAAGACCGAAGACAGCGCTTTTAAGAACAATTACCAGATGCTGACCATGACCCAGCTGGGCCGGAACATCGACAGCCTGAAAAAGCAGAACGAGATCTATCGTAAAAGGGCGGCCACCGACCTGCAAAATGGTCTCGGCTTCTCCCGGATGCTGGACACCACTGGCTGGGCCGAAGTGGAAAAACTCCCTAAGATCCAGTCCCGTTACCTTCTGGCCAAGGCCAGCTTCCCTGTGCCGGTCGCTACCCCTGCACCAGCCGCTGCCACCACCCCGACGCCAGCCCCTGCCATCGTCCCCACAAAGCCGGACACGACCCGCAAGGCTGGGGTGCACAACGACAATACCCCTAAAGGCAATACCCTCAGGAACAGCGCGCACAAGGACAGCACCCGGAAGGACAGTGCACATAAAAACAACCCCAAAGACACTACCCGTAGGGACACCCTTCACAAGGATACTTCAAAGAAGTCTCCCTCGCAGCTCGCAGCTCAAAGCTCAAAGCCCCCGCCCCCGCCGGAACCTACCTTCCGCGACTACCTGCCGGACAGCACCCGCAGCACGGTGGTGGAACACGCCATTTCAGCGCTAAGCGCCGTCAAGATCCAACTGGACCAGCCTGCTTTCCTGTATGGCAACCAGGAGAACGAGCTGGTGGTCCATCGCATTGCCTGGCATGAGAAGCTGACCCTCTCCATCGCCTGCCTGGTGATGTTCCTCATCGGAGCGCCCCTGGGCTCCATCATCCGCAAAGGAGGGATCGGCATGCCGCTGGTCTTCGCCGTGATCTTTTTCGTTATCTTCTTCCTCCTGAACAATTTCGGTAAGAAGTTTGCCAAAGAGGACGTCCTGACGCCGTTTGGCGGCATGTGGATGGCCACCTATGTCCTCACCCCGATAGGGCTCTTCCTCGTATACAAGGCGCTGCATGATTCGCAGTTGTTCAATAAGGAATTCTATTTTCGCATGGCAAAGACAGTGCGGCTGTTCTTCCAGCGTCTTCGTCGCAAAGAGACAGCCCAATCGTAATTAAACCATTTCTTAGGCACCTTGGAAAAAGGAAAACAAAATATCCGGTTGCAGCAGTGGGTCGCTGCCATCTCGGTCCTCCTCTTCTTTGTGAAGCTGGCAGCCTATTACCTCACCCAATCCGTTGCCGTGCTTACCGACGCGCTGGAAAGCACCGTGAATGTCATCGCGGGCTTCATCGGCCTGTATAGCCTCCATGTCGCGGCCAAACCCAGCGACGAGGACCACCCGTACGGGCACGGCAAGGCCGAATTCCTCTCCGCCGCCGTCGAAGGCTCGCTGGTCATCATGGCAGGGCTGATCATCATTTACCAGGCCGTCATGGATTTCATCCACCCCCATGTCATCGAGAAACTGGACAAGGGTATCTACCTCGTAGCCATCACGGCCATCATCAATTTCATCGTAGGGACCATCAGCTTCTACAAAGGGAAGAACAACGGCTCCATGGCCCTGCAGGCCAGCGGCAGGCACCTGCAGGCCGACACGTACTCGACAGTCGGCATCATCGTCGGTCTCGTCATCATCTGGTTTACCAAGCTGGTCATCCTGGACGCCATCGTCTCCCTCATCTTCGCCGGCATCATCATCTACACCGGCTATCGTATCCTGCGCGGCTCCATTGCCGGCATCATGGACGAGGCGGATATGCAGCTCCTGCGCCACATGGTGGCCTATCTCAACAACCATCGAAGGGAGAACTGGGTCGACCTGCACAACCTGCGTGTGATCAAATACGGAGGCCTCCTCCACGTCGATTGCCATCTTACCCTGCCCTGGTACCTCAACCTGGTGGAAGCTCATGCAGAGATCGACGTGCTGACAGCGCTTATCCGCAAAGAGTTCGGTGAGGCTGTTGAATTCTTTGTCCATACGGACGCCTGTATGGATTTCCAATGTCCCATCTGTACAAAACAGAATTGCTCCGTGCGCAAACATGCTTTCGAGGAGCGGGTGGAATGGACGCTGCAGAATGTGGTGGCGAATAAGAAGCATCAGCGGGGGGCGGCGGAAGTGTCGGACGGGCAGCTGCATTTGGATTTCTAGTTTCCTGTCATCGTCCCATCCCTCCTGGTGCAAACAGTACTGAAAGTATATTCTCCTGCTTTTTCGTCCTTTCGATAAACTTTATAGTGATTAAAAAGCTTGATGATATAAGTACCATTTGCCGAAAGCCTACCCGTGGTTATCTCCAGTGTCCTGGCATGCAGCTTGAACATTGGCTCTGTATATCTGTAAGGATCTTCAGGGAAGATCCTACCGTGGGCAGGATCCCAAATCTCCGCCCTGACATTCAAATAATCCCCCGCCGGAACCACCTTAAAGGACAGAGTATCTCCGGCTTCCAGCCTGATCGTAATATCATGCTCTTCCCTGCCTGCGTTGAATTCCTGTTTTATTCTCTCACCACAAGCCACGGTGGAATGCCTGATCTGAGCAAATATTTGAATGCTGCAAATCATACAAGCGACAACTAAAAGAATTAATGGATGTTTTTTCATTTTCTTAAAATTAAATATTAGATGTTTTTAACTAGTGAGTTTTAAGCCGTAGGTTCTGCAGCTTTACCCATCCTTTTGCCGGCTTGTTCTTCCTTTTATCAAAAAAGGCAAAATACACGCATTCTCTATTGGATTCCGATGGCACGGGCAATGTTGTAAGATGGGTTTGATAATCTAAGAAACCTTCATTGTCGACATGGTCATTATAGTTCGTATTCTCAGAAAAATAAGGTATGAGTGCATCTTCGTTGTCACGTTTCAGCTCATATTCCGGCAGCTTTATTTCCTGAAAAGGTATCATGGCAATGGTATCCTGAGCATGCGTCTCTGTCACAGGAGGTCGGGTCGCCCTTGCAGTCGTATCAGCTTTAAATAACTGTTTTTCCTGTGATTTTTTCGGATCTGTTTCTTTACTTATTGTACGCTTCGGCACGGACGGCGGACCAATTACATTTTTTCCGGTAAGCTTGATGTTTTGAGCCGACACATCCGGATAACCCAACCACAAGTGAGAATCGTTGGAATCTTCTTTGTAACGGCATTTAAATCTTATAGAACAAGGTTTATCCATTTTTGCAAGTAAGGTGTAGTTCCCTTCTTCGTCCGCTGAATCCGTGAGATATTGCTTGCCATCTAAAGAATATAAAAAAATCACTTTAGGTATTGGCGTGCTGTCAGAACTCAGGATAGTGCCGTGCGCGGAAAAATACTGGTCGGATGGCTCATTTTTTTTAAAAAACCCTATAATGGCCAGCACAGATACAAACACTGTGAGAAAAGTTACAATGGGGTGATCTGTAATGATATCTTTTAATGATTTCTTTTCTAATGATTGCTTCTTCATTTCAGCCGCTTTGATAAGGCGGCTAAATCTAAAAAATTATGTCTTTACAGCGCACCGTGAAAACACCCATTTTCGGATACATATATACAAAAAAAAGCAGCTGGTCTTACCAGCTGCTTCACATGTCTTAATGGCCCGATGTAACTAGATCTTTCCAGCCAGTTCTTTACCAGCCTTGAATTTCGCTACTTTCTTAGCCTTTATCTTTATCGTTGCGCCTGTTTGAGGATTGCGGCCCGTACGTGCAGCACGTTTAGATACGGAGAAGGTACCAAAACCAACCAGGGTCACTTTATCACCCTTCTTTAAAGTCTTGGCAATAGCTTCTGTAAAAGAGTCCAATGCGGCATTAGCTTCTTTCTTGGAAATTTCCGCATCGCCAGCAATCTTGTCGATAAGTTCGGCCTTGTTCATGTGTCCTTATGTTTTAAAATGGTTATAGAATCAGCAAATATAGGGCTTTCAGCGTATCACCAAATAATCCTGCAGGTGAAAATTCATCTCATCTTATCAACAGTACGGTCCCCTGACGCTGTACCAGCGCCCCTGTATAGTCCACGCCACCTGCCATCCAGACGTAGGTTCCGGCAGGATGGTACTCACCGTTATTATCCCCCCGCCAGGCGCCGGCAGGGTTTGTCGTATAAAAAATGCGCTGGCCGTACCGGTTGAAAACGGCAAAATACCGGAATTCTTTTATCCCCACAGGCAGGGCCTTCAGTACGTCGTTATGCCCGTCACCATTGGGCGTGAAGGCATTCGGCACGAAAATATCCGATACACTGAAGACCTTTACCGCAATGCTCGCCGTGGCCTCACAGCCCGCATCCGTGGCGGCCGTCACGGTATAGGTCACGCTCTCGCCGGGACGGGCCTGCGTGTGCTGCACATAGGCGTTGTCCAGCCATTCCGCGGGGCTCCACCGCCAGTTCTTCAGGCCGCTGTTATCAACGTCCGCGGCATACAAGGGCAGGATCTGCCCCGCCAGGATCGATGTGTCATTCCCCGCAAATAGCCTGGGCGGCGGTGTCACTGTCATGGTCACCTCAGCAGGCTGCAAAGACTGACAGCCATTCCCATCCGTCACGGTCAGGCGATAGGTTACGGATTGGGCGGGCTTGCTCACAACGGGGTCCGCAGCGGTCGGATCATTCAGATAGTCTGAAGGGGTCCAGCTAAAACGCACGCCCCCGCTGCCCTGCAACTGAGTGGACAGACCATAGCAGATAGGCGCCACGGCAGCCGCCACGGCCACGGGCGCAGGACTGACAACGACATTCACGGGCGCAGTCTTTTGACAAGGCCCGTCATGGGCCGTTAGATAATAAGTAGTGCTCGTCCCGGGTGAAGCCTTCGGCCGCAGCACAGAGGCATTGTCCAGGCCTGCAGCAGGGCTCCAGCTAAAACTGGTTCCGTTGGAGACGGCCCTGATAGTTCCCGCTTTGCCTTCGCAGATGGGTAGATCCGGACCGCCATCAACTGTCAATGTGTTGATCAGCGTTATGGCCACGGTCTGCGCAGCGATACAGCCATTGGCATCCTTGACAGCCGCCTGGTGATCGCCGGTACTTAGATGGTCAAAGGCGCCTGAACCTAAAAAGCCGCCGCCATCCAGGGAATATTGATAAGGCGGCATGCCGCCAAGGCCGGTGATCAACACGGAGCCGTCATTATTGGAACAGGAAGCCGCCACAGGCGAAGTCGATATACCCGGCGCCGCGAGCGCAGTCACCGTCGCGCCGGCCGTACCCGTATTGCCCTTGTCATCCTTCACCGTGATCGAATAAGGCCCCGGCGCCAGGCCTGTGAACACCGGATCATCCTGGAAATGCACGCCGTCCAGCGAAAAATGATAAGCACCACGGCCACCCGTAGCAGCAACACTAATCGTGCCATTGTTCTTACCGCAAGTTGCATCTGCAGGCGTCGCCACAGCCTGGATACAGACGACCGCCAGGGTCACAAAGCCCGCACTCCCCTGTCCCGCATCATCCAGCACATACACCGTATAGCTGCCCGCCACCAGCCCCGTAAAGTCCGGAGAGGCCTGCCAATTCGTTGCGTCAATAGAATAGGAATACGGCTCGATGCCGTTGGAAGCTACTGCCGTGATCTTACCTCCTGTATTCGCACAGCCCGGGTCCGTGCCGTCGGCGATCACCTGGAGACAATGTTTGGAGATCGATACGCTTGCGGAACTGGTAACGCCTGCGGCATCCCTGACATAAGCCTGGAAGGTGCCCACCGACACATTGAAAATATTATTTGACTGGTAATTGAGGCCATCGAGGCTATACTCATAGGGCAGGGTCCCTCCCGTCGCATGGATCGTTATCGTAGCGCCGTTGCCGCCACAGTCGGCCTGGCGGACGGTAGTCGTCAGGGAAAGCGCAAATGAATGGATGGTGATGTTCGGGCCCGGGGAGAAAGAATAGACAGGCCCCCTGGCGATGGCCCTGGAAGAAGAGATATTGGATAGTAATGTTAATAAGGCTATTAACAGAATAGGTCCCCTACATAACATGATATTAAAAAAAAAGAGAACGTCCTTTTGCGCATGCTTATTGCCCGTTCCCTATTTTCCAAACCCCGCCAACGCATGCAGGACCACCGGATCATAGACCCTTCCATCCTTCACCACCATACGCACGTTCCGGATATCCCTGATCCGCGTCAACGGATCGCCTTCCACGATGACCAGGTCCGCCCGTAAGCCGGGCGCAAGGCGGCCTGTAACATTGTCCAGCTTCATCACCCGGGCGGGGATGAGCGTTGCCGTCCTGATCGCTTCCAGCGGGCTGAGACCCGCTTCCACATAGAGCTCCAGCTCACGGGCCACGCTGTACCCGGGGAATCCCATGTCCGTGCCGGCCACCACGGGGACGCCTGCATCATACAGCGCCTGGGTGATCTTTTCCGCACTGGCCATGATGGGCTTATAACGGGGGGCCACATCCGGCGCCATGCCCATGTTCCTGAACAGCGCCTGCAGCGGCAGGGGGAGGGTCTGAAAGGCAGGCTCCATAAGGGTAATATCATCTTTTGTGTTGCGGAAGATCATCTCGAAAACACCCAGGGTGGGATCGATCACGGTCCCGTGCGCTTTGATAAAACGCAGCACTTCCCGGTTCGTACTGTCCGTGAGGTCCACGCTCCTGTCCTTGTTCCTTTTCATCACCTGGTAGACATACTGGATATGGTTGATCATGTCCATCCCGGAATCCACGCCCTGCTGCAGCGTCATGCCTTCGGGGATATGCCCCGTCACCGTCAGGCCCAGCCGGTGCGCCTCTACGCAGATGGCCTTCACCACGGCCGGGGTCACTGAACTGTAGATCTTTATCTGGGCGAACCCATTTTCTTTATATTTTCTCACGATGGCCACCGCCTCTTCAGGAGTGGATGCGCGCACGATCCCCAGTCCCATGGGGCCGGGGCCGTCGATGATTCCCGCCTTCAGGATACGGGGCCCTACACCCTTGCCGCCATCGATGGCGCCCTGGATAGCGTTGATATATTCGAATTCGTTGCCGCAATCCCGCACGGTAGTGACACCCGCCGCCAGGTAGGCCGGTCCCCATTCCGCCTGCTCGAAATGCGCATGCATATCCCAGAGGCCGGGCAGGATGGTCCTGCCTTCGGCATGGATCACTGTAAAGCCCGCCGGGATCGTCAGTTCTCCCACTTTCCCAACCGCCTTGATCAACCCATTGTCCATTAATACGACGGCATCCTTCACGGTCGTCCCGTTGACAACATCCACCAGGTCGCCGCCTACAATGGCCGTAGGCCGGGGTTTGCCGAGAGATGGCGCATACTTGCCGGAGGAGGACGTTTTGCCATCCCGGGAGGCGGTCATTTCCTTTGTAAACAGCTGCATCCCATAGGTGGCCGCGGACCTAAGCAGCCGGGGCAGTAAGGATTCATATCGTTCCTGCATGATCTCCAGCTTATCCCCTTCCGCGTCATTGGTGATAATACAGAGCAGCTGGTCGCCGGGGCCAGTCCACAGCAGCTCATTGCCCCATACGAGGCCGCTGATGACATAACGGTGGAGCAGCATGGGTCCTACCTCATCCGTCCCATCCAGGCGTATCTTCACTGTACCGCCGGGCAGGATGGAGATGCTGTCGGGTTTGCCATGGCTTTCCCAGTATTTCAGCAGCATCATCTGCACGATGCCGGGCGAATAGCCGGCCACGGGAAAACTTAAAGGCGGGAGCCCGACGCTATAGCTGCTGTCATTCACCCGGATTGACGCGCTCCTGCCATGTATCACAATGCTATCATTGATCGTGGAGAACCGGGACGTATTTCCTTTTACCCACAGGCTCAGCGGTTCATAGTTTTTTGTGATGCCCAGCCGGGCTTTCAGCGGGACGGGGGTACCCCTGTCCGTGAACTTGAACGTCACATCATAGAACAGGCCGGAGTCAGTGCGCTGGAGGGTATAGGTCTCACGCCCGATGTTCTGGGCGAATTTGTGGAGGAGGAAGGTGGTGGTGTCGGTTACGGAAGATTGCGCAAATGAAACCAGGACCAACAAGGTAGATGATAAGAGCAACAAACCATTTCTCATAAATTAGGTTGAATGCTAAAGCTATGAACTCTTGTGCTTTTTAAGGAATAATTTTGTTGGTTTGTTCCAGCGTCAATGAGGATACCAGTGCTTGGCGCCATGCGGTGGCCAAATGCCGGCGGGACTATTTGTTGATATTTTTTACGTCCTCAAACTTACTCGTATCGGATATTATCAGCTTCTTGAATTCCTTAATTCTCGCCTTCTTGAATTTTTTTAAGTTTGTAAGCTCTAACAAATCAATGAAATATTGTCTTGATATGTTTTTATATAATAAGTCTATTATTTGATGCTTTAAGATTGCATATTTGACATAGTTTTCTTTGTTCGACTCAGGAATTTCGTTTATTACATTTACAATTTCTATGTTAAGATTATTAATAAGTTTTGAAAGAGCGGGCGTAAGCCAATAGAAATATGAATTGTCAGAAATTATTTTGTGATTGAACGATAAATATGGATTTATGTCGTCATCAGGTTCAAAATATGATTTATACAAGTTGCCATTTTCATCGCAATGATTTTGATTGAGCAGAAATATTAAATTCCAAATTGATTCATAAGCTTTTTGTCGCTTTTCCAAAATATATTTATTGTATTCAATCTCATAATCCTTTCTTTTCAAAAGAATGTTTGCAATAAAGTGATAATTGCGGCAGTACCTCCGCCTGCCGTAATGCTAATTATTGCCGAACTCCACGAAACCTGCGATATGTCCAATAAGCAAAAGTCCATTTTATTTTGAATTAAAAATTTGATAAAATGAAGTAGTATTGCCGATGCCGGGCAGGATTCTGTTCAGCAAAATATCACCCCACCATATACTCCGCCAGATCTCCCTTTCCACCCGATCCTAAAGCCGCCGTCAGCCAATGATCGTCCAGCGACAGATAGCCGTCCCATTGCCGTTTACCCTGGTCCCTCAGTTCCTGCTGCACTGCCCTGAACCTGTAATGTTCATAGATATCCAGCACATGGACGGCGTAGGCTTGCGCTAAAGCGGGATTATTCTCTACGATCAACAGGTTCTCATCGTTGCCGTAGGAGGCTTTGAATCCCAAATTATGGCTACCGAATACGACGACCCCATGGTCGGAGAAGGGATCGATGACGACGATCTTGTCATGGATGATGGCATGCCCCGCGCTAAGTATCTCCCTTTCAAAGTCGCCGATGATGTCATCCTCGGGAATGCTGGACGCCCGGACGATATGAACGCTTCCTTCGTCATACGTGGTCGGCACGGGTTTCTCTCCCTTTACATAGTTAGGCATGGCCATCGGATCGCTAATGGCCCCGTACACTAACAGAGAGCTGTCCTTTCCACCCAGGGAGATGGCCTCGGTGATGATATTGGTCATGATATCGTTGTCCTCCGACCTGTTATTGGAGGCTCCCGGAAGAAAGACTGCAAAGAAGATGGCCTTTTCGGCCTTACGCATATGAGAATAGACGGCGGAAAGATCCGGTGGCGTTTTCTTTTTGTTCACCGATACCGTCTTGGTGTTGGGAGAGAACCAAACGGTAACCTTGGTCCCGTCCGGCAGCGTCACAGGGTCGTTGCTTTTCATATCCATATTACGAAGGTCGGCGCCCTGTACGTTATGGGTAGCCTCCGACAGCGGATCCGGTACGGTAAACTCTTTTGTATCTTCCTTCATCTGGTCGAAATAGTCACTGTATAGTTTGGCCACATCCGGGGAATCGATGATGACAGCATTGTTGCTTTGCGCACAAAGTCCGTTTGGCGTCCAGTTCGTGCTGCCCGTCATGACCGATGTAGGCTTGTCATTCACCAGGCAAATGATGAATTTATTGTGCCCGATACTGTTATTATTGAACATACGGTCCGTCACCTTTACACCCGCATTCTTGAGATCCGCCCGGGCAGGAGCATTTTCAACATCCCAATCTCCATTCGTATTCTTGGAAGTATTGGACAGTACCAGGTCTACCCGGTGATTTACCTTCTTTATACTTTCCAGCAACTCGTCATCATCCAGCTCATACAGCGCCATCCTCAAGGTGACCTTGGAGTCATTCTTTGCCTTGATGAGCAGCATCGACAACGTCTCCAGGGCATCGCCCGCCAGGTATGTCCGGACGGGATCGTCTTTTTTTGCGATGAGTTTTTTGATATTGCCGTTGGCCCCCGCCGCCCTCAGTGTATGTGACAACCACTGAGTAGCCAGGATGCCGTTGGTAAACGTAGCGCGTATGTCGCCATACTGCGTGTCGATAAAGATCTTGTCGGTCAGCACGCCTTCATCCAGGTAAGACAGACGTACCGGTTGTCCCGTATAGCTGACGGGAAGGGGGGATTTTACCTCATCCAACCCCGCCTTATAGGCCACCACCGGACGGATCTTGTATTGCACATACACCTTGTCCGGATGACGCCCCACCTGGTCACGATACTTACGTAAGGTAAGGTCCTTCCAGCTGAGCTTTTGTATCGGCCATACGCTGGTATTCTGCGGATCCCAGTTGGTGTTCTTTTGTCCCTTAAAAGCCACCCACGCGGGCAGTACGGTGTTGTTTGCGGGTTCATCGGGATAAATGCGGGTGATTTCAAAACCCAGACATCCGGGGATCATGCCTTTGAGCTTCCAAGCGATATAGGCCACTTCGCCATTGGTGTAGGCGGTGGCTTTGGCGATCTTTGAAGTCATACTATTCAGTTTAGCGGTTAAAAATGCATAGGATTATCTGCAGGTAGGAGTAATGTAAATTAGGATTTCTCCGAGATCGGGACAATGGGAAAAACACCCTATTTCACTCCCGTCATTTCGTATACCTGGTCGTCCGTATATGACATCAGCCTTCCCTCTCCCTCCAATTGCCTGGCCGTCCCAAATATCCATAGCTTGGTCCCCTCCCCCGTGGCTGTCAGGATCTCATTCTCGTATTTGCCGTTGTCCCGTACATCGAAAGAATACAGGTCGCTGCCGAAGCTGCGAACATAGGGTAATACTTTTTCAGTAGCACCGTTTGTAGTATTGTATATCCACAGCGCAAACGCTGACCGGGTATCATCATCTGTGGTTATCAGCAGCGTTGCATCATGAGAAAAAGCTATTTTTCCCTGGCCATAATTTCTCATAATATTTAGGGTTCGGGCTGTTTGTTTTTCCACATCCACCAGAAGATCGGGTAAATACGAAAGGGTCTCATAAGAGGAGATATTTCGCTGCTGCTGTTGTTGCAACGGCGCCTTCCTCATCAGCGTCGCCAGTGATATGAGTATTTTTGATCCGTTCTCGGAGCATACGACAGAAGCCACCCTGTCAAATCCCAGCTTGAGATCCGTGATCCGGCTGACAACCTTCCCTTCGCTATTGGTCACCGTAATAGCATCATTGCGTACATTGACGATCCGGTTGGTGTTAGGAATAAGAAAGAAAAAAGAGCCGTTGTCGTTATTGATCTCAAGGGGGGATCTTTGGGGATTGCCGATATCGAATAGCTGAATGCCTTTATCCGTGCCGACCATCAGCTTCGTGCTATCCATCGCTATCCCGGTAATAGATGTCCATGCGTTTTTCCCTCCGCTTAGGGTGTAGGAGCCGATCCGCTTACCCGCATTTGAATATATATACATCTGGTCGTTGCCGACCACGGCCCACCGGTCATTGTACATGGCAAAGAACCCGACAAACCTGACAGGCCTTTCCTTCACGACAGCCAGTGATTTACCGCTTTTAATGTCCCACAGCGAATACTCCTCGAGGGACTGTATCAAAAGCCGCCGGCCGTCTGGGGAAACCAGCGTCGAAAGGGGCCCATTCCCGGGGTAGTTCATTAGAATTTTTCCGCTCTTATTCACCAGCCATACATTGTCGCCATCAGCAATCACGATATTTCCATCAGGCGTAAAGGCGGAAAAATAGCCTCCGCCGAAAATAAATGATTCAAGATACATAGGCGTCGAGGACAAAGAGTCCAATACCGCCCGAACACTCTTATCCTCCGGGTCCAGTTTAGCCGCCACCTTAATAATGGCATACGCTTGTGCCGGGGATACATTGACACGGCTCCTGGCAGCGCCCAGCAACTGACCCACCTTCTTGGCGATATCATTTTTATTGATCTGATCTTGCAGCCGGCTCAATGCATTCCTTGTGCTGTCTTCTGCCTTCTTCTGTCTGTCAGCTGCAGCTACCAGTTGTAGATTAAGCATCTTTTCATTCATTACCGCTTTCGTCGCCAAATCCTTCTCCTTGATGGCCGTAGCAACCTTATTTTCAGCATCCCTCCTTTTTGCCTCCAACAGTGCACTCCGCAGCGAATCCTGAAACCGCAGGTTCCGGTTGATCTCCGCAGCCTTGATCCTGTCCGAATCCGACAACAATTTAATACTGTCCCGCTGCAACAAGGACACATTCAGTGTTTTTTCAGCAATCCTCCTTTGCCGGGACGCATCGACATAAAGCGAAAGGATCATAACAGAAAACACCAGCAGAAGGACCGTTGCTATCGCATAGATCCTTTGCATCCTCGCCTTCCGCCGCAGCTCCGCCGCCTTCTTTTCATCCTCCAGCTTTCGCCTTTCCGCTTCCCTCTTCCGCCTGTCCTCCTCTTTCTTCAGCTCCAGGTCCCGCTGGCCCTTCAACAGTTGCAGTTCCTTTTCCTCCGCCTGGCGACGGAAATCCCGCTCGGTCTTTACCGCCAGCGCATACTTATCATGAATGATCTCGATCACTCTTCGCCCATCGATAAAATATTGCTTGATGATCTTTTTATTCGCCAGCTCCAGAACCTTTTCCTCCCTGATACGAGGGTTTTGCAACACCATTTCCAGGTATACCGGCCAGCGGAACCCTTCCGGTGACAACAGCCGGTCTTCCAGCAGCCGTCGCTCATCCTCATTCAGCTCCAGGCTCTTTACGATCTCCAGGTACTTGCTATACACCAGGTTCTGTACATCCACCTTTTGGATATCCGGCGCCGTGATCTTCTCACTCCCCTCCTTCTCGAAGATCTCGATCTGGTTCTCGCAGAAAATGCTCAACAGAAAAGAGTCGATATCCCGCCTTTGGGCCTCTTTTATCGTATCGGACTCCGAGATCACTCGTAATGTCTCCTCGATGGCATTCTCCTCGAACAATGTTCCCGACGCCCGCCGGATGATCTCAAAACCTCTGTCGAACGTCAGCGGCGTCAGCTTATATTGCAAATTGCTGTAAGCAATGGATGGAATAAACTTTGCCAGGTCGTAAAAATCACCCAGGTATTCTTCCCGGAAAGAAAAAATAATTTTGACGGCGACTTCCTTGGAGCCGTACTGGTATTGCAATTTCAATCTTGTCTCGTCATCCATGGTCTCGGGAGGGCTATTCTCGATGATATTCGCCACAAAACCTATCAGCTTCCTGGTATTTTCCCGCAGCTCGCTGGATTTGCTTTCCGTCCCCAGCGTAAATATTTCTTCGAACTGGTCGAATACAAGGACAGGCGTGATAATACGTTCCTTGGCACCCCTTATTGGATTACGATGAAAATATTCCCACAGCGTTTCTTTACTATTTATAGGTTCGACCCTACATTCACTCTTTCGTACAGCTGCCATAAGAACCTTCTCGATCTCCTTTACAAAATCGCCTTTCGGGTTGCTGTAATTAAGACGGATATACACAGGCAGATAATTCTCCTCCCGCAGCCGGGGGAATAATCCCGCCTGCAGCACGGAAGTCTTGCCCAAACCCGATTTGCCATAAAGAAGGGTAAATATATTTATCTTCACCAGTTGGAACAGATCGGAAGCCTCCTGGTCCCGGCCGAAAAAGACCTTCTTGTCCTGCTCCTCATAGGAGCGGGCGCCGATGAAAGGGTTGGTTGCAAGTTTTACAGGCATCACATGCGATTTTTAAGCGCTATAATATCCTCTTCCGCCAGACCGTTGTCATCAAACAGGACATGGAAAAGGTTCACGCCGGGGTTAGCAAACTCATTGGCAGTATTGAATCCCAGGGTACCCAGGTTGACCGTTTTATGCACCAGCGGAATGACTTTTGGCTGGCTGGCGAATTGTGTCCGATAATAGATCCACTCTTGCCGTACATAATCGGCCGGCTGTTTACCGATGGATTCGTTCGTAAGGATAGGGATAAAGAACTTACAGCTCTGGATAGCCTTTTTCACATCATCATTGATAAGATCGCCCGGAAAGAGCTTGATCCTGTCGAACCAGATGTTGGCCTGGACGGCCAGTTGGCAAACGATCTTTTGCACCACATCCAGGTTATCCCGGGTATAGCTGATAAAGATATAATCGCTGCTTTTTTCGGGATTGAGGGCAAACCGGTTGCCCGACAGCACTTCATTCAGATTTTGAATAAAAGGCCGCGTCTGCAGGGCTTTCTGAAATTGCAAACGGTGCTTGGTAAGAAAAAAGATCGTGGAATTGTCATTGCAGTAGTCGATAAAGACCCTTGCCTGCAGCCGGTTATTGGCATCCAGGGAGCCCGGCTTCAACGTATTTATCAGCACCCGCAATAGCCAGTCGGGATATTGACAACCCAGGAATAATAAGGAAGAGTCCTTGATGATCTCCTTGTAATTTTTCAGATCGACCTCGAACCGCTTGTTAAACTCCGAGATAAAATCCAGCATATCGTCGTCCGAATAATAGTAGTTGAAACGGACGTTCCCTTTGTAATAAGCCAGGCCATAAAGGTTATACACACTGGCCAGGAACCCGCAATTGTTTTTTATGACATCCTCCGGTTTCTTGGGGTTCTTCAGTTGGAAGGGAAAGGAAGATTCATTGACGGCTATTTTGGGGAAGCTCCTGTCCTCTTGCATCACTTCCGACAAATGCGTGGTAAAAGTGAGGTTGAGAAAGTATTTGAACGGGAAAATGGTGACGATCTTCTTGAGATGGCTGGTATCCACCTTATCGTGTATGCTTTTGGCATAGGTCGACACTTGCTTGGTCGTCTCCAGCTTATCGAATTGATTTAAGATCAGCAGCTGATGGGTCGCTAAATTGAACAGCTCGAAGCCGGAAAGACCCTGGTTCAACGTGATCTGCTTATCCTTTGCGATCGTCATCGATAAATAGTCCAGATAGGGAACAAGGCTGCCGTCATCGGCCTTCACGGGTATCAGGTCGAATCCGATAATAGGCAGGATGTTCTGTTCGTTTATCAAGGCCAGCCGGATGTTCTCCACCAGGTCATTGACGACGATGTTTACCATATCGTTGAGTCCGTTCGCCATATTATACAATGGAATTTTGTGAGATCGTTTTATCCGTGATCCATCCCAGTACCGACTCATTCGGCGAACCTGTCTGTGTGATAAACACATCATTACAGGCCGGGAAATTTCTTATCAGCACCTTGGCATCCGACAGGTTGGCATCTTGCCCGATAAATTTGATCCCATCCTTCAGGATGGCCTTGACCTTGTCATTACCTTTCGCCATCAGGTCGGCAAAGGTCAAGGTAAGGGTGTCGACCGCCGGGGCTGACGCGGGCGGCGACGCCGGTACGGCGCCCGCCAGACATTGCTCCGTAATAAACTCTTGTACAGTGCTGTTGTGAAAAACATACTTGGCGCACATCTTCTCATCCAGCAGGATGGTACGTTGTATCCCCTCCTTCTTTGTAAAATCCAAAAAATACGCTTTGAGCTTCAGGTCCGTGTCCTTCACTCCCGTATTATAAGGCTGATACTTCAAGCCGGTCGGGCCGCCCAGGGGGATCATCACATCCTTTGCCTTTATCGTCGCCAGCTTTTTGTCGGACGTAAGGGTATTGACCAGGTGCTCAACGGTCTTGTTGGCAGCCGCCAGGTTTTCTTTCGAAAAATAGAAGGCGAGGACGGTGCCGATCCAGGTTCCAAACAACGGCAGGATCGTGGAGAACAGCAGCGACAGCATGTCCTTGGCCTCAGTGTATTTACCCTTAGAGGCCTCGATGATGGAAATGCTTATACCCATCGCGCCAAATACGCAGGTGCCGGCAAGCACGATGACGGATACAGTCTTTGCAACTTTTTCTTGAGCGGAAGGGTTGGGCTCGTTAGCCATAATAAATGATTGGGTTATAGGTTATCAATAGTTAAAACTATCTTTTCAAAAGCGGGACCGAAAGAAATGAAGGGCCCTTGTTCCATGGCCGAGGTCATCTCCCTATCGAATAGGGTCCTCCAATAAGGGGTAGGTTTTGTCTCTGCATGCCGTTCCCCGTCACGAAGCGGCTCCTCCAAAAAACGCCTGTATGCCTCATCGATCATAATAACTCGTCCCTCCAGGCTTGTTTCGGAGATATCCGAAAAACCGATGAGCCTTGGCAGAGGCCGCTGATCCTGCGTCAAATCAAGCAACACCTCATCGACATTTCCCATCACAATAATATGGGTAGGTCTTAACTCAGCCACAATACTGCTCAGGCTTTGGTCTATAAAGCCGGTATTGAACCATTGGAGCCGTAAGTGATCCTCCGGGGGCCGTTCATACTCGGAAAAGGACGCTTCCGTGCGCCGTCCATACAGAATAAAAGGCGCTTCCAACCGGCGAAATGAAGAGGGGGACTCCGGTTCGATAAATTCCGCGTAGTCGTCTGCCAGGACGGTAAGCAGGGGAAGGATGTCATCGTCCGCCGGGGCAATGAGCCGGCGCCCCGAATTACCCCTGCCTCCTTGTTCGCCGACGGCCAGGATACTACGGGCGATGGCAAGAATTGCCTGCTGCTGCAGGAAAGCCCGCTCACCCGGCTCTTCAATCCGTTGACGTAACAATAAAAACAGGTTGCTCATATCATTTTTTATCTCCGGTTCTTCGCAATGTCGTCCAGTGCCCGCTGGACATGTCCTTCGTCGACGGCGTTGATTCCACTTTTACGTTCCATCCAGTCGATCTGCGTCGCCCGCGGTGTCCTCACGGCTGACACCGGTCCGAAAACAAACGGCCTGTTCCCCGCACCCCTGCTTGCCCGCCGCTCCGCGTCCATAAAATCAGCGATGCCAGGTGGCCGCCTTACCATCCCCAAGGTATAGTCGTGATGACCGTTGTTCACCCTATACCGGCCGATGCCTTCCGCATGAGGAAAAAGCTTCGCCGCCCTGATGCTGTCGAATAACAAAGTGTCCTGCGCCCAGAGACGCCAGCTCATTTCCTCCGTATAGTTATGCCGTACGAATGCCACCACGTCATCAAGATCTCGGGCTGTCAATTCCCCTGACGGCGTCAACCCGCTGTAACGAAGGTCCCGGCGTTTATGTATGGCGGGGAATATCCGTTGTGATCCAGGAAGATCGACGGCCATCAATCCTAAATTATAGCTCAATGCCGTGGCTACCTCATATTTGCAATAACTGCTCTGGTGAATATTTGATGTCTCCAAAACCAACAGACAGGACTTGTCGAACAGATCTTCCTTTATGAGCGCAACAAAATCATCGCCGGTGCGGCTGGAGAACCGGTCGAGGAATACATCGAACATCTCTTCCGACAATCGATGGAACAGTTGGCCGGCCATCTTCGCGGCGTCCTGGTGCTTATAGCTTATAAAGATCCTTAACCTGTCCGTAAGTATCCCTGCCGCCGTGGTTATCCTTGAAATCACGGGCAAGGGATCGAAATGCTCAAGGGGCGTCGCAAGAATGCTTCGATACTCCATGGGCAACAGCAGTGATGGGGCCGGGCCCAGGGAAGCATCGACAACGGGAATAATGATCGCGCCGCCGGCCGGGAAATAGGCCGCGACTTGGGGATCCACCGACGCCGACCCGTCAGCGACATAGATCAGGACTCGCCTGACCACTCCTACACCCCCCGCGTGACAGTCGAACGAGTGTAGTGCGTTTCTTCCTTGCATATAGCCGCAAGGCGCCGGGAAGCTTTGCCGACCTACCAAAGTAATTTCCTGTTTCAGCAGGTCAAAGCACCGCTCCGCACATTGCGTCGCCACCGGCGGGGCTCCCGTCGGGGTATACACGGCGATCTGGGTGCCTTGCTCTACAGGCACATTGTCCCAGGCGGTACACTCCTTCGCCCCATCCGTATGGAGCTGTAATATCAGGTTAGGCATATATGTAGTCCCTTTTTCTTCTTATTGAATGATCGCCCTGTTCTTGAGCCCCTTTAATATCAGACAAATCATCTCCGGTATATGCGGTGTGACAAAAAGACGCCGGTTCTCCTCTTCCTCCAGACCGTTGGACCGGCAGACGCCTGAAAGTCCATAATTTTTCAGCTCTTTGCATATGGCGACATAGTCTATCCGACGGTCCGGCTCCCGCGCATTCCAATACTCATAAAACTCTTTGAACTTCCCATCCCGCAATTGGAACGCCTCGCTCAGCGGCTCACTGACCCCATTCAAAACGGCATCGATCACTGCCCGGGTAGCACCGCCAAATGCCCCGCACAGATAGACAGGTTGTCCTTCCCGCATGGCCAACAACGCCTCTTCCACAATGCCGGGTATCACGCTTCTGAAGCCGGATACCGGTCCCCCTATGAATATCCTCGCCGCCGTCGCTTTGACGATGGCCTCGCGCATTGCGGTAAAACTCTTTGCCCAGATCACTTTGGACGGCAGATCATTCCATTCGAGAAAAACCGCGGGATCGACCCCAGCCCCGGGATAAAGATCCAGCTCCTCGATCCCGATGTTATTGTCCTTAAACTCGCTTTTGTATATCCTCGACATCCTGAGATGGATGGGCCAGGCAAAATAGTTCGTCACCTTGCATCGGGAAAGGTCGAAAGGCGTACTGTACTGCTTTGCCAATGCTGCTAACGTATAGGTATAACCATCCTTTCTCAGATCGCCGCCATACACCAGCCGGCAATTGCTCACCAGCAGATAACGCGCTATTTCCACCATCGCATCCTGCACATACATCGGGGTAAACCCCAGCGCGTCAAGCTCGGGACTATCCGAGATGGATATGCCGATGGAAGGGTGCTTACCCGTTTCACGCTTTTGCTGTCGTTCGGCGATCGCGGCTTTAGCCGATTCCTTCAGCCCTTCCGAAGCCGCGGCTATATCAAGGGTTGCCATTCGCTAAATTTTGATGGGGTAAAAGTGTCGGCGTCAGAAACACCACCTCCTTGTCGATGTCATTCAGCAAAGAGAGCTCCTCTTCGCCCAACGGAGGATCGGGATATAGGATATAGATCCTCTCCAGGCCTTTTTCTTTCTTCAATCGCAGGATGTCCACATAATTGAATAATTCCGGGGGGCTGGGCAGAAATTCTACATCATTCCTCCCCGGGAAATACATCGCAACGGACTTTTTTAACACGGCGCCCGTATACAGTTGATACAGACATTGATACAATGCCCGTTGAATGATCATATCGAACTCGATCTTCCACCTGAGGACGGGTACATTCCCAAGGTAGGGAAAGCTTCTCTTCTCAAATCCCGTAAGCGCATTGACCACCACGATCGGTGTCTTAAATCGCTTCGCAAGTATCACCTCTCTCCTGCACCACTCCCTGGTGGCATAAGCATCCGTTTGAAAGACAACGATCACAGCGTTCGTGCTCAGCGCATCCTGGATCTCCTTTGAAAATAAATGTCCGTCGGCAATGTCGTTGGCATCAAAAAAAGAGCTCAATTTTGTCTCCGCCCGAACATAGTTCCTAAAGTCGATGGCAATGGTCTCCCCATCCTTCTTGGCATGGCTGATAAATAGCTTTACGGGAGGATGATCATCTGTCTGAACATGAGAAGGGCTTATATTCAACAGCATCCGGCAGCATTCGTGCAAAAGCCTCATATACAACCGTTGATACCGCATCTTGAACGTCTCGTCATCATTGCCCCCCATCAGCGAGTGCAACGTGATATATTGTATCGCCGCCAGCTCAGGTAAGAACCCGTGGGCATATTTGCTTATGGCGATAGGGAAGAACCGGTTGTTCCCCGGCATTTGTAACAGTTGTCGGATATATTCTTCCCAATGCGGATCATTAAACATCTCATCATCCACTAATATCACGACCGCATTGGCATCAGCTTCGGCAAAGACAATAGATGCAGGCTGGGCAGCGCCCTCGGCGGTCTGACTGCGCGGGAATATCGGCATACCGATATTTCTGTCCAGGGTATCCTTGACATTCCGGCAGAGATCTGCATATAGCTGCATGAAATACTTTTCGCCATCCGGAAAGGCAGGATGCCAAAGAACATAGATACTCAAAGGCGATGTATAAAACATATGGCACTGGCTTGTGCCCAATATCCGTTTTATCCCCCGAATAAAATACGTGAAAAACACCCTTTTTTGGATACCGGGCCAGCCATTTTTTGCCTGATCCCCTGTTTAAATTTTAAATTTGGAGGATAATAGGCGCCATAACAGGATGATAATTGTCGAAGAGGCTACAAAAAACAGCATTGCCCTGTTTAGCCAGCTGCTGCTGATATCACAGTGTGAAGAAAATCCGGGAGTCTTGATTGATTTATCGACGAAGGGATACCCCCTTCTTATATACCGAAATAAATTTACTGCACCTGCTCCAATTACGGAGCGTGAAATCACCTTTTTTGCTTAACTAAACGATATGGGTGTTTTAACGATATTTTTCATTCTTAATGAAATCCCTCACCACCGCCCGTCCCAGGAACTCGATCACAGCGGCGGCCGTCAGCGCATTGATGATATTGCCGGCAACCGGCACCCATCCTATGAGGAATTCGGAAATGCCCCTGCCGATCATGGTGGCGATGCTGCCGATGAAGAGACCCTTCGAGATCGAATCCTTTAGGCCTGCTTCGAAGATCCCGCCCAGCCGGATGACCATGATCACCTCGATCGGCACCAGAATGATATTATCACTGGCCGGCAGCTGCGCCATCACCAGGGCGGCCAGGGCGCCCGCGATAGCTGACCCGTGGATGATCCTGCGGCTTTTTATCTTCTCTGGATAGGTCATGATGCAATTTACTAAAAACCCGTGCCATGATACATTACAATCAGACCTCCGAAAACACTATATCTTTACCATAACATCCGCTGTATGCACCCATTTCAACGTTTCGCCGGAATTATATGTCTTCTTCTGACTGCTTACACCAACCTCTGCGCCCAGCGCATCCTCACCAACCAGATAGGCTACGAGGCCACCCTTTCCAAGCGTGCGATCGTCGTGGCGAATGAAAAGCTCGACATAACATCTTTCAACCTGGTCGATACCCGCACGGGTCAATCCGTCTACCAGGGCGCCGCCGTTTACAACGGGCCGGTCGGTAAATGGAAGAATTTCCAATTCTGGACCCTGGACTTCAGCAGCCAGCAAACCGAAGGCGCTTATACGATCAACCTCACCCTTCCTTCCGGCACAATAACCTCCTACCCCTTCATCATCGGCAGGAACGTCCTGGAAAAAGCCACCCTCTCCGACGTCATCTATTATTTCAAAGGACAGCGCAGCGCCGGCCTCATAGACCAGGCCGACCATCACCTGCCTACGCCCCCGCAGGCGCCTGGCCCAAACCCGGTCACGGCCAAAACCCTGGACCTCCACGGCGGCTGGTATGACGCCACAGGCGACTATGGCATTCATCTTTCCCATCTCTCTTTTTCCTCCTATTTCAACCCGCAGCAAGTATCGCTCACCGTATGGAGCCTCCTGAAAACCGAAAAGCTTCTCAGCGCACGTTCCGGCACGGATTTCCGTCAGTTCCGCAGACGCCTCCTGGACGAAGCCATGTATGGCGCCGACTACCTGGTCCGGCTGCAAACCCCAAACGGATCCTTCTATCGCAGCATTGGCGCTCCGGGCGCCGGCAAGCTGGCAAAGGACAGAGGTATCTCACCGGAACAGAAAAGCTATAGAATTAAAGTCTCCAAGGATGCCTCCTGGGGCAACGACCCCGTAAAAGATAATTGGAGGAGCTACCAGTCCAGTTATCGCAGCGGCGCCGGTATGGCCATCGCCGCCCTGGCTCTGGCATCCACGGACAGCATATCGGGCGAATACAGCACCGCCGACTACCTGAAGGCAGCCGGGAACGCCTTTACTTTCCTGGAAAAGGAAAACGCCAAAATGACCAATGATGGGAAAGAAAATATAGTAGACGACTATTGCGCCCTCAGTGCAGCCACGGAATTATACAGGGCGACAAGCAAGGTGGTTTATCGTGCAGCTGCGGAGAAAAGGGCTGGAAGGTTAACAGGCAGACTTGCGTCCTGGACAAAATATAAGGACTACTGGCGGGCTGACGATGGCGACCGTCCTTTCTTCCATCCGTCGGATGCAGGCCTGCCCCTCATAAGTCTCCTGACCTACTACCCATTGGCAACACCAACAACCCAGCAACAGATCAAAGCCGCCGTAAAACGTTCCCTGGCCTTCGAGCTCGCCATCACCCACGAAGTCAACAACCCCTTCGGCTATAGCCGGCAGTTGACGCAAGACACGCTGGGTCAACGGCACAGCGCCTTCTTCTTCCCTCATGGCAGCGATGCGGCTCCCTGGTGGCAGGGCGAGAATGCGAGGCTGGGCTCCATGGCGGCAGCAGCCAGGATGGCGGCCAATACTTTCAAAGAAGACAGGCCATTCAAAGACTCACTAGAAACCTTTGCTCTCGATCAACTGAACTGGATCCTTGGACTCAATCCTTTCGACGCTTCGATGCTCCAGGGCACGGGGCGGAATAATCCCACCTATGGTTTTTTCGGCACCTTCGAATATACTAATGCCCCGGGCGGCATCGTCAATGGCATCACGTCAGGGCTAGACAACGAAGAGGACATCGACCTGAACCTCCCTTACGCCGTCACGGGAAAAGACTCCGACTGGCGCTGGGCGGAGCAATGGCTGCCGCATGCGGCGTGGTATATGCTGGCGGTGGCGTTGCGGTAAAATGGGACGTCAATCCCCCCCACCCCGTTAAAACACCCATTTTTGCTTAAGTCAGCGATATTCGTGTTTTCCACCTTTGTTGACACTGCTAAAAGTCATATTTTTCGGTATATGGGATTATATGAATAGGAATAAATGGCCGGTTATACTTCAATTCCCCCGCAAAAAAGGCAGAGAGGCCCACGCGGAGAAAGACGCAAACGCTATCCAGAAGAAATTATTCTTTTTCATGGCCGCCACTGAATTTATCACTATTATTCTAAGTTTTGCCGAAGGAATAGACAAAATAAGGCAGGCAATAAATGCTAATTATTATTTACTCCTCTCCATCATATGGATCTTTTCACTGGTGTTCCTGTATAATTCAACGTTCAAAGTAAAAAAAACAAAATGGTGGCTGTTTATAATAGTCTGCTTTGTCTATATCGCCTCTATAACTTATAAATACTGGGAAGTTAACATTCGGAAAACAACCCCTTCCGAACACCCGCTGATCAGGCTAGGATTCCTCTTCCCTCTCTTTATATTGATCACCACCGGTGATCCAACATTCTCCACGAGCCCCCCCGGCAATAGCCCGTTTAAAATTGAAGAATTTTATCTCAATCAGGAATTATGTTCTTATAATGAGATCTATGACATCAATTTCTTCTCTGGTAATACAAAGGAAAAGAAAGGGATCAAAACTTTTTCCCTGGATACAGACGTAAAAATTGCTTTCAGCCGGGGGGAATGCATCGGTAATGACGGCGGCAGGGCCCTTGAAAAGGTGCTACCGCTCCTGCAGGAAAAAGTTAAAAAACAGGGCAAGCCTGATTTACTGGAATACATCAAAACTGCGAAAGACCTAAGCCGGGTTATTGCAGAAAGAGGCGATCTATTCAAACAGATCATGTTCTCTGAAGTAGAGCTCGCGGAGATGAAAAAAGAGCGCCCGGCGGCTTATAGAATAGTTCAGGAATGGCTGGTTAAATGCATCGGCATCTATGAGCCTGTTTTCACTTTTGTCTTAAAAAACATCACCCGGAATAAAATAACGATCTCGAAAATTGAATTTGAGGTCTTTAAGGTTGGATTTATTGAAGGTGGCGAAACAGGTCCTTTATACCCCATCTTCACCTATAATCATTTCTTGGAGTTTAAAAAAGGCATCCAATCGCAGATCCTTCATCCTCCTATTGCTATAAACGGCCTGGATAATACTGCCTTTAATATCCGGATCATCCCTGTCTCAAAGGAAATAGGACAAGCATTCTCTATGAGAATGAAGATCATTGACTCAGAAGGGCACCAGCAAAATACCGAAACCTTTCAATTAGTGCTTAGCAAATGAAATACAGCCTCTGCCTGTTCTTGACTTTTTTGGCAATATACGGTTACGCTCAACCCTTAACCGATGAAATTACCATCATAAAACATCATCCAACTGAAGATGTGCTGGCGGTTGGCTACAAAAGCGGAAAAATTGAACTTTATAGTTTAAACCCTCTTATTAAACTCCTGGGCAGCACTAATCAGATAGCATCAGAAAGCGACACTAAAAAAGATCAGATTTTATCTATCGACTTTCTCAACGGGTATCCATTCATTTTTGTGCTGTTTGAACATAACCGGCTCGCATTCCTGTCAACCTATGACTGCAGTGTAATGATCTCGAATGGGATCCATATCAACCTGATGCATTATTCCCGTCGGGGCGATGAGATAGTAAAATTGTCCGACTTCGATTTCAACAGTAATTTATTAGCCATCAGCGGTAATACAGTATCGAGGATCTCATTAATTGATCTAAACAAACTCTATGATCTATGTGAAAGGCGTTTCACCCCTCTCATCACCACCAGAAAATGTCAGGAAACCGAACTTGTCGGAGGTTTTTTTAACATGGCCAAAACCGAAGAAGATGTCCATGGGTCAATCCTGGGTATCCTGGAGGCTGAAAATGCATCAGCCCCCTTTAGCTGCTTGAAAATTGCACCCGGCGGGAATGAGGTATATGCCGGCACAGAAGCCGGAAAACTATATAAATGGCGCGTTGATAAATCTAATCTCCCTGATCTTGAAAATTGTGGGCACATTGACCCCTGCAATTATAAAACTATCTCGAATGCCCGGGCAGAGTATAAAGACAGATCCCTTTTCAGCATTGATATGATCAACAATACACTTGTATCCTCTTGTATGAATAATCCTGGTTTGGGAAATCTTCAATTCTGGGACACCGCCTTACTCCATTTATATCATTTTAGCGATGCAGGCTTGTACAAAAAACTGCAATTAAGCGCTGACGAAAATTACCTTGCAACCAGCAGTAACGCACGATATCGTTTATTAAAAAAGATCAACGGAACCTTTACCCCGGTCAGTAATTTTCTCCGTGACAATCCGGGAATTCCCCATTCGCAAAAACACACGGTGGAGTTTATCGGCAACGATACCCTTGCATTGGCAAATGGAACGAACATTTATTTCTACAAACTTCCATCCATCTCACTCTTATATACGCTGCGGCCTGTAAATCATCCTCTGACACAAACCCTGCCTTAGGGGACGCCGCACTTCCATTGCAGGACAGCATGTTATATTTATCCTTCAAGAATCTAACATGCCTTCATCCAACCTTATCCGCAAAGACAAGTGGCCGCTTCACCTTGCTGTAGCCGCCTTCCTCCTGCCCACTATCCTTCTCGCCTATCACCTCCTGCAAAACACCGGCGGGGCCTTCTCCCTGCCCCGGGACGAAGCCTTCCTGCAATTATCCACCGCCAAGACGCTTGCCTTCAGACATGTCTGGGGCATCGGCCGGTATGACTTCGCCTCGGCCTCCCCATCCCTATTGTACCCGCTGGTGCTGGCAGCAGCCTTTTTCATATTCGGCGCACAGCTGATACTTGTCCCGGTAGTCAATACAGCCATAGCCATCCTCCTTCTGATAGCCATACAACAATGGCTGGCAAAAAGGGCCATCAGGCCGGTGAATCAGCTTTTCATCTTACTGTCCGTCGTTGCCCTGACACCCCTGCCCCTCATCGTTATATATGGCATGGAGCGTCCCCTGCTGCTGCTTTTCGCCTTTCTATTCGTCAGCCGGCTGTCCGATGAATGGGCTATGCCCGAATTCTCCCAGCGGACGCTGATATACGGCGCGCTGATGGTAGCCACCCGGTATGACGGCGTCTTTTTAATAGCAGCCGTATCCCTGCTGCTGATCTACCGGCGCAAATGGCTGGAAGCTTTTGAGCTGGCATTGTGGAGCCTGCTGCCCATCCTCGTCTTCGGCATTATCGCCCTGTTCAAAGGCAGCTATTTTCTTCCCAATGCATTCATGGTAGAGCCGGCCGGCCGCCTGTTGAGCTATGATTGGCTGGTGGGTTGTGGGGTGGCCGTGGCCGTGCCGTTGCTGTCGCATTATGCTACAAAGCCCCTGACCCGGAAGACCAGCTGGATCACGGGGCTGAGCGCCCTGGTCATCGCCCTCACCCTCTTTACCCGGAACCTGTATGCTTTCCGGGAATCGGACAGGTCCAGCCTGGCAGTGCATCGATTGACTTACCCGGCAGCGCAATTCACCCATCGTTATTATCATAGGTACGGCATCGTCTCCGACGACATGGGCATCATATCCTACCTCACGGAAGGAAGGTACCTCGATCTGTCCGGTCTTTCCAGTATTAAGATCGCCAGGGGCAAGACTGATAAATATCTCAACCCGGGATTGATCTATCAGCTGAGCCAGGACCAAAACTCGCAGCTGGCTATTATCAGCGATCGCTATGACAAAGGTCTGCCGGAAAGCTGGATCAGGACGGCCAGCTGGAAAATGCCCGCGTTGGATGGCTACGATAAAAAGACTATCTCTTTTTACGCGGTGGATTCATCCGCAGCTACGTTGTTGGAAAAAAACCTGGTGGCATATACTTCCTTTTTACCCCGGAATATAACGGTGCAATATTTTTATTCGCCTCCAGCCGAAAAGAAGGAGCCCTAAAAAATTTTGTTAGCGTTAATCCTCCCGCCAGGACACCCTTTTATCCCATCCGGATCACCCCCCGGGCAGACATTTGTACCAATGCCCACCTTGCTAAATTTCATATGGGGTCAGCGGAGCAACCGCCTCTACCTGTGGACAGCCCTGGGCATCAGCCTGGTCCTGCTGACGATTTTCAAGACCCTCTACCCCTACCCCAATCTCGTCATGGACTCCTACTACTACATCCGTGCCGCCGCCACCAACGCCGACGTCAACGCCTGGCCCATCGGCTATTCCAAATTCCTGCAGCTGGTTGGGCTTTTCACACACTCGCCTTTAATCCTGGTATGCGTTCAATATTTGATCTTAGAACTCTCTCTGCTGCTCTTATTCTTTACCATAAAGTTCTTCTTCCATCCGGGCAAGGTCCCATCGATCCTGCTTTTCATCTTTTTCTTCGCCAACCCCCTCTTTCTCTACACCGCCAACCTGGTCATGGCTGACTCCCTGTTCAATGGGCTCAGCATACTGTGGGTCGTACAGCTATTATGGATCATCTACCGGCCCCGGCCCTATATGATCTTCACGCACGCCGCATTGCTCCTCATCACTTTCACCGTCCGCTACAACGCCTTATACTACCCGCTCGTGGCCGCCCTGGCCTTTCTCCTCAGCCGGCAAAATATCCGGCTGAAACTGGCAGGCATTGTCCTGCCTATAATTTTAGTGATCTCGTTTATCACCTACACCAGCCACAAGATGGAGGCGTACTCCGGCGTAAAGCAGTTCTCTCCATTCGGGGGATGGAAGCTGGCCAATGACGCCTTATACATGTATGCGCATGTACACCCGGATAGTTCCGATCCGGTGCCCGCCCGTTTCCGGGCCGTGGACAAAATAACCAGGCGATATTTCGAGCTCTCCCATGATCCTGGCGACCTGATGGCGCCGGATGTATTCCACGGCAGCCCCTTTATGTTCGGCGGCCCCCTGATGTTTCATATGGCCCAACTATACGGACCGGACACAGCCTTCATAAATTTTAAAAAATGGTCCCGCATGGCGCCGCTGTGCACGGATTATGGGTCCTATCTTATTAAGAAATATCCCCTCTCATTTGCTCGCTGGTTCTTATGGCCCAACATGCAGCGATATGCCAACCCTCCCCGGGAGATCTATATGACCATCACGCCTTTCTTCCTGCGACCGGATGAGCTGGGTCCTGAAGCCACCCGATGGTTCGGCCTCACCACCCTTATGGTCAAACCCGAATATATCAACCTCCGCCTGCAGATCTTCTCCATCTACCCCTTATTCTTCGGACTGGTCCACCTCGCCTTCATCCTGAGCCTGCTGGGCTTCCTGTTGAACAAAGGATGGCGCAGCATCGGGAAACCATATAATTATTGCGTGCTGGCAATCTTCTTCCTTTGGGTGTGCGATCTGGGCTTTAGCCTCACCGCCGCGGCCATCGTTATGCGATACCAGATCTTTATGGTCATACTGGAAGTGGCCTTTTCTCTCTTCTTCCTGGAATTCCTATATTTGCCTTTCCATAAACCACAAGATCATGACAGCTTGGAAAGACTACCAGGAAAAGAACAAACAGCGCTTTCTCGATGAATTATTAGATCTTCTTCGTATTCCTTCCGTCAGCGCCCGCAGCGAGCACAAGCCTGATATGGCAAAATGCGCGGACGCCGTAAAGCAGGCGCTCCTCAAAGCCGGCGCCGACGAAGCAGCCATTTACCCTACGGAGGGTCATCCCGTCGTCTATGGAGAGAAGCTCATCGATCCATCCCTGCCTACTGTCCTGGTCTATGGCCATTACGACGTGCAGCCTCCCGATCCCCTGGAGCTCTGGCACAGCGGCCCCTTCGACCCCGTCATCAAGGACGGCAAGATCTACGCCCGCGGCTCCGCCGACGACAAGGGGCAGTTCTACATGCACGTGAAGGCCCTGGAGACCATGGTCAACACGGGCACCCTCCTCACCAATATCAAATTCATCATCGAAGGCGAAGAAGAGATCGGCAGCCCCAACCTGGCGAAATTCGTTTCTTCCCATAAAGAGCTGCTGAAAGCGGACGTTATCCTTATCAGCGATACCGCATTGATCAGCCTGGACAATCCTTCCATCGACATCGGCGTACGAGGCCTCTCCTATATAGAAGTAGAGGTCACCGGCCCCAATCGCGACCTGCACAGCGGTGTCTATGGCGGCGCCGTAGCCAATCCCATCACCATCCTGGCCAAAATGATCGCCAGCTGCCACGATGCCAATAACCATATCACCATCCCCGGGTTTTACGACGACGTGGTAGAAGCCACCCCGGCAGAACGCAAGCTCATGGCCGCAGCACCCTATAACGAAGCGGAATACAAGAAAGACCTGGGCGTAACGGAGCTCTGGGGAGAGAAAGGTTATACGACGAATGAACGGACCGGCATCAGGCCCACCATCGAGCTCAACGGTATCTGGGGCGGCTACACGGGCGAAGGAGCGAAGACGGTCCTGCCGTCTAAAGCAACGGCTAAGATCTCTGCCCGGCTGGTGCCCAACCAGTCCTCTGTAAAGATCACGGAAAAGCTGCTGAACTATTTCCGGCAGATTGCCCCCGCTGGTGTGACCGTTAAAGCGGAAGAACATCACGGCGGCGAACCCTATATGACCCCCATCGATTCAAAGGCCTACCAATCCGCCGCCAAGGCCATCAAAGCGACTTTTGGGAAAGAGCCCGTGCCCGTCCGTGGCGGCGGCAGCATCCCTATTTGCTCGCTCTTCGAGAAAGAGCTGGGCGTTAAAGTGGTCTTTATGGGATTCGGGCTGGACAGCGACAACCTGCATTCGCCGAATGAGAAGTTCGACCTGGCGAACTTTTATAAGGGCATTGAAACCATACCGTACTTTCATCAGTTTTTTGCGGAGAAGTAAACGCCTTCAGGAAGTCCTGATGACCCAATTGTCCATGTCATCATACAATTCCTTGTTGCATTTCACCGAAATATGCATATGCTTATTGTGCGGGTTTGCACCATTGTAAGGCCGCCAGATCCACGCAGCCGTCCCATCGATGGGTGAAGAGTTGATGATCTGCCTGTTCCAGATGAGGTATTTTATCCGCTGATCCTTGCTGTCCACCAAAGATCTCGCCAGCACTTCACAGTCACATTGTCCCGCCGGATCATTGGTTATGTCAAGCGCGGTGACCACGCCTTTGCCTGCAACTTTATCCCATACCCACGGATTATGATCCGAGCTCCTGGACTGGTGCGCGGCATCTCCAATGGTGCCGTCCGAGTCTTTTTTTCGTCCGGGCGCAACGGCATTCACCTGCTTGAGCAAAAGCTTTAAGCTTTTTGCAGTTCTCCATTTCCGCCAGGGCTTCGGCGTCGGGTTTTCGTCACAGATTTGACTCACCGCCAGCCCTATCGATTCCTTTAAGCCAGATAATGGTGTCATATAAGTTTGTTTAATTTTGCCTACACCTCCTCATAATCCGCCGGCACCACCTTCACAAACCTTCCCGTCAACAACGTTTCAGGCGCCGCCACATTCTTATCCGGGATCGGGATCGTCTTTGACGCCGTGCTCCAATCGGACTCGAAGATCTTCGTATAGTACGCCGCAATATCCGGGTAGGTCATCAGCACGCCTGCTTCGCGATTTTTGCTGACGGCGCTGTCCGACCAGTTCTGAGAGCTGACCAGCACCGTCTTTCCGTCGATGATGATCGTTTTATTATGGCAATGGACAAAACGTTTTGTATCGATATAGCGGATGTTGGTCCCTAAAGACAGCTTGTAAAGCTTCTTCATATTCGCCACATTTGCCTTCTCCTTGGGCACGTCCGACTGGCTGAACAGTTTGCCGAGAATGATCCTTACGTCCAGTTTCGGATTGTTTGCCTTTGCCGTCCTGATGGCCTCCAGCAATTTAGCGATCAGTGGTTGGCTGCTCCGGATGTATTGATTTTCTATCAGGATGGATGTTTTCGCGGCAGCCAGCAGCTTGGGGATATCGTCCATATAATTGTCCGGGCTTAGGATCGGCTTGACCTCGATCGGTTTCCTGGGCGTAAAAGTCTTGCTGGGAAATAATTGTTTCGGCAGCAGCTCGGGCACGGCCTCGAACAGTTCCGGCAGCTGCGGCTGCACCACCAGCGCCTGGGCCGCCTCGATGTTCATCTCCAGTTTCATATCGGCCCTCAGCACCTTCGTATAGAATTTAGAGAGCGCTGCGCTTTTGATGGCGATGCCCATGTCCCGGTTGCCTGTGATAAAATGGGCAGGGTCGCCGCCGTCCTTCTCATTGAAGGGAATGGAATTGTTGGAGTAGTTGCCGCTTTGTACGATACACCACTGGTCATCGATGACGATCACTTTTTCATGCGAGCTGGCGAAATAGTGTATGGGCTGCTTGTTGGCGCATGAAGGCGCATTCACTGTCTGGGCGCCAAGCTTGGCGAGGTCTTTCATCAATTTTTCCTCATCCTGGTTGTCCACATCCAGCATGAGCGATACTTTGACGCCCCTGTTCATGGCGTTGACGACGAGCTCTTTCATGTAAGTAGCTGTAAAATCATAGATCCCGATCAGGATCTTCTTTTTGGCGGCATCGAACAGGCGGCGGGTAGCCGCATACGTAGAGTCGGGAGAAGCAAAGGCAATGAACTGATCGCTGCACGGGATCGCCTTGATCTTTGTCAGCAGGTCCGGCGCTGTAAGGTGACAGTTGCGCGGCACCATTTCCGCCGTGACAACAACAGCGAGGGCTTCAGCCCGAACAGTCTTCAACCCGGATTTTGGCAAAACGATAAAAGGCATAATGGAAAGATTTAACGGTGATTATTCTGGTTTGAAGGGGGAGGCGATCTTTGTCAGCAGCGGGACCTGTGTCTCTTTTTTCCCGCTCCTGATGGAGAGGTGGGTAGGGAAGCCGGCGGACCCTTGTTCTACATAGGCGACAACGCCAAAGGTCTTTTTGCCTTCGTGCTCGAATTCATCTACGCCAATGGAGTGAGCGCCCAGCTCCGCGAGGGAGTCGGCGTGCTGATCACGGGCGAGATTTGCTTCCTTTTCTGTTGCCATCCGATAAATTTATGATTTTTTTGGTGCCTTCTTTTTCACGGCGGCCTTCTTCTTCGCAAGCGCCTTCTTCACTGCGCCTACATTATCCTTCAAAACCAACTTGACCCCCATATGCTTCAGCACAGTATCGATGGGATTGCACATACTGCCTTCCTCCGATCCGGCAAAATGCAGGCCTACGGCTTTCCCCGTCGCTTGGTCCAGGACCAGCGCGCCCGAGTCGCCGCCTTCGGAATAGCGGGTACAGAAGATCTGCTCCAAAAAGCCGATCTTACCGATCCCCTCATAAGTGATCTGCGTCCTGAAATTGACATCCTTGATCTCGCCAATGGTCTTGCGGGTGGTCCGCCCGACTTTAACGATCTTCATCCCCCGTTTGGCCTTGATCGTCCCTTTGGGTAATCCCAGGTCCTTTATCTGCCGGTTGATCTTAGCCAGCCCTGCAGCCGTCGGCCTGGCAATGGCGCAATCCACTTCGTTGACAAACTTCAGGGTATTGACAAAGGGATGGAATTTTTCCAGGATGGCGACCCTGTCGGCCGGATCGATACCTCCGTCTGCGGGTCCGGGGTAGAGGATGGCATCGCCTTTCTTGCCCAGCCCGCTGTCGGCAAAGACATGGCTGTTGCTAAGCAAAAAGATGTCTTTCCCTTTCATGACCACGGCGCCAAGGGTGCCTGCCGTGATATTCTTATGGCCGATGCTAAAGCCGGGCTGAACGGGGTGGCGCGTAATGAAGGGATCGCCCTGGGGCCTGATCTTTCCCACTACCACCACATCTGTCGGGATCGCAGTCTTGCCGGAAATGGATTCCGGCACTGTCGGAGGGATGGCGTCACTTGCGCGCAGGTCCTGCAGCGGGATCTTCTTTTCCACGTAAAAAGTGAGGGCCAGCTTATTGACCTTCTTACCCTTGGAGATCTTTTCCGAGATGCCCACGCCAACGATATTGTCCTGGAGCAGGATCAGGTCCCGGAGACTTTTGGAATGTTCCCTGGCGGCAGGGGGATGCACGGCCCGGAGGGACTCGGCCTGTGCTGCCGGTGCGACGGTCAGCAGGTCCAGCACCTGCCTTATCTTTTGTTCGGATGCCATATAGATAGACTTTAGCTTACCAAATCTAATCTATCGGCAGGAACAAAATACCCGTAAAAACACCTGTTTTTCTACCGCCTCAGGTGCAAGACCCTGATAACCGGCCATCCTGGTGGTATGGTCTCCTTCGACCTGATCACCACCCCGTGAGCCGTCAGGTCTTTGATGGTGCAGACAGCGCTCTGCAGGCCGAACGCCCAGATAAAATCAGTAATAGTGATGGTAGCAGGGGTATTCAATGTATAGGACATCGTATCCAGGCTCGTCCCTTCTTTCATGTACACCTGCCCGTCCTTCCTGAAATCCCAATAGTCGGTAAGCGTTCCGGCACGACCGTCTTGATGGGACACAATGCCGATAGAGCTGTAGGTGGAATCACTGACAAGGGTCCACTTCTTCTGGATGGAAACCTGGCCGTCCCCGCTGCTTTTTCCGCATTGGGCGCCAAAGAGGGCAAGTATTATAAGGCCGGCGGTATAAGGGACATGCTTTTTCATAACAACGCTGACAAACCACAGCTCAGGATCGTTGCATTCTTTCAAAATACCCGCCTTTCGCCTTAATATGGTCAATCAGTTGCCCGTAGATCTCCGACCTCCCCAACGCCGCCGAATTCCCCAAAATGATTAGCTGATCCACTGCCCTTGAGATACTTACCAGCAGCTTACGGTCCGTCTCCGACACGTCATCATGTGCCACACTTTGGATCGTCCTGATCTGCCGGGCGTCGCTGATCGTCGTGCTGAAGATGATGATCTTCCGTTCATCGCCCTGGTACCGCTCCACCGTATCGATGATAAAATCTTCGTTCTCCAATAAGCTGCCCCGGAGATGTTCTTTGATGGCCGCTATCTGTGCCCGGAAAGGGGTAATGATACCGATGTCCGAAGGTCTTACAACACCCGCCTCCACCAGCGCATTGGCGATCGTTGCAGCGATCAACGCCTCTTTTTCATTCCTTTTCGGTCCGCCATCATTGGGGGTTTCGATGAAGAGCACCCGATGGCGGGACAAGGGTTGTAGAAAATGGTCGGAAGCAAGGCCATACACCCCGCCCTCATTCCGCTGCGCATCCAATCCCGCCTCCAGTCCCGCACGGTAATGCCGGGAGATCAGCGATGCAATGTCCTCGTGCATCCGGTAGTGATCCCGCAGCTGCC
>Ga0163162_10000463_pt1 | contig 37593 bp, 20 predicted proteins | sample S55metaG_FD_115310 | JGI IMG/M metagenome (GOLD analysis project Ga0163162, IMG submission 115310) | Switchgrass rhizosphere microbial communities from Kellogg Biological Station, Michigan, USA - S5-5 metaG | ecosystem: Host-associated > Plants > Roots > Rhizosphere > Soil | place: USA... | reverse complement strand
GGAAAGCGTGCAGATGATATTGTGAAGTCCATGCTCCAGCATTCCAGTTCGGGGAGCGGGCAAAAGGAATTGACGAATATCAATTATTTGTGTGAGGAGTATTTGCGACTCAGCTACCATGGCATGCGCGCGAGAGATAAACAATTTAAGGCAACCATCACGAGTGATTTTGACCCCTCTTTGAAACCCATCGACATCATTCCCCAGGACCTGGGCCGTGTATTAATGAATATTTGTAATAACGCGTTTTATGCCGTTGGCGAAAAGAAGAAAAGAGCTTCCGATCTCTATGAACCCCGGGTTTTGGTAGCCACCGGCCCGGCCAGCGGCCGGGTAAAAATCACGGTTCGCGACAACGGCATCGGTATTCCGGAGAAATTCAGGGAAAAAATATTTCAGCCGTTTTTCACCACCATGCCCGCGGGCAAGGGAACGGGACTTGGATTGAGTTTGAGTTATGACATCATCAAGGCGATGGGTGGTGAAATTAAGGTTGATTCGAAGGAAGGAGAGTGGACTGAATTCTCGATTTTACTGAACGGCGCTAATACATGAAAGTTGCGGTGCCCGCATAGTTTTTTTGATCATAGTCAAAAGCTCACTGTATTCTATTACCCTTTGATAATAGCTAACTTTTCGAAAAAAAAGATTACATTTCACATAATTCAATTGCTTAGTGTTCCTGGGAAATTTAAACAACTCCTTTTTTGAATCCGGACCTTTCTAGCCCTTGATCCAACTGCCGTTCCTCTGCCCGACCCTGAAATGAAATTTTCAACCATTGCTTAATATAAACCCAACTACGATGAACAAACATTTTTTGCTCTTCAGCGCCGGGACAGTGTTGACAGCGATCTGTTTTTCCGGATGTTCACAGAATAAACCTGCAGAACCTGCGCCCGCGCCTGCTACCGCAACGGCAACTGTAGAAAAGCCAAAATTTGGCGGCTATGAAACCCAGATCCAATGGGGTGAGCACCTCGTCACCATTGGCGGTTGCCACGATTGTCACACACCTAAGAAAATGACAGCCCAGGGTCCGGTTAATGATAGTTCTTTAATGCTATCAGGACATCCTGAGAAGCAGCCGGCACCGTCAGTTGATCGGAAACAGACCGAAACCAAGGGGCTGGTCGTTACTCAGGATTTTACAGCCTGGATCGGTCCATGGGGAATCTCTTACTCGGCCAACCTTACTCCTGATGAGTCGGGTACCGGAAGATGGACAGAGGAGCAATTTATTTATGCCATCAAGAATGGAGTCAGCAAAGGACTGCCGGGCGCCAGACCGCTCCTGCCACCCATGTCCATGATGCCAGTGAGAGACATGACTGTCGATGAATTGAAGGCCATATTTGCTTACCTGAGAACGGTAAAACCCATAAAAAATAATTCGGTTCAACCGACCCCTCCGGCAGTAGCCAGGAAACAATAGCAAGGTCACAATAATTAAATACTCATCAATCTCTGCCCACGAAAAGTGGAGCAGGATTGATGAGTATTTGGTTTATTTTAATGTCTTAATTTAATAGGGTATATATTTTCATGAGTGAACCGTTAGCTGTTAACCAGGTGTACCTGAATCAAAACCCGGGCTATTAGTATGGTGAAACGTTTAATTAGTAAGGGAATTATTTACCTCTTGGTCTTCGTGTTCAGTTTGCTTTCTGCATTCTCACAATCAGAAAAAGATAGTTTGTTGAATCGATTAAGGGTAGCGAAGAATGACACAGAAAGGGTAGATCGAATGAACAAACTGGCCTGGTACTACGTGTTCTCTTATATTGATACTTCCATTCAAATCGCAAAGCAATCGCTGAAATTGGCCAAGTCAATTTCCTATAGCTCGGGAGAAGGTGAGAGCTATGTTCTCCTGGTGCTGGGACTTTCGCAAACTGGCAATTTTGCTGAGTCCGCTGCTTTTGGGCTCGAGGGGATCAGCGCCATGGAGAAAGCGCGCGATACCCTTTCGCTCGCCGCATTATTCAATAACATGATGATTTGCTACCGTGATCAGGAAGATTATGTGACGGCACTTGACTATGGTTACCGGGCGATGAACCTTCGACGGCCCTACAAGCATGATACTTTGCAGCTGAGTCTTTGCCTGGGCCTGATCGGAAGTATTTTTGAAAGAACCGGTCGGCTGGATACTGCAATGAATTATTGCAGGGCCGCATTGAAACTTAACAGCGACTGGAGTGGCGTGTTGCTAACTCTTGGAGATATTCATCTGAAAAGAGGAAATCCTGATTCGGCCCTCTTCTATTACAGAAGTGCGATTCCTGTTGCTGCGAGGAACCACGTGAATATTGACCTGGTAGATTTAAACAACAATATCTCCGGCATTTTTGAATCCAGGGGTCAATCGGATTCGGCGCTCTGGTACGCCAGGCACGCCATATCACAGGAAGGGTCATACAATTATCTTGAAGGCCTCATGAAAGCCAGGTCAAGGCTGGCATCCATTTACCGAAAGCTGGGAAAGCAAGATAGTGTGATCCGGTACCAGGAACTGGCCATGCAAACAAAAGATCAGCTCTTCAGCCGTCAAAAAACGCGCGAAGCGCATAACCTGCTCTTCGATCAAAAATTTAAGGACCAGGAATTGTCAAAGATGTTAAGTGAAGCGGAAAGCAGGAAAAAAATTAATTTCTTGCTTGCCGGATTAGTGATCTTCATCGTAGGTCTCCTGTTGCTTTGGCGAAACAACAGGCAAAAGCAGGAAGCGAAACTGAAAGTTGAAAAAGCATATGACGGTTTGCAACTGGCACAAACGGAATTGCAGCACAAGAATCGTGAACTGGAAATTGAAGCTTCGCTTGAAGGCGTGCGGGCGCGAACCATGGCCATGAATAAGAGTGAAGAGTTGGGAGAAGTGATCTATGTACTGCTTGAAAAACTGAAAGCGCTTGGCGTAGTGTCATCCGTGCAGTCAGCAGTAATGATGGTCTTTGAACCAGGTTACCGTGTCTTTACACAATGGGTGGTGTCTGACTGGATGCCCAAGGCGATTGGTTTTCGAACACCCTTTATAGAAAATCAAATTCTTGTCGATTTCTGGGAAGCAAAGGAGCGCGGCATCGACTTTTATGAAAAGCCGTATGCCTCCGAACAAAAAAATGCACTGTTCGATTACTTTTTTCAATTGCTAAAAGTGGAGGAGTCAGATCCCAGCCGAAAAATTGTATATGAGGCAACGCAATATGCTTTTTGCGCAGCGATTGAAAAAAATTCTGCGATCGCCGTCGCAAGCTTTTCAGGAACCTTACTCACACCAGCCGAAAGCGAAATTCTAAAACGATTTGCGCGGATGTTTGAACAATGCTATATCCGCTTCATGGATCTGAAAAAGGCAGAGGCACAGGCGCACGAATCAAAAATTGAGGCGGCGCTGGAAAGAATTAGAGCGGGGGCAATGGCCATGCAGTCGTCCGCAGAATTAGGTAACATCATTGAAACAGTTTATCATGAATTTGGGGGTCTTGACATTTCAATCGACAGGGCACTCATCATGATCTTTGATACAAAAACAAACGTTACAACCTGGTGGATGGCGAGTCCGGAGGGGGGCTCCAGCCATAGGGGTTATGATGTTCAGAAGTATGACCATCCGCTAGATGCCGCCCAATGGCAGGGTTGGAATGAACATGAAGAGAAATGGCAATACCTGCTTGAGGGGGAAAGCAAAAAGTCCTGGGACAATTATTTATTTAACAAGACCGGCCTTGTTGAATTACCAGACCCGGTAAAGGATTATATGCAATCCGTGAGAAGCGTTCACCTGTCGGCGTCTTTTGCCAATTTTGGAGGGCTGATGGCTGCCACGATAGATCCTCTCAGCGGCGACCAATTCGAAATTGTACTCAGATTCGCCAAAGTATTTGATCTTGCCTACACACGGTTCAACGATTTGAAACAGGCTGAAAAGAGCGCAAAAGAAGCAAAGATTGAACTGGCGTTGGAACGCGTTCGTTCGCGCACCATGGCCATGCAAAAGAGCGAAGAGCTGTCCGACGTGGCCGAGCTTTTGTTTAAGCAGGTCAGCGATTTGGGAATCAAAACCTGGACTTCCGGCTTTAATGTGTGGAGCGACGACAACAGTTCTTATGTAGACTATATAACCAATCCGTTGGGTGGTTTCATGGAACCCTATACGATACATACTGACCAGGCGGAGATGTTTGCCGAAATCCGGGAAGCCCGAAAAAGTGGAAGTGAATTCTTTGTTCAATATGGGGATGGTGAAAGACTGAGAGAAACGTATCTCGCACTTAATAAGCAGGCTGACAAGAATCAATTTGATAAAATAAGAGAGGCAGGATTCGATTTTCCATCACATCAGTATGACCACTTCGTGTTTGGAGCTAAGCTAAGCCTGATGTTTATTACCTATGAACCTGTGCCGGAAGCACATGATATATTCAAACGGCTTGGCAAAGTGTTTGAACAAACCTACACACGATTCCAGGATCTCCAAAGAGCAGAAGCGCAAGCGCTGGAAGCTACGATCGAAGCTTCCCTGGAAAAAGTGCGGGGAAAAGCCATGGCTATGCGCAATAGCCAGGACCTGGTTTCCACGGCAGGCATGGTGTTTACTGAATTGAGGAAATTGGGAATTTCCCCCATTCGCTGCGGTGTAGGACTATTGACCAGGGATTCGCGCAAGGCACAACTTTATTCCGCCACTTTAAAAACAAATGCAGACCGCCCGGAATTGTTGGGTTGGGTCGAATTGTCGGGCCACCCCATACTCACAAACATTTATGACACGTGGTTGAAGGGAGAAGACTTTTACCCGGAGTTGGCAGGATTGGAACTCAAGACTTATTATGAGCAGTTGTTATCAGGACTCTCGGTTCCTTTTTCACCTGACTGGCAGTCAGGCAAAAAAGAATTTGGTCATTTCTTTCCATTCACGATTGGCTGCTTCTATGCCTGGTCGGAAGTGCATTACAATGATCGGGAAATTAAAATACTAAAGCGTTTCGCGGGAATTATTGATCTCACCTTCAGGCGTTACCTGGAATTGCAAAAATCAGAAGCCAATGCAAAAGGGGCTATTCGTCAGGCCTCATTGGATCGCGTACGCGCGGAAATTGCTTCCATGCGAACCACAAAAGACCTGGAAAGAATCACACCGCTCATTTGGAACGAACTAAAAACGATGGACGTTCCGTTTGTGAGGTGCGGCGTGTTTATCATGGATGAAGAGAAGCGCCAAAGCCATACTTTTCTTTCTACACCCGACGGCAGGGCCATTGCGGCTTTTCATCTCCCCTTCGACTCAACCAAAAATATTGGAGACGTAGTGGAGCACTGGCGCCTGAAGAAAGATTATTTGAGCCATTGGAACAAAGCAGAATTCTCAACGCTGGGAGACATTCTTCTGCAACAGGGGTCAATTGCCAGCAAAGACCAGTACATGAATTCCATTCCGGGCGACGGGATCTGGCTTCATCTGCTTCCATTTCTACAGGGCATGTTGTACGTGGGTAATTATGAGGCACTCAGTGAAGAAGATATGCTTCTCGTTAAATCCCTGGCCGGCGCTTTCTCAACCGCATATTCCAGGTACGAAGATTTTAACAGGTTGGAAGGGGCCAAGAAACAGGTAGAAAATACACTGACCGATTTGAAACAGGCGCAGCAACAATTGATTCAGTCTGAAAAGATGGCTTCACTGGGTGAACTCACTGCGGGAATTGCACATGAAATTCAAAATCCACTGAACTTTGTCAATAATTTTTCAGATGTGAGTGCAGAGTTGTTGGGCGAGATGGCAGCAGAAATGAGAAAAGGACATAACCTGGAAGCGATGGCCATTGCGGAAGACGTGATGGACAACCTGGGTAAGATCCTGCATCACGGCAAACGCGCCGATGCAATTGTGAAAGGCATGTTACAACATTCCAGGACCAGCAGCGGTCAGAAGGAGCCAACTGACCTGAATATACTGGCCGACGAATATCTAAGACTGGCCTATCATGGACTGCGTGCCAAGGATAAAACCTTCAATGCAAATTTCAAGACCGATTTTGAAGTGGGGCTGAAAAAGTTGGACCTGATCCCGCAGGACATCGGTCGCGTGTTGGTGAACCTGATCAACAATGCTTTCTTCGCTGTTAATGTAAAGAAGAAGGAGAATATCGCAGGCTATGAGCCGATAGTAACCGTTTCTACCAGAAAACTCAACGACACCGTTATACTAACGGTATCGGACAATGGTATCGGTATGTCGCAGAAGTTGCAGGACAAAATTTTCCAACCCTTTTTTACCACCAAGCCCACGGGACAGGGAACGGGGCTGGGATTGAGTTTGAGTTACGACATCGTTAAAGCACATGGCGGTGAGTTGAATGTTGAATCGAAAGAAGGAGGAGGATCTTCATTTATTATTAGTCTGCCAGCAGAAAACAAATGAAACCCAGGAGCAAAATAGAAAAAGAAAACCTTGCGCTGAAACGCGTGGTGCACAAACGCACCCTGGAATTGGTGGAAAAGAAGCGCGAGTTGGAGATCGAAGCGTCGCTGGAAAAGGTTCGTGTTGTTGCGATGGGGATGAAGCAGCGAGCTGACATGACAAAAATCTGCAAGACCATCTCGCTGCAATTGGCGGCTCTCGGTGTGAAAGAAATTCGAAATGTGCAGACTGCCATTTTTTATCGTGAGAAAGGCAGTTATCAGAATTATGAGTATTACGCAAAGCACCGAAAGGCGTTTATCACGGACACGATTTACACCAACCATAAGATTGCCCGCAGCTTTGCTAAGAAAATGATGAGGGGCAAAGGCGAGGACCATATTACCCATATTAAAGGTCACAAAAAAGTGAAGGCCTGGCTCGACTACCAGAAAACCACAAATGTTTTTATTGATAACTATCTGGAGCATGCATCTTCATTAAACTACTATTGGCACTCGCTGGGTCCTGTGGCCCTCGGCATTTCAACTTATGATCCGCTGGAAAAGAATGACCTTAAACTATTCAGTCGTTTCCTGAAGGTTTTTGAGTTAGCATATAGACGATACCTTGATATTGAAAGGGCAGAAGCTCAGGCAAGGGAAGCCCAAATTGAAGCGGCGCTAGAACGCGTTCGTGCCAGGACGATGGCTATGCAAAAGAGCGACGAATTGCAGCAAGCCGCCAGTTTGTTATTTCACCAGGTGCAGTCTTTGGGAATTCCGGCCTGGACCTGTGGCTACAATGTATGGGAGAAAGACGACAAAGTCTTTACGGCATGGATGAGCCTTGATGGCAAGTTGCAGCCGCCCTTTAAAATACCCCTTACAGAAAGCCCCACATTTATGCGATTCGCTGAGTCACGAAAGAAGGGTGAGGAGTTTTACGTGGAAGAGTTGGGTGGCGCGAAATTGAATTCGCATTACAAATACATGATGCAGTTGCCGGAATTTGCCAAAATCGCAGCGAAACAAATCGAAGCCGGGTTCCCATTTCCAAAATTCCAAATCCATCACGTCGTTAATTTTTCGCAGGGTAACCTGATTTTCATAACTCATGAGCCGGTACCCGAGGCATGGGATATTTTCAAGCGATTCGGAAAAGTCTTTGACCAGACATATACACGTTTTCTTGATCTTCAGAAAGCCCAGGCACATGCTATTCAGGCGGAATTGGATTTAATAGAAATTAAAAATGCGAAAAAGAAGGCCGAAGACGCCTACATCGAATTACAGACCGCGCAAAAACAATTGATTCAGTCTGAAAAAATGGCTTCGCTGGGTGAACTTACCGCGGGCATTGCGCACGAAATTCAAAACCCGTTGAACTTTGTGAATAATTTTTCAGACGTGAGCGCGGAATTGTTGGGAGAGATGACCGCAGAAATGAGAAAGGGGCATAACGCAGAGGCGATGGCCATTGCGGAAGACGTGAAGGAGAATTTGAGTAAGATCCTGCACCACGGCAAGCGCGCCGATGCCATTGTAAAAGGCATGTTGCAGCATTCAAGGAGCAGCAGTGGTCAAAAGGAGCCCACCGATCTGAATGCACTCGCGGATGAATACATAAGGCTTGCTTATCATGGGTTGCGAGCGAAAGACAAGTCCTTTAACGCTTCTTTCAATACAGCACTTGATCCTTCCGTTGGAGAAGTGAACCTTATTCCACAGGATATCGGGCGGGTTTTGGTGAACCTGCTTAACAATGCTTTTTATGCAGTGAACGAAAAAAAGAAGCGCGGGATAAAGGGCTATGAGCCGACGGTTACGATATCAACCAGGAAAAAAGGAAGCGAGGTTGAAATCGTGGTTTCAGATAATGGTGTGGGAATACCTGAAAAAGCAAAAGAAAAAATATTTCAACCTTTCTTCACCACCAAACCCACGGGACAGGGAACAGGCTTGGGGTTGAGTTTAAGCTATGATATTTTGAAAGCGCACGACGGAGATTTGCGTGTTGTGAGCAAAGGAACGGAAGGAACCGAATTCATAATTAGTTTACCAGGATAGAATTAATCTGCATACGTCGATGATCAGTAGAATCGTTACCTCAATACTCTTTATAGCGGTCATTCAATGTGTGGCGGTTGGACAGCCTCTTCTTGACACTTTGTTGGCCAAAGAAAAGCTGGCGAAAAATGATACGAATAGGATTGTGCTGTTGGGGAATATTGTCAGAATATACGCTGAAACAATTCCCGACAGCTCATTATTTTTTGCAGAAAGGCAACTGGAACTTGCCCGAAAATTGAGCTTCAGGATTGAAGAAGCTGCTGCACTAAGGGAAATGGGATATGCGTATATGAATTCGGGGAATTATCCTCGGGCATTAAAAACATTATTATCTGCTGTTGCCATCGTCAGTGATCCCAGAAGCGAAGCCCATGTGCTTGTCGGTAACTTTGCGGATGACGACTCGCTAATCAGCCACGACAGAACGCCGCGCAGTCAGCGCTTGCAAGATCTTGCTTTAACGCTCCAAATGCTGGGCATACTTTATGGTAATGCTTTCAACTATGAACGGGCCCTGGAATATCATTGGCTGGCCTTACGGGCGGTGGACAGTTCTCACAATATTTCCCTGACAAGTGTGGTCAAACTTACGATGGGCCGAATGTATCTCACCCTTAAGAAAACAGATTCTGCATTAATTCGTGAACAAGAGGCTCACAAGGCCTCGATGGAGTCGGGCTATAAGAAATACCTCGGCAGCATTCTATTGAACCTGGGTCGTATTTATGAAGCCCGCGGAGAACAGGACCTGGCCAATGAGTATTACCGGAAAGCCATCGACGCCAGCACTGAATACTACTATTTTAGGGGAATTGTAGCGGCTAACCTGCTGCTCAATGATTACTACAAACAAGTTGGGAAAAGGGACTCAGGCTTTCTCCATGTGAAAAGCGCGCTTAGTGTAGCTCACCAACTGAAATCGCCTGAGCTGTTATCGCGATCTTACAAAGCAGTGGCCGAATATTACAGAACAGTAAATGAAAATGACAGTGCTGTAAAATACCAGGCTTTGATCATCAAGATCAATGACAGCCTCTTTAATTCCAAACAATCGCAACAATTTCAAAATATAGATTTTGACGAGCAACAACGCCTGCAGGAACTTGCAAAGGAAAAAGAAGATATGCAAAACCGAAACAGGACATACTTCCTGCTGACCGGCCTGGGTGTATTTTTGCTCCTGGCCATTATTCTTTATAGGAACAACAGAAGTAAACAAAAGGCCAACCAGCTCCTGCAATCTACGCTTGACAATTTAAAATCCACGCAGGCGCAGCTCATTCAGTCTGAAAAAATGGCTTCACTTGGGGAGTTAACCGCGGGAATCGCCCATGAAATTCAAAACCCCCTGAACTTCGTCAACAATTTTTCAGACCTGAGTTTGGAATTAATGGGTGAAATGAATGCAGAAATGCAAAAGGGAAATGCAGACGATGCGAGAACTATTTCTGAAAACGTAAAAGAAAACCTGGAGAAGATCCTACACCACGGCAGGCGTGCCGATGCTATTGTGAAAGGAATGCTTCAACATTCACGGACTGGCAGTGGCCAAAAGGAATCCATTGACCTGAACGAGCTGGCTGATGAATATTTTAGACTGGCTTTCCATGGACAGCGAGCGAAGGACAAATCTTTCAATGCAAATTTTAAAACAGATTTCGAAAAAGGTCTGGGACTAGTAGATCTTAATCCACAGGATATTGGCCGCGTGCTGGTGAACCTGATCAATAATGCCTTTTTTTCTGTCAATGAAAAGAAGAAGCTGAACATTCCGGGCTATGAACCCACAGTAACAGTCTCAACGAAAAGACGGAAAGGCAGCATTGTACTAACGGTATCGGACAATGGCATCGGCGTTCCACAGAAGTTGCGCGACAAGATCTTCCAACCCTTCTTCACCACCAAGCCCACGGGCCAGGGAACGGGGCTTGGTCTGAGTTTGAGCTACGATATTGTGAAGGCGCACGGTGGTGAAATCAGGTTAGAAAATAACAAGGATGGCGGGGCCAGCTTTGTGATTGAACTGCCGGCCTGAGCAATTGAAATATTGGGTGAATTTTCATATTTTAAACAATTTGTTTCAGCTATAGGACCATGCTCAAGACCCTTTTCAGGATCGCTATCGGATTTCTTTTTGCAGTTATATCTGCCTGGTCTTCCCATGCGCAGTTGAATCCCGCTAAACTCACGCAGTATACGGAAGTGAACGGCGTGCCCTGCGCCGAAGTGAATAAGGTTCTGGTGGACAGGCAGGGCTTCATTTGGGTGGGATCAGCGAATGGCCTCGCAAGATTTGACGGATACGAATTCAAGCGATTTTATTATGACCCGAATGATACCAATTCGATTCATGGTATGATCGTTTGGTCATTATATGAGGACAGCAAGGGGCAGATTTGGGTGGGCTGCGGCTCATCTTTCCTCAATGTATACACGCCGGCAACACAAACCTTTCGCCGCTATGCATTCCAGCAACTGGTTGAGAGGGCCACAAATGTGGAAGTTGGGATCTCTTCAATTTGTGAAGACAAAGCTGGTAGAATTTGGCTCGGTGTTTCCACCTACAACGGCGAGCGGGTGTCGCCGGGACTTCTATATATTGATGAAAAGGATGGGCAGGTGAGGCGTTTTCCCGTTCCTGACAGTTTGAGATTAGACAACGTTTATCGCATTACGAGGGACCAGGAAGAAAACCTTTGGGTGCTCTCTTATAGCGGGATTTTTAAAATCGATAAGGACAGGAGGCTTGCGTCTGTTCGGCCGCCTCCTGAAGTTGCAGTAAATGATACTAATTTTTTCTCGGATGTGAAGCCGGGGATCAATGGGGAGATTTGGTTTGTGACCAACAATGCACGGCTCTATAAATACGTACCGGCAACACAAACTTATGAAAAGTTCTCGCCAGGCATGCCTACGAAAAACTATTACACCTTCAATATTCTTTTGCCCGACAAGCAGGGGAATGTTTGGATGGGTACCTACATGGGGCTATTTTATTTTGACCAAAAGGAAAAAGTCTTTCAGTCTTTTCGCGACACTTCCAAATTGCAGATTACCCGTGCCATGGTAAACGACCTGAAATGGGATTCATTTGGCACGCTCTGGATAGCAACCAACTCTGAAGGAGTATTGAAGTATGAAGATCGGGCGATCCTGAATTCATATGTTTATAGCAAGGTCAACAAAAACTCCATTACCTCCGGCTGGGCAAGTTCAATCTATGAAACGAGCGATGGAAAATTGTGGATCAGCACTGGGGGTGGTGGGGAATCGGGTATCAATGAACTTGACCTCGCAACCGGAACCATTCGAAAATTCATCTACCGGAATATGATGCCGGGAGTATTCGGTTCGAACACTATTTATGAACATTCCCCGGGTGAATTTTGGCTGGGCTCTAATAATGGTTTGATGAAGTTCGATCCCAATGCTGGTAAAATCACAAAGATCCATCTGGAGGGACTGCCTGACTCGGCTACGGTGAATTATTTCTATCACGACAAAAAAGGAAATTTTTGGGCCTGCACCTTGAATGGCTTGTACCGGCAGGCGAAAGGATCAGCCGTTTTTAAAAGGTATGATCTATCAACGGTCAAAGAGAGCGATGCCGGTAGTAATGAAATTACAAGGGCAATCGAAAGCGACCGGCATGGACTCTGGCTGATTACCAACAATGGCTTGTTTTTATATGATTATGCCACAGATAAAATAGTCAGGCACGGGTATGATTCCAGGGAGGGAGATATTTTTGTGACCCAGGACATCAATTCATTTTATGAGGACTCGTCAGGTATTGCCTGGGTGGGTACCTGGCAGGGAGGATTGAGCCGGTATGATGTGAAGGCAAAAAAGATTCGAACCTATACCCTAAACGATGGGTTGCCCTCCATGAGCATCCAGGCCATTATCGCCGATCCAAAAAATAAAGCACTTTGGCTAAGCACTTTCGATGGCATCTGTCGTTTTAACCTGAGTACAGGCCAATGCAATAACTACACGATCACAGACGGCATCCAGGGTCAGCTCTTTGCCGATGGTGCATTCCTAAAAACTTCCAAGGGCTTGTTTTGTTTCGGTGGATCGAATGGGATTACCATTTTTAATCCAGACGACATTACAAAAAAGTCAATCCCTCCGCGTGTGATGCTCACCGATTTAAAATTGTTTGATAAATCGGTTATACCGGGAGACAAATCCATCTTAAAAGGACCCATTTACGAGACGGAACAGATTGTGTTGCCGTACAATCAAAACAATATTTCACTCGAATTCCTGGCCCTTCATTTTGCAAACCCGGTCAAAAACAGGTACTCTTATAAGCTCGAGAATTATGACGATGAATGGAGGGAGGGAACGCTACAACGTACTGCCATTTATCCAAAATTGCCACCTGGTGATTATTTGTTCAAAGTAAAGGCTGCCAATGCCAACGGCGTTTGGAATGAGGTTGGAGCATCTTTAAAGATCACCGTACTCCGTCCCTGGTGGCTGGCCAAATGGGCGTTTGTCCTCTACGCGTTGGTGTTAGCGGGTTTAAGTTTCGCTGGATACAGATACCTGAAAAGCCGGGCTGTTAAAAAAGAAAGGGAAAAGGCAAGAGCAAAAGAATTTGAACAGGCGAAAGAAATAGAAAAGGCCTACGTGAAGCTGGAGCAGACGCATGAATCACTTAAGGCCGCGCAGGCGCAATTGATCCAATCTGAAAAAATGGCTTCGCTGGGAGAACTCACCGCGGGCATCGCACATGAAATACAGAACCCGCTGAATTTTGTAAACAATTTTTCTGAAGTGAATGAAGAATTGTTGCAGGAAATGAAAGAGGCGATCAGTTCGGGTAATTTAAATGAAGCCAATGAACTGGTGATTGATTTGACCTCAAACATGGAGAAGATCAACAGTCACGGCAAGCGTGCAGATGCAATCGTAAAAAACATGCTGGAACATTCCCGCATCGGCATTTCGCAGAAGGGCCCTGTTGACTTGAACGCAATGTGCGATGAATACCTAAGGTTGAGTTATCATGGTATGCGTGCGCGCGACAAAGGTTTCAAGTCGAATTTTGAAAGTTACCTTGATCCGCAAATGGGAAAGGTGGAAGTGGTGGGGCAAGATATTGGAAGGGTGTTACTCAACCTGTTCAACAATGCATTTTATTCGGTAAGAGAAAAATGTAAACTAAATATAGAAAGATATTCCGGGTTGGTCACCGTAACCACGCTTCGGAAAGAAAAATGGGTGGAGATCAGGATCAGTGACAACGGGACCGGCATACCTATGAAAGTGGTCGAAAAGATCTTCCAACCCTTCTTCACCACCAAGCCAAGCGGCCAGGGAACAGGGCTGGGCCTGAGTTTGAGCTATGATATCGTGAAAGCACATGGCGGTGAGATCAGGGTGGAAAACAATGCTGATGGAGGCGCCACATTTGTAATTGAATTGCCAGCTTAAGACGTTTTCTACATTGATACGGAATTTAAATTCTGACAAAACACACCAACAAACCTGTACAAACTTCAAACCATAGAGGTCAAACTGCGTTCTCACAAATACCGGATCAGAAGAGGGCTTCTCATGCAATTGGCCTTCTGTTTTTTCCTTGGCAGTATTTGCGTAAAGGCACATTCACAAATTCAAAAAGTAAAATTCAGCCTGCTTTCAGGTACGAGTGGCGTAACACTGGGAAAGATAAATGGCATGACGCGTGACAAGTACGGATTCATGTGGTTTTCTGATCAATCCAACCGCTCCATCGTCCGCTACGATGGTAGTCATATGAAGCGCTACCAGTATGACCCTAACAATCCCAACGGATTGGGCGGCTTTTACCCGGAATGTTTATTTGCAGATAGCAAGGGAAATATCTGGATTGGTTTCTTTGGCATGGGCGTCGACAAGTTCGACCCGGTCTCCAATACATTTATCCATTACCGTCATGACAGCAAGGATCCGCAAAGTTTGAGCAACGATTCGGTCAATGCAATCATCGTTGACCACTTGGGAAAGATTTGGGTGGCCAGTTTTGGCGGCCTGGATGAACTGGATGAAGAAACCGGGAAATTCAAAAATTATAAACACAACCCGGCGGATCCCAAAAGTTTAAGTTATAATATAGTGAGGGCATTGTACGAGGATAAAGCAGGAGATATTTGGGTGGGCACTGGATTCGCCTTTCGCAATGAACCAGGTGGAGGGCTTAACCGGTTTAACCGGGGGGATGGTAGTTTTACGCGTTACTTCAGTGATTCGAGTAATCCTCAAACACTAGCGGGCAACAAAGTGAGAGCAATCTTCGAAGATAGCTATGGAAATTTTTGGATAGGCACCAACGAAGATGGATTGCAAACACTTGACCGGAAGACGGGAATTGTTACGCGTTTCCCATATGATCCGTCAAATCCTTCAAAACTGAGTCGTGGTCCGCGAAAGGGCCAGGAAGATCATATTACTTTCATTACAGAAGATGCTTCCAGGAAATTATGGATTGGCACATTATCCAACGGCATTATCAGGTATGATCCATCAACGAGACAGGTTGTTCGTTATGGTTCCGACGACGATAAATCCAGTGAGTTTAAAGATAATTCCAGTTGGTGGGCCAACGCCACGGCTGATGGGTTTGTTTGGATCAGCACGCAACGCAATAACCTGTTCAAAGTAGACATTTACAATACCACGTTCCCAAATTATGGCAGCGGACCGAATGACGGTCTGTATTCAATCCTGGAAGAGTCAGATTCAGTGATATGGCAGGGCTCAGCGAACGGTGCCGCTCGCAGAAATATTGTTACTGGTAGGGTCCAGTATTACCGGAACGAGCCGGGTAATTTCTCAAGTCTGAGCAACAACATGGTCTACGTCATATTTAGGGACAAGAAGAAAAACCTTTGGCTAGGCACGCGCAATGGATTGAATTTGTTTAACCCTGCTACGGGAAAATTCCGAAGGTATTATCATGATTCAGTTGACCTGCAAACTGCGGGCAATATGGTCCCGACGATTATTGAAGATCGCGATTCAAACATTTGGGTTGGCTGCTATGGTGGAGGGGTTGATGTTTGGGATCACCGGACGGGTAAAATCACAAACCTTCAAAATAAGCCTACTGACTTAAATTCCCTTAACACAGACTTGACCATTGTTTTGGCAGAAGATCCATCGGGCGACATTTGGGCCGGCCTGGATAATAACGGCGGGCTGAATCGGATTAATCGCCACACCAGAAAAGTCACACGCTATCTACAAGGCATAGTCGTCAATTCCATACGCAAAACGCCGGATGGAGAAATTTGGATAGGCTCACCTTCCGGTCTGTATCACTATAACCGGCAAAAGGATAGCCTGATATTATTTGGTGAAGTCGGGTCAATAAGTAACGTCTCACAAATTCGCGCGCTGACCAGCGACCTTGAAAACCGTCTTTGGTTGTCCACCGAAGGCGGAATTTACATGGTAAACAAATCGCGAGACCAGGCAGTGCGATTCGGACGAGAATATGGGATTGACAATGTAAGTTATCATTTTCATTATGGTGCAGCTTTCTGTCTTAAGAATGGGGACCTGATTTTTGGAAATGATCTGGGATATATATCCTTCAATCCCGCCAGGCTTGAGATTTCAGGCAAAAAGACTCAATTGTATTTCACGGAGTTTCGCGTAAATGACAAAAGCATCATTCCAGGCTTTGGGCAAGCGTTGACTGAATCGCTCTTTGAGGCAAAGGAAATCCGGCTGAACTACAATCAAAATGTGTTCTCCTTCAGTGCAACTCTGATAGACTTTCGAAATGAAAGCGGGAAAAGAATTTATTACCTGCTGGAAAACTATGACAAGGACTGGCGGAGTGTGGAGCCGGAAGAGTGGATCCAGTATTTTAAACTGCCTCCGGGAAAATATGTAATGCACATCAAATCGGCAAACGAGGGAAGCGGCGATTGGACTGAGAAACAAATCGCCGTATCAATCCTGCCTCCCTGGTGGCTTTCATGGTGGGCGTATGTTTTATATTTCGTTGGATTTGTGGTGACGGCATATTCGATTTACAAAGAAGAACGACGGAAGATTATACAGAGGGAAAGGATGAAAACGAAGGAGAGAGAACTTGCGCAATCCAAAGAAATTGAAAAAGCTTACCACACATTAAAGGAAACACAGGTGCAACTGGTGCAATCGGAGAAGATGGCTTCGCTCGGTGAACTTACGGCAGGCATCGCGCATGAAATTCAGAACCCATTGAATTTTGTCAACAATTTTGCTGAGCTCAATCGCGAATTGATACAAGACATGAACCTCGAAATAGACAATGGAAACCTGGATGCCATCAGAAACATTGCAAAGGACATTGCATCCAACGAGGAGAAAATTGCCGAACATGGCAGGCGGGCCGACTCTATTGTAAAGGGCATGTTGCAACATTCACGAACCAGCACAGGCGTCAAAGAACCGACCAACATCAATGCGCTCTGTGATGAATATCTGCGATTGTGCTATCACGGTCTGAGAGCGAAAGACAAAGGGTTTAATGCACAAATCGAAACCCATTTTGATTCAAGTATTCCCGAATTGAAGGTAGTTCCGCAAGAACTAGGAAGGGTACTACTCAATATCTGCAATAACGCATTCTACGCAGTACATGAAAAAAGGAACATTGCCGGAGCGGGGTATCAACCAACTGTTAAGCTAACTACCAAATCCATCGGCGGGCAAATCGCAGAAATTCGAATTGAAGACAATGGAAATGGTATTCCGGGTAAGATTCTTGAAAAAATCTTCCAACCCTTTTTTACCACCAAGCCCACCGGCCAGGGAACGGGACTTGGTTTGTCCATGAGTTATGATATCATCAAAGCGCATGGAGGCCAAATTCATGTGAACAGTACCGAAGGCAAGGGAACAACTTTCGTGATCGAGATTCCAATGACAACCTAAACCTGAAAGATAAATTTGATGAGAGTAATAATTAGCGTGGCTTTCTGCTTTTTGTTCAATGCTTATCTATTTGGACAAAGTCGCGAGATTGACAGCCTGAAAGATATCATAAAAAAGGGAAAAGGTGACCGGATTAACCAAATGGCGATGTTGCGGAGTCTGGTAGATAGCTATATGTATCTAAATGAATTTGATTCCGCGGTCCTATATAATCGAATGGCAGTTTATTATTTGCCTCAGGAATCCAACATTGCGACTGCCGATACATCTGCTGTTTTGATGATGTACAACCTTGGTGCGATCTACCAGTTTATAAATTCGGATTCGGCGATCATTCTCTCCACCCGCGCACTTGAATTGGCTCAGCACATTGGTTTCAAAAGAGGTGAGGCAAATGCTTGCAGGGCGCTGGGAGAAAATTATCGACTGCGCGGCGACTATCTGAAGGCACTCGAATTGTTGTTTCGCGGACTCTCGATCAGCAGAGAAATAAAGGATAAAGAAACAGAATCAGACTGCCTCGATTTCATGGGCATCGCCTATTTGGGACTGGGAGAATATCGCGTGGGGCTTTATTTAGTTTTCCAGGGAATGGCCATCAACCAAAATTTTCCCTTCAAACCGATGTACCCCTTCCTGCTGTCGAATATCGGGTTCGCTTATGAAAAATTGAATATGCTGGATTCGGCGCGCTATTTCCAGGAGAAGGCCCGGTATATAGCCGACACGATGAAACAAAAAATGTCCCCACTTTATTCCGGGATCCTGGTAGACCTGGGTATGATCCACACCCGGCTTGGAAATACAGAATTGGCTAAGGGTTATTATCGGGAGGCGATTGACATTAAAGATCACCTTAACCTTGGACCTGCACAATACGAGCTTGCAAACCTTTGTTACAAACTCGGTCAGTTAGACTCCAGCCTGTATTATGCCCGACTTGGATTCGTGAATTGTAAAAATGCCCTGGAAGATGCGTGGGTGGTTAATGCAAGCCGGTTGTTGACGAAAATATTTGTGGACCGAAAAATGATTGACAGTGCCTTCCATTATAAAAGTATTGTCTTGTCGATCACCGACAGCCTGTACAGTCCTCAAAAATTCAACAGCCTGCAACTATTGGTGATCAGGGAACAACAAAAGCAGAATGAATTAATTCTATTGCAAAGGGATTACGAACAGAAGAGCGAAAAGGAAGCCAATGCAAGCAGAGCTTATGCGTTGTCAGCAGCCTTAATTGTTATTTTGATCATAGCCGCGATTCAATTCCGAAACAACCGCCAGAAACAAAAGGCTAACGCATTGCTCAATCAGCAGAAAGACGAAATCGCGCAGGCGATGACCGAACTGAAATCCACCCAGGCACAACTGGTGCAATCCGAAAAAATGGCTTCGCTGGGTGAACTCACGGCGGGAATTGCACATGAGATTCAAAACCCACTGAACTTCGTGAATAATTTTTCGGATGTAAATACAGAATTGATTGAAGAATTGAAATCAGCCAATAAGAATGGGAATGCAAAGGGTGTAGATGAATTGGCCGACCAGATTGGAGAAAACAATGTAAAAGTGATCCATCATGGCCGGCGTGCGGATTCTATCGTGAAAGGAATGTTGCAACATTCAAGGTCGGGGGCAGGGCAGAAAGAACCAACTGATATTAACGCACTGTGTGATGAATATCTACGCTTAGCCTTTCACGGTATGCGTGCCAGGGACAAGACTTTCAATGCGCACACAAAAACTGATTTTGGTGCAAGTATTGGGAAGATCAACATCATTCCTCAGGATATCGGCCGGGTATTGCTGAATTTATTGAACAACGCATTCTTTGCCGTGCACGAAAGGAAGAAGAGAAATGAATTAGGCTATGAACCTATAATCGAGGTCATCACTCATAAAGAAACCAATTGGATTAAGATCGAAGTGAAAGACAATGGCATGGGAATTTCTGAGAAAATAATGGACAAGATCTTCCAGCCCTTTTTCACCACGAAGCCTACAGGCCAGGGAACAGGACTTGGACTATCGTTGAGCTATGATATTGTAAAGGCCATGGGCGGGGAGATTAGGGTGGAATCAAAAATAGGAGAAGGGACGGTATTTGCTATCTTGCTACCTGCGACTGTTTAAGCGTAATCCTTCAATGTGACCTGCAATTATTCTATAAGCTTTTCGCGCACCTGCGTAATATTTACGCTGATCATTTTTTTGTTTTCCAAATTGGTTGCGCAAGATGCAAAGAGTGATAGTTTAAAGGCTTTGCTTTCTACAACCACTGGAAAGAAGAAGGTGGATCTACTCAATGCCATCAGCAAACAGAACTGGGATCGCAATAATGATACAGCAATCCACTATGCCAGGGAGTCTCTTTCTGCTCTGGAAACACTCAACTATGCGCATGGCCTTGCCGATGCCAACAGGTGTATGGGCGTTGCATTGGCATATGAATCGAAGGCGGATGAGGCAAAACCCTGGCTTGAGAAGGCAATGGTTTTATATGACTCACTAAAGGATGAGAAAGGGGTCTACAGCACTTATAATAACATGGGGTTAATGTGGTCGCGGGTGAGCAATGATTCAGCAGCACTTCTTTGGTTTGGTAAGGCGCTGGAAGGTTTTCGAAAGCTGGGAGATAAACCGGGGGAAGGTGCCGTACTTAACTATATCGGCATTGTTTATCAAAAAAGAGGAGATTACCCCAAAGCCGCGGACTATGCGTTGCAGGGACTGGACGCAAGAAGAAAGACGGATGATTACCGGGGCACGGTTTATTCCATGATCAATGCGGGGAACATGTACCTGGAAGGGGGGCAATTTGAATCAGCCCTTAATCTCTTCAATGAAAGTATTGATTTTGCCAAGGAGCATGGATTAGAGCCTTTTGATATGGCGTATGAGAGGATGGGCAGAGTTTACATACAAGAAGGTCAATTTGAAGAAGCAGAGAAGGTCATAAGAAAAGCAAGCTGGATAAATCCTCTTTACCTGGGGCAGATCATGGTTAAAACGGGTCGGTATGACAGCGCACTCAAATATTTTGAACGCTGTCTCCCCTTCAGTACAAGCCCGGAAAGCAAGGTGGATCGGGTTGCGGCTTACAAGGGCATTAGTGAAGTCCAATTGATCCGGGGAAACACGGGGGCTGCCATGCAAAATGCGAGACAGGCCTTTATTCTTGCCGATTCCATTCACCACAAGAAATTCAAGGGAGATGCTGCCCTGATCCTTTCGGAACTTTATGAAAAAGCGGGTGATTTTCGTCAGTCCCTGAGTTATTTCAAATTGTCTAACGCCATTCACGATTCCATTTCCGGCGGAGAATTTCAGAATAAACTGGCTTTCTTTGAATCTAAATCCGCCATTGATAAAGAACAGGCCAGGGTAAAAGTGCTGTCGGCAGAAAAAGCTTTGCAGGAGCAGAGAACCGAAGAGCAGCGGAAGAACAAAAATCTCATCCTTTTGATGTCACTGATAGCGCTGGGCGCAGCAGCAGCAGTGATCTTTAACATTCAGCGTCAGAAAAAAAGAATCCAGGCACAGAGCGCAGTAATTGAAGAACAGAACCAAAAAGTTGAGACCGCTCTTTCAGAATTAAAATCAACCCAGGCCCAATTGATTCAAAAAGAGAAGATGGCTTCCCTTGGGGAACTTACCGCAGGAGTAGCACACGAAATTCAAAACCCACTGAATTTCGTCAATAATTTTTCGGAGCTAAATAGGGAATTGGTTACCGACCTCAGCGCTGAGATAAACAATGGAAACCTGGACGCCGCAAAGGTCATCGCGCTGGATATCGCGTCGAATGAAGAAAAGATCAATGAGCATGGAAGACGCGCAGACGCTATCGTAAAAGGCATGTTGCAGCATTCCAGGGCCAGTACCGGAGTTATGGAGCCAACGGATATTAATTTGCTCTGCGATGAATATCTCCAGTTGTGCTATCTCGGTTTCCGGGCAAAGGATAAAAGTTTTGTTGCAACCTTGAAAACCAATTTTGATCCCCACGCCGGGAAAATCAAGATCATTCCACAGGATGTGGGGAGAGCGTTGCTGAATTTATGCAACAACGCTTTTTATGCAGTAAATGAAAAAAGGCTGAGACAGCCACAAGATTATGAACCCTCAGTTTCGGTTGGCACTAAAAAGACGGGGAGTACGATTGAAATAAAGGTGGTTGATAACGGCGATGGCATACCGGAAAAAAATATGAAAAAGATCTTCCAACCCTTTTTCACGACTAAACCAACGGGCCGGGGAACCGGTTTGGGTTTGTCATTAAGTTATGACATCATCGTGGCACATGGGGGGCAAATTGATGTGCATTCTAAGGAAGGGGAGGGAACAGAATTTATTATACGATTTGGATAAAGGTTAAAGGTGAAAGGTTGAAAGCAACATTCCCGCCTTTAACCTTTCACCTTTCACCCTTTAATATTACGGCAAATCAAATTCCATTCCCTCAACTGCTAATTCCATATTCATACCGTTGTGTATTCTTTCTCTCAATCCGGAGAACAATTCATTCAGTTTTGAATCTGTGTGAGAGGGATCGTGATGCGCCAGCAAAAGATGTTTCACTTCAGCCCTTGAAGCAAAAAGTACGGCATCATCCATGCTGGAATGGCCCCAACCAATTTTGGAAGCGTATTCTTTTTTATTGTACTGCGCATCGTGAAGCAGGAGATCGGCTCCCGTCGCAAGATCAATTCCGGAAATCCATTTCCGGTCTTTTAATATTCCATCCGGTCCCAACGCGGGTTCATGATCGGGTATGTAGGTAAACACTGAATGCTTACCGCAAATCCGAAATCCGAGAGTAGGTCCCGGGTGGATCACATAAGACGTATGAATCGTGAAAGGTCCGATCTTGAAAATGCTGTTTTCAAGTTCATGAAGATGAAGCTGACAGGGGAGATCGCGTAGCCGAACAGGGAACAAAGGCGGAGATAAATATCTGCTTAACCTCGCATGTAGCGTGCTGGCGCTACTTGCTGGTCCCCAAATATGGACTTCCATTTCCGGATCAAACAAGGGTCGGAAAAAGCCAAGGCCTTGTATGTGATCAATGTGAAGATGTGTGAGCAGAATATCAACCCGCTTATGACCTTCGCCATCACCGGGATTTGAAAGGCGTATGCCAGAGCCGCCGTCGAGCACAAGTGTCCATCCATCTTCAGAAACATCCGTGCATGACGTATTCCCTCCATAATAATTTGTGTCAGGGCCGGTTGTGGGTATGGAACCACGAACACCCCTCAATGTGATTTTCATTATTCTTTAGATTCCCAAAACAATGCGACAGCGCCAACAAATTTGCCGGCCCTTGTGAGTATAGGGTAAGAGGTTACGGAAATCTTGCGCGGTTCATTCTCCAGGCTTTTTATACGGAACGTTTTATGATTTGGTGTACAATCATTCAGAGTTTTAACCAACGGAAGTTCTTCCGGGGGTAAGGGATTGCCTTCTAAATCCAAAGGGAAGAATATTGTAGACCAGACTTCAACCGGCATTTCGCCCGTTTCCTCATAGCGCAGCCCCAGGATAACTTCGGCCGGTTCATTGTAAAAAATCAGGTTCCCGACCGTATCTGTAATGAAAACAGGTATCGAGAGACAATCCGCCAATTGGCGGTTCAAGATGACTTCAATTTCAAGAGCTGCCATACCGTTGGTCTTATTTAAATCTACTGTATTTGGAAGAATAAAGCAAGGTGTTCGTTGACCGGTTAACCCGTTAACCGTTTGACTTGCACCTAATCAACTGGTTAAGGGGTTCACCGATCAACTAATTTATTTACATTGGCACAACTAACCTGGCCACTTATTCAATACCAGCCCGACTTTTATGGAAATAGATTGAAATTGCTTCATTAATCGCTTTCAGCCCGGAATTGAATCATATGCTTGAACTTATCGGTTATTGCTTGGCTTTGTTTATCGGCTTTTCCCTCGGCCTGGTAGGAGGCGGCGGTTCTATCCTTGTGATTCCGGTCCTGATCTTCTTTTTCAAAACAGACCCCACACTGGCCACCACCTATTCTTTATTCATCGTAGGTATCTCAGCATTTTTCGGCAGTGTCTCCCAGGTTTCCAATAGGAACGTAGAATACAAGGCCGTTATTAGATTCGGCATTCCTTCGGTCATCGCCCTCGTCATGATTCGCAAATGGTTACTGCCACGCATACCCGCAATTGTATATCACAGTGGTGGCGTAATGATTTCGAAAGCGCTACTGATCATGGGCGTGTTTTCGATTTTAATGATCGTAGTGGGTTTAACAATGATCCGCCAAAAGAAATATGAACCCATAAATGGAGGAAACAGCCGACCCAGGCTTTTTGTTCAGGGCTTGCTCACCGGTACCGTGACAGGGTTTATTGGCATCGGCGGCGGATTTATCATTGTGCCCTCCCTGGTGCTGTTTGCGGGACTGCCTATGCGCAGGGCCATTGGTACCAGCCTTGCTATCATCACGATTAATTGTGCAGTAGGGATCCTGAGCAATTTAAATTCGGTTGCCGCGCTGGATTATCCCTTCTTGTTTAGATTCGCTTTTCTTTCTGTCCTTGGCATGTTGATGGGCAACTGGTTTATCAAATTAATTCCAGACAAGCAACTTAAGCCCATTTTCGGGTGGCTGATCCTGGCGATGAGTGTATTTGTGGTGATGAGGATATTCCTAAGATACTAGCCTTCGTGCTGCAGGCAGGTTCAGAGTTCGCAGTTTTATTTGTAGATTAGAGATATCCTGCGATAAATCTGTTCGAACCAAAACTTTTATGAAAAGCATTTTCATCGGGATCGCCTGTCTGCTGCTTTTTACTCAAAATAAAGCACAAAATCATCTCACCGATAGTCTTCTAAAGGTGTTTGAAAATCAAACCGGAGCAGCTAAGGCAGTAACGGCGCTAAACATCTCAAAATCCTATTGGGTTTATAGGGGGACGGGAAGCAGGGCCGTATTTGACCAGGCCAGAAACTGGGGCAGGAAAGCCTATGATCTTGCAGATAAAAGCAACGCCGACAGCATAAGGGGCGAAACGGCATATCAGTTGGGGCTCATTGATTTTTATTCTTACCAATATGGCGGCAGCTTTGACCTGGCAGTATATAGATTTCTATCCGCGCTGCCCGATTTGAAAAAGTATAATTCGCAATTGACGCTGGGATATTGTTACAGCTTTCTTGGCAACTCCTACCACCTGATCGGAAAATTACCTGAATCATTACCCTATCTCGATTCTGCAGTTACTTTATTGAAATCGGTTGGCGATACAGACTTTGCTACTTTTTCGCTGGCTACGCTGGGTCACTGCTATTTTGATTTGGGGGACTACAAGAATGCTTATGCCATAGGAAATGAAGCCATCAAGCTTTCGCAACACACGAAGGACACTTTCCCCCGTATTTATTCGCTGCTCCACCTTGAAAATCTTTACCTCGCAGCCGGTCTGCCGGAAATGGCACTACAATATTTTCACAGGATTTTGGGGTTAGGGCCTTATGAAAAGAAAATAGAGCCCAACACTTACAAAACGGGAATGGAGAGATGGGCTTTTTCTATCGCAGCCGACGCATATTTCAGAATGGGAATGATGGATTCTACCTTGTGGGTGGCAAAGAAAATCGACTATGATACTACGGATTTTTATTCGATGGACTTCTATGGAAAATTATATTCTGCACAAAAGAATTACGGAGCCGCACTGAGTTGTTTCCTGAGGGCTTATCAACAAGCCATAAGCCTGGGTCATGTGATCAGGATAGCACAAAACGCGATCGAACTGGCGGCGAACTACAAGGAACTTAATCAACTGGAAGAAGCTGAAAAATATGCAATGATTGGTTTTCAAAAGTCTTCCGGCATTCATGCCCTGCTTGAAATGAGCCGATCCGCGGGATTACTGAGTGATATTTATGCAACAAAAACAGATTTCAAAAGAGCGCTGAATTATGAATTGATGAACAGGTCGCTAAATGATTCTGTTGCATCTGATCAATTCAAACGCCGGCTCTTCCTGGTGCAGGTGCAGGACGAGTTGGACAAACAAAAGCAGGCAGCATTATTGCTCTCACAGGAAAACAAAATCAGGGATCAGCAGTTAAAGCAGAGTGCCACTGTTCGCAATTTTTTGATCGCCGGCATCCTTGTTTTGCTATTGCTTGCTGCCATCATCATTCGCAGCAATCGCCAGCGGAGGTTATCTAATTTGTTACTTAAAGAAGAAAAGGAAAAGGTTGAACAAACGCTGCACGATTTGAAGGCTGCTCAAACACAGCTTGTTCAAAGAGAGAAGATGGCATCCTTAGGAGAACTTACTGCGGGAGTCGCGCATGAAATCCAGAACCCGCTCAACTTCGTCAATAATTTCTCAGATCTGAACAGGGAATTGCTCTCAGAGTTGCAACAGGATATGACTTCAGGAAAATATGAAAGTGTGAATGAGCTTACGGAGGATATTATCAAAAATGAAGGCAAGATCAATGAGCATGGCAAGCGGGCAGAAAGCATCGTGAAAGGAATGCTCATGCACTCGCGCGGTGGAGTGGGTCAGAAAGAAAAGGTCAACCTCAATGCCCTGGCTGATGAATACCTCCGTCTCGCGTATCATGGTTTCAGATCTAAGGCAAAGGACCAGCTTGCAGCAGAATCTTTGTTGAACGCAAAACTGATCACCGACTTTGATCAAGACCTGCCGGAGATGGTAGTTGTCCCGCAAGACATCGGCAGGGTGCTGTTGAATATTTATAACAACGCATTTTATGCGCTTGCAGAAAAAGCCAAGAATGCACCTGCGGATTTCCACCCAACCATTGAGGTCAAAACAAAAAAGGTGAACGACGCGGTGCAGGTGAGCGTCAGGGATAATGGAGATGGTATTCCGGAAGCGATCAGGCACAAGATCTTTCAACCCTTTTTTACGACGAAGCCTACTGGCCGGGGAACGGGACTGGGCTTGAGTTTGAGCTATGATATCATTTCCAAGGGGCACAATGGAAAACTGGAAGTTACGGGTCATGAAGGAGAGGGGGCGGAATTTATATTCACCTTACCAATATAACTTAGTACTTAGTACTAAGTACTAAGATTGATGATAATTGCTAATTTTAAGGATGTTCCGTTCTAACAACGTTTTCAATATCAAAACATGTTTATTCTTTCTTCTTGTTTTTATCCTGGCAGGATGTAACCAGGAGCCCGACCGGATTCCCTTTCCCAAACAGGAATCGACTTACGCTTTTCCGAAAACAACTCCACTTCATCTTACCGAACCTAAACCGCTTCATTGGCAGGTACACCGCGCCGATAGTTTAAAATCTCCTGTAGTAAAAGACTTAAAAATTGACAAGATCCCGGCGAGCCCCATTGATTTTGGAAATTTTATTGATCTGCCCACGAAGCCCGAGGAGAGCAGATTTGATTTTGCCAGCCTTCCCGATACCAGCTTCGATCTGGCCTCCATTCCCAAGACGAAATTCAAATACTCCGTTTCTGTTCTTCCTGCGCCTCAACGAAACAAAGCGGGTTTGCCCAGGATCAAAGACAGCGCTTCCAGATCGATTTTTATTTACGCAGAAGAACAGGGTTTGATTGGCAATTTGGTTCAGGCCATCATAATGGATCATGAAGGCATGATGTGGGTTGCTACCAATATGGGAATTGTGAGATTTGATGGCGAATATTTTGAGATCTATGATGTGATTGGTTTGGACAAGACGGGTAGGAAATTCACCGTAATCAATATTAATGAGGATAAACGAGGAAGGATTTGGTTCACGACCCTTGGTGGTGGCTTGTTCGCGATTGATCCCCGGGAAAAACAACTGTTGCGACTGGGCAAACAACAAGGGTTGTCTGGAAATGCAAATATTGGGATGCATTGGGATGTAGAAGGAAGAATATGGCTTTGTGATTTGACATCCGGAGTGGAAGTGATAGACCCGGAGGCGCAAACCATTCAACATTTAAACGCGTCCAACGGTCTAAAAGTCATGAGACCCATCTTGTCCATAGGTGATTTAAAAGGTCGTATTTGGATTGGTGGATTCGGAGATACGATATGTATTTATTCGCCTGCCGAAAAAAAAATCAGCTATCTGGCTAAAAGTCTTTTTCCGCATAGTGAATCGGGTGTCATCCCCATTCTGGCCGACAGCAAGGATAGAATTTGGGCAGCAGGTCCAACCAGCTTAATAGAAATCTCCAGTAGGGAAGGGCGCATTCGGCGATTCTCTTATCCCCCGAATTACCTGGATGACCAGGTTTTTGATGCGGTTGAAGACGCCAACGGACGGATATGGCTAGCCGAAGAAAACAAGGGGCTGACGGTCCTTGATCCCGCTACCGACAAGGTGAAGAGGATCACGGCTTCGCTTGGTTTGGGCACCAATAGTCTGACTTCAATTGAAAAAGACAACAAGGGTAATGTCTGGATCGGTTCTTTAGCCGGGCTTCTGGAAGTTCCGGCAAACACTGGGATGATGGTAAACCTTACCGCAGCCCAGGGGTTGAGTTCGCCTAATGTTTGGGGATTTGCTGAAGATAGCCTGGGACGAATTTGGGTAGGCACAACAAAAGGAGCAGACCTGATCGATGGACGAAACAATACGATCAGGCACCTGGGGAAAACGATCAATGACGCCCAGATGGCAGATAAATTCGCCTTTGGGGGTCCCGATAGTCTTTGGATAGCAGGCGGCGGAGTGAGCGTCATAGATTTCAGGACTGGAAAGCTTGCCCAGTTTCATGACGCAAGCATCATGGACAAGGGAGCTATCCTGGGCATTATAAAAGATTCCAGGGGAAAGATTTGGCTTTCGACGACTTCAAAGGGCGCGATCGTAATTGATCAGTTGAGCAATACCGTTAGTAATGCGGGCCGGGCCGAAGGTATGTTGAGCAACCAAACCTGGACTGTTGAGGAAGACGGCCAGGGCCGCATTTGGGCACCCACAGATAGTGGCATGAATGTGATCTCTGCCGACCGGAAAAGCGTATCTACTTTGTTATTGGGTAAGCGGCCCAATGACAAACCAGTATTCGGCGCTTTAAAAGACAGTCTGGGACGGATCTGGATCGCCGGTCTCTTCGGTCTCTATATGGTAGATCCCGTAAAATCAACTGTCACGACTTTTACTGAGGCCGAGGGTTTGGATGCCTCCGACGTTTATACCCTCATGACGCACGATGGTTTAATATATGCAGGTACCGGGAAAGGCCTCACCGTGCTCAAGCAACCAGATGCTGATGATTCCACCTGGAAGGTGACCAATTACCGGCGGGCACAGGGATTGGGCGGCTTGAATTTCAACAGCGGCGCCGTGCTGGTTTCTTCGACGGGACAGATCTGGTGGGGGATCGATAAAATTGTAACCATCATGGATTTTCCGCGACCAGACAGCATTCCTTCGAAAACCTTTATCCGCGGCATCGATATTATGGACAAGCCGGCCACATTCAAAGAAGAGGAGAGATCGTTTGCCGGACTGCAACCCGGCGACACGCTTTGGTCATCTGCCAACGACAGCTTTTTTGTGGCAGGAAAGGATGCTGGCGGGGAGATAAAAAACAAATGGGATTGGGATAGCCTGGGTGGACCTTATCAGATGCCCAATCGACTAAGCCTGCCTTACAGCCAGAACTTTTTGAAATTCTATTTCAGCTCGAACGAACTCAGTCATCCGGATAAAAAAAGATATCGATATATATTGGAAGGAATCGATCGCAACTGGAGTCCGGTGAGTCAGAATCCTTTTACGGAAAACTACCGTGACCTGCCGCCTGGAAATTATCGGTTCAGGGTGAGCAGCAGGGGTCTTAATGGCAAGTGGTCGAACCCGGTGGAGTTCCCTCTTTCCATTCTGCCTCCCTGGTGGCGAACCTGGTGGGCCTATTTTATATATGCATTATTCATAGGCGCGATCGCATGGGCTTTTGTACAAGCCAGATCGAAAGCTTTGCTTCGTGAAAACCTTGCGCTGGAATCCAAGGTGACCCAGCGCACTGTTCAGTTGCGAAAGTCGCTGGAAGATCTCCGGGAAATGCAGGCCCAACTCATCCAGCGGGAAAAAATGGCCAGCCTGGGAGAGCTCACCGCAGGCGTTGCACACGAAATTCAAAACCCGCTCAACTTCGTCAATAACTTTTCAGAACTAAATAATGAATTGATTACCGATCTGAAAGAAGAAATTAAAAAAGGGAATATGATTGAGGTGAGCCATATTGCGGACAATATCATCTCCAACGGCGTAAAAATCACAGAGCACGGGAAGCGTGCTGATGCCATTGTAAAAGGCATGCTTCAGCATTCGAGGGCCTCATCTGGTTTGAAGGAACCAACAGACATCAATTTGCTGGCAGATGAATACCTGCGACTCAGCTATCACGGGTTGCGCGCAAAGGACAAGGGATTTAATGCATCGATCAAAACCAATTTTGATCACACACTTCCAAGAATAAGTGTGATCCCGCAGGACCTTGGACGTGTTCTGCTGAATATTTATAATAATGCCTTCTACAGTGTTGCAGAAAAAGCAAAGAAACAGGCAGGAAATTTTGATCCAACCGTGACCGTTTCCACTAAACGGGAAGAAAACCAACTGCTGATCACCATCAGGGACAATGGCCTGGGCATCTCAGAATCTGTCAGGCAAAAGATCTTTCAACCCTTCTTTACCACCAAGCCAACCGGGCAGGGAACGGGATTGGGATTGAGCCTGAGCTATGACATCATCACCAAGGTCCATGACGGATCCATCGAATTGAATACAGTGGACGGAGAATATGCAGAATTTATACTGTCATTGCCGATTGAAGGCCATGTCTGATTTTAGGGGAATGGTGAGAGATTTTTAAAAAAATTGAGTTTACTTCGTTTACCTTCCGGTAACGAATTCCGACAAATCCTGTTTTAGGATCTTGTGATATTCGATCCCCTGAAAAATTTCGTGCTACCCAACGGGAGGCCTTCAACGAAATAATTAAATTTACCGGAATAAGACCCTGCAAGGGCTGAAACCGAATAAAATTTTAATCAAATCAAATGGACATGAAAATCCTGGTGGTAGATGACGAAAGGGATATTCAGACACTTTTCGAGCAAAGATTCAGGCGTGAAATTCGGGACGGATCCATGAGTTTTGCATTTGCCTATTCAGGAGAAGAGGCGCTTTCTTATTTAATAAGTCATGTACACGAAGCCGTGTTGATTCTTTCAGATATCAACATGCCGGGCATGAGTGGGCTGGACTTATTAAAAGAAATCAAACGCAAATTCGAAAATCCGCCGCCCATCGTGATGATGATAACGGCATATGGAGACGCCGACAACTATAATACAGCCATGCGGTTGGGTGCAGATGATTTTCTGACTAAACCGCTTGACTTTTCATTGCTGAAAGAGAAATTAAAACAACTGAATTGATGGCTAAGATCCTGGTGGCGGACGACGAAACCGACCTTGAGATCCTCATCAAGCAGAAATTCCGGCGGCAGATCAGGGAACGTCAATATGAATTCGTTTTCGCGATCAACGGAGTGGATGCGCTGGCGAAGATTGTCGAACATCCGGATATTGATATCGTACTCAGCGATATCAATATGCCAGAGATGGACGGGTTGACGCTATTAAGCAAACTGGCCGAAACGACTCCACTCATCAAGGCTGTGATCGTGTCTGCTTATGGCGATATGGACAATATTCGCCAGGCTATGAATCACGGCGCATTTGATTTTCTTACCAAGCCGCTCAATTTCGAAGATCTCGAGCTCACCATGATCAAGACCCTGCGTCATGTGGCTCAAACCAAGGATACCCTGAAGGCCATCCGCGAGAACAATATCCTTCGGATGTACGTGGATGAGTCTGTGCTGCAATTCATGAATCATCGTGAATTTGAATCTTCCCTGACCGTAAATGAGACCATCGAAGCAAGTGTGGCCTTCATTGACATTTGCGGTTTTACTGCCATTACCGAAAAGGAACCGGCGGATGAAGTGGTGAAATTGCTGAACAGCTATTTCGACATCATGGTGAAAGAGATCATCGCGCAACGTGGTCATATTGATAAGTTCATGGGAGACGCCGTAATGGCGGTATTCAGGGGTGATTTTCACCTGGACCGCGCCATCGATTCAGCGCTGAATTTACGCTCCCAGCTTGCGGCCATGGCGGATGAGGAAGTCCCCCTCGGCTTTCTGCCGAAGGTGGCTATCGGCATTCACAGCGGAGAACTTATTTCCGGGAATATCGGCTCGGCAACGCTGCGTCGGTTAGACTATACCGTTATTGGCGACGTAGTTAACACTGCGCAACGCCTTCAAAGCGTAGCCAAAGATGGACAAATCATCATTAATCATTCTTCTTTCGAAAAGGTAAAAGAATCCTTCAATTGCCAGAAGATAGGCGAAGTGATGTTAAAGAATAAGACGAATGCGGTCTTGATTTACGAGGTACTCGACTAACATCCCTTAAAAGTTTGCCGTTATAGAATTCGAAAGTGTGTAATAAAACTTCGGTATTGGGACTACCGGATGACTGTCATATAACGCCCCGTAGATGATCGCAAATCCGAAATGCTTGCCAGCGTTGATGGTCCACTGTATGTGCGGAGCAACGCGCGGTTCGAACCGGTCTGGTCGCGTTTGAAAAAAAACATTAAAAACAATATCGCTGTTCGCACTCAATTTCCAATCGAATCGGAAATAGGAGTTGACCTTCCACAAATTCGATTCCACCGGCTCGGCATCGGGCGGGATCTTCACAGAATCAACGGCAACATAATTCCAGCGCTCTGCCTCGTAAAACAAGCCTAAGCCCGCATTAAAATCAAACCGGTCCCCCCTGAAAAAATTGTACCGCATGTTTGCGCCGCCAAGTGTTCTCATTTCCATGCCACGCTTATTATCCCACTGGTATTGAAAGAAAGGCTCGGGCTGAAATTTATTTCTATAAAGATGTCGCAGTCGCAGGTGAATGTACCCGGCATTGAGTATGTCTTCGGGTCCGTTGTAGGTAAAGCGATAACTACCGGCTACAATCAACAGTTCCTTGTTCTTTTGCATTGAGAATGCAGCCGTGTTGGTTGCGTCATACAGTGTGGTTTTCTGCTTGTCAACCTCAAGGCCCATCGAGAGGTTAAAATTATAGCCTGCCTTTGGAGAATAGGCATTCGTGTCTGTTTTGTCGATATTGAGGATCTGGCTGCGGGAGAATAGGGGAAGCAGCAGGGCAGCGAGGGAAATCAGCAGGCCTTGTTTCATGCTATTCAAAGTAAAAAATAAAAAGTAAAAATTAAAAATTGGGGGAAGGCTAATCGTTTTAATACTTGCCGGCCCCAATTTTGAATTTTGAATTTTTACTTTTTAATTATCATCATTCCCCTTCACGGTCACATTGGTATTGCTCCTGCACGGATATCCAAATGAATATTTAAAGTCCTTCTGATTGTTGATTGCGCTGTAGAATTCGTCGAAATATTTCAGGGTCTCCTTTACGTATTTTGGATCCAGGATTTTACTGTTGGAATACAGTGCATAAATGTCGGGCTTTAGCTTATTGAAGAGTTCGAATACCTTAGCAAAAGATGCCATATCCGGCATACAAACACCGCGGTATCTCCTTTCTCTCACAGACGTCATGTCCAATTGTTCGGGCGCAGTGGCATAAGGTGCATCAACCAGTCCTGCGTGATCAAAATCGTAGGCGATGGGATAGGGAATGGCAAGTGAATCCTTGGCGATCAATTTGATGTTGTGCAAATAGGGAAGCGACCAATCCACATTTCCGATCAAAAATTCAAAGACCATCGTAGTCAGATAAGCGTCCGCGTCCGTGGTTGTTGAAGACAATCCCTTTCTTTCCACGACGACGGATTCGTTGCGCTTGGCTACTTGCTTTTCTTCTTCCAGGAAGAATCCCCAGAAAGCTGAACTCTTTTTTCCCTTCTTCGCGTCTTCCAACGTCACCTTCACCAACCTGGCGCGAAAGCTTTTTGGCGTAATCAGGTTGTGAAGTTTATATACCATGTATTCGCGAGTCACGTAGTCGTCAGAACGGCAGGGCATGACGAGCTTCAACTTATCCTGTTTGTGAAAAATGGTCGAATCAAGCAATTTGCTTTTTTCAAAATTTAGTAACAGTGGGGGATAACCGCAGTTTGCGCGCTGATTTCGAAAATGACCCCTGGTTTTGGCCTTGATGGGAATGTTGAATTCAACATTGTCGGTCCCCGTATACACGAGGGTCATGTTGTGGTAGGCCGGTGTCTCGCCCCTGTCGTTCAGGAGTGGATTGAGATCGCCTTTGATGGTGACATTTAATACGTCATCCTTGTCAAACAGGGTTTCTTTCGAATTATCCTGGGAATAGATGGAAACTGGAGCGAGGCTTAGGCAGATGGCAACAGCCAGGCAAAGGAGGGGAATTCTCACGACTGATAGTTTGTATTAATATACGAATTAATGGTTAAAGGGGAAAGGTTAAAGGTAAAAGGTGATTTGACCTTTCCCCTTTAACCTTTTACCTTTTACCTCATTGTTTAACAAACCTCATCACCGCCGTATCGCCCATCATAAAATTCAAAGTGTTCTTATTTGTAATACTAAAGTGGTTGACCTTGTTCAATGTCTCAAGGAAAATTTTTTCACCGTCCCCGGGACAGGCCATCCTGGTCATGGCAAATGGCGCCGCAAAACTGATGCTGTTGCCGGTTATTTGGAGCGGACCGTTAAAGTTGTTGCAGCTGGAATTGCCTGCAAACTTGTTGGCGGCCAAATTGAAGCTGATGGTCGGCTTCCTGTCGTGGTAAAGGGAATCGAAATTCCTTCCGGGGGCCAAAACATAATTCATGACCCAGTTCCCATCCAACTGCGCGGAGTCAACCATTGCCTGATTTGTTTGAGCTGTTTGTTTTGAATTCTTACAGTCCTGTCCCAATAGGAACAAGAGTCCCGATAGAACGAATAGTGTTTTCATCTGACAATAGTTTAATTCAAAAAATTACCTGCAACTAAGCTGCCAGAACACATCAATTCGATTCAATCCTGGGAAACATATCCGACAGAAGACTTTAACATTTCAAGTCCCGGTCTTGCCCGCGCCAACGAGGTGGCCCATCCCCAGCTCGGGGTATTTGCCCTGGATGGGTCCAAAAAAGGCGATGATTTTTTCAAAATCAGCGGCTTCATGATCAGTCGTGTAGAAGGGTTTTGAAAAAATAAGGGCCTTTCCTTTAAAATCCAGCCCCGCCAACACGAGCGGCACATTTGCCTTCCTGGCAATATAATAGAAGCCGGTGCGGATTCGATCCACTCTTTTGCGCGTGCCCTCCGGTGACATAGCGAGTTTAAAATCCGGACGGCTTTCAAATATTGCGGCAACCTGGTCCACCATGTTCTGCTGTCCGGATCGATCCACCGGAACGCCGCCCACAGCCTTAAAAAACCAACCCATGGGTCCGGCAAACAGTTCTTTCTTGCCCAAAAAATGCGCGTCCCGGATAGGGACAATGGCCCGCACGGCCATGCCGATCACCACATCCCAGGCGCTGGTATGGGGCGCCACCACGATTATACATTGCCGTAAGTCTTTGGGGAATTCGCCCTGGATCTTCCACCCGCTGAGTTTCCAGTATATTTTCCAAAAAAACCGCGTCATGTTTCCGAAATAAATAAGCCATCCGCCAGGGGCGGATGGCTTATGTTGAAGTTAAGTATTCGGTTATGGTTTGCCGGGAGCTTATTGCTTTTTCTCAAGCAATTGGAAGAACTGATCCAGTTGCGGCTGGATCACAATTCTTGTGCGGCGGTTAGCTGCTTTCCCGTCGGGCGTGTCGTTAGAAGCGATGTCTACATATTCGCTGCGACCACCGGCGGTGATGCGCTTCGGATCAATATTGTATTTGTTTTGAAGGATACGTGTAACGGCAGTTGCCCTGAGCACGCTCAAATCCCAGTTGTCCTTGATGCAGGAACTCTTAATAGGTACATTGTCGGTATGCCCTTCAACCATGAATTCGATATTCGGCTGGCCATTCAACACTTGTGCCACTTTGGCCAATACGGCATTGGCTTGATCTGTTACAACATAGCTGCCACTCTTGAACAGCATCTTGTCGGAGATGGAAATGAAGACCACGCCTTTTTCAACCTTGACTTCAATGTCCTTGTCGTTTACATCGTTCAGTGCGCCCTTCAGGTTCATCACGAGTGCCATATTAAGAGAATCTTTACGCGCCATGGCTGATTGCAGGTCCTGGATATAGGCGTCTTTTGCACCGATGTTTTCCAGGGACTTCTTCACACTTTCAGCCTGGGTTCCGCTGATTACACTAAGATCTTTTAGCTGATTAAGTACGGTGGTATTATTTTCTTTGAGAAAGGCATTCTCTTTTTTCAGGGAAGCGATGTCATTCTCAAGTGAAGACTGTTTGCGTGCTGCCTCTGCATTTTTGTCATTGCAATCTTTCAAATCATTTTGCAATTTGGTGTAGGCAGTATTAAGGTCCGCGTTCTTTGCCTCAAGGGTCTTGTATGATTTACTGCTCACGCAGGAAAATAGGAAAACAGAAGCGAAAACGGGAACCAGGATTCTTTTGTTGAACATAATATTGGTTTTTAGTGAGTGGCGCAAATATATGAATTAGAAGGTAAAAGGGGAAGGGTTACAGGTCGAAAGCGACCTTAAACCTTTCCTCTTTTTGCTTTCACCTTCCGCCGAAAAATCGTACCTTTGCAGACTTAAAATTTCCAGGACATATGATCAGTGTGAATAATGTTTCGCTTTCATTTGGCAAGCGGGTACTCTTTGACGAGGTGAATTTGAGCTTCAGCAAGGGCAATTGCTATGGAGTCATTGGCGCCAACGGGGCGGGAAAATCTACCTTTTTGAAAATTCTTTCGGGGGAGATAGATCCAACCAAGGGGACAGTGGAAATTACGCCAGGCGAAAGGATGGCCGTGTTGAAGCAGAACCACTTCGAATTTGACGAAGTGACTGCCTTAAATACAGTCATGATGGGCCATCAGAAATTGTGGTCGCTCATGCACGAGCGTGAAGCCATCTATGCGAAAGATGATTTTAGTGAAGCGGATGGTCTCAGGGCCGGAGAGCTCGAAGCCGAATTTGGTGAAATGGGAGGTTACACCGCGGAGAGTGATGCTGCCAGTTTGCTGAGCGAACTGGGTGTGAAGGAAAGCATGCAGCAGGTGCTGATGAAAGATTTGCCCGGTGCCATGAAAGTGAGGGTCCTGTTGGCCCAGGCGCTGTTTGGAAATCCCGACATCCTGATCCTCGATGAGCCTACCAATGACCTCGACGTGGAAACCATCGGTTGGCTTGAAAATGTCCTGGCGGATTATGAGAATATCGTCATCGTGGTGAGCCACGATCGTCACTTCCTGGATGCAGTTTGCACGCACGTGGCCGACGTTGACAGGCAGAAAATCAAAATCTACACAGGTAACTACACCTTCTGGTATGAGTCATCACAGCTGATCGCGCGCCAGCTTTCTGACAAGAATAAAAAGGTTGAAGATAAGCGTAAGGATCTCCTGGAATTTATTGCGCGATTCAGCGCGAATGCTTCGAAAAGTAAGCAGGCTACTTCGCGTAAGAAGGCGCTTGAAAAATTGGTGATTGAAGAGATCCAACCCTCAAACCGGAAATATCCGGGCATCATCTTCAAACAAGATCGTGAGGCTGGCAACCAGGTTCTAAATATTGAAAAACTGAGCAAGCGTGCTGATGACGGGAGATGGCTTTTCAACAACGTAAGCTTTTCCGTGCATAAACAGGATAAGATCGCATTTGTATCCCGCGATCACCTGGCGCTCTCCACATTTTTCCAGGTGATCAATGGAGAATTGGAGGCCGACAAAGGAAAGTATGAGTGGGGCACAACCATCACGCGCGCATATTTGCCAAACGATAACCTGAAATTTTTCCAGGACAAGGATATCAACCTGATGGATTGGTTGCGCCAGTATGTACCGCCTACCGTGACGGATGTGGATGAGCCCTTCCTCCGCGGATTCCTGGGTAAGATGTTGTTTAGCGGTGATGAGATCATGAAAAAAGTGGGTGTGTTAAGCGGAGGAGAGAAAGTAAGGTGCATGATCAGTCGCATGATGTTGCAAAATCCAAACCTGGTGATTTTGGACGAACCCACCAACCACCTCGATTTGGAAAG
>Ga0163162_10000462_pt1 | contig 37620 bp, 25 predicted proteins | sample S55metaG_FD_115310 | JGI IMG/M metagenome (GOLD analysis project Ga0163162, IMG submission 115310) | Switchgrass rhizosphere microbial communities from Kellogg Biological Station, Michigan, USA - S5-5 metaG | ecosystem: Host-associated > Plants > Roots > Rhizosphere > Soil | place: USA... | reverse complement strand
ATTTATGCAGGTTCCTGATGGTTGCCTGCCCTTATGACTGTGCCGCCCTGATCCTTGTTGCTACTGTCCTTTTACTGTCCAAAAGGCATCTGACTGCTGCATTCCAGTTCGCCATCTATTCTTTTCTGCCCATCCTGCTTTTTGGCTTTTATTCTCTTTATCATGGTTCCTATTTTTTACCCAATTCCGTGTTATTGAAATCCCAGGCGCCTCCCCTTACAATCAGCGGGCTATATAATTTTTTTACAAGTCAGCTTTATGAGAGGCTGGTGAATTCCAGGGTCAGTTGTATGTACAATGCGGTGTCAACCCAGCGACTGATGCTGATCCTACCGCTGACTTACCTGGCGTTCATTCATCGTATCCGTCAGAAGGCCTCCTATCAGTATATACTTTTCCTATTGACAATCAGCGTATTAACACACATCTCTTTTGCCGACATAACAAAATCCCCCCGTTTTGAAGCCTACCTGGTAGGATGTTCAGTGGTTATCATCACCTATTTGATCGTCAGGTATGGTCCCGAGGTCTGGCAGCTCTGGGCAAAGCCATTCCAATGGATCTCATTGTTTATTGCTGCCGTTTTATTTTTCCCTTTACTAATAAGATCTACCCAGGCATTTGGAAATATCGGACGATCCTGTGTGAATATATTTGAGCAGCAATACCAAATGGCCACTTTTTTATATAAAAATTACTATAATGTTCCCATCGCCTTGAACGATATAGGAGCTGTCTCCTACCTTACAGAGGGAAATCATCTCGACCTTATCGGTCTTTCGGACCTGCAAATCGCCAGGGCCAGGCTGAAAAATTATCTTTCAGTGCCGTTCGTGACCTCGCTTGCAAAGAAAAAGGGTGTAAAAATTGCCGTAGTATATAACGCCTGGTTCCCGCCTGTATTACTAAACCAATGGTCACCGGTGGCTGCCTGGGTTATGAAAAAAAATGTCATTTGCGCAGACAGTACGGTCACTTTTTATGCAGTGGACCCCTCCGTTGCGCATGATCTGAAGTTAAATCTGCAGACTTATCAAAAGTCCCTTCCATCCGACGTGCAGGCCTATTATTTTTAGCCTGCAGTTACTTTTTTCTTATATACACCTCTATATGGTCTTGTCCTGAAAAGTAGTAGGCATCCAGGTATACATATTGAGCGGACCCTATACTGTCCCTGGTGCTGGGGAGAACCACTTCCACATCGTTGAGATCATCCGTCTTTCTTATGCGAATGGCGATCTTTTTTTGGGGATCCAACATATAACATTGCATGAGGATACATTGGGCATAGTATTCACTGTAATAATCGGAAGTATACCCGATGGAATGGATATGTTCCATATCACGGCCCATCTTTTTAAACAGACCATCGGAAAAATAAACCATGGACCGGGAGTGGTAATGGTAGTTCCGGTAGTTGGCATACAGCGTGATTGTGAAAACAACGATCGCGCAGACTGTCAATTGCTGTCTGAATTTAAGCAGGTATGCAGCAATATTTAGCCGCCCGGCGACCCTTTTTCCATAAGCAACCAGCAGGGACAATAAGAAACCTGCAGAGAGCCATACCGGAACCAATAAGTATCCCAAGATCCTATCCTTTGGTACAAAACGGTGCAGCAACACAATGGGAATGGGTGAGATCAGCACTACCACCGTCGCCCAGGCAAGAAAAGAATTTTCTTTTTTATTGTATCCGATGAAGGCTGCTGCTATGATCATAGGGATAAGGATCAAGGAAGGCAGCCCGAACCCCTTCATAAAGTACTCCCACGTCTGCTGGAAAACAGGATATGCAATTTGAGCAATGGCGCCGACAGAAGATCGGGGTGCGCCTGCCGGGTTACTTATGCCCGTCATGCCATTACAGAGGACAATAGGAAGATATAACAACACCAGGACCGCACATGCCAGGATGTTGTCCAGCACAAACCGGGAAAGTTCTCTCCATCTCCTGCGATATATATGATACGAGGCGAGGGCAAGCCCCATACCGGCCAGGATATATATACAGGAAGGGATCGTGTACACGGCGCCGATCAGGGAAAGAAAATAAAGCAGGCGGTATTTCCGGCTGCCGGGTTCAGCCATCCATTTATCAGCCGAATAGAACAACAGGATCGTAAAGCAGTACATAAATGTATACCCCCTGGCCATAATTGCATAGAACAGGATTGGATAGCTCATAGCGTACAGCGCAGTAGTGAGCATCGCTATGGAGACGGAGAAATGGCGGCGGCAGAGCTTGAATAAATAATATTCGGCCACAAAATAAACAATGAAACTGGGCAGCCGGGTGGTTATGGCAGGAGAAAGAGGCAGATAGGCAAAAAGTGTGGCTACATGGTTGTACAATATATGGTTATTCGGGAAAGGATAAAAGGTTGCCGTTTGCAGAAATCCCCTGGATGAAAAACAGAAGTAGCTCATTTGCTCATCGTATTCGAAAGGGATCTCCAGGAGAGATAAGAAAAGGAATACAACCTGTAATAAAAAAAGGATGGCCATTGACCATTTGGTAAAACGATCCCATTGACTGACATACCTATAATTCTGATACAGGGAAGCAGCCATGTTCCTCAACAGGCAATTGACCCACCGGGATAGCCGGGTCCTGGTCTCCCCCATCAGATCGTGTATCCAAAACAGCAGAATGCATAAAAGAAGGATCAGCTCATATTTTACAATGGAATATATAAACAACAGTCTCTCATTTTTCAATAAAGCGCCAAACTGCTGGTTTGTAAAAGGATGATATATCCCGTGAAAGTAGGGATCGGTGCGCAGCAGCGGCTCATAATCCTTTGTTCGCTGTGTACTGATGAGGAATTCATGCAGGAATGAATAATAATCGGAAGCCATATAGGCGTACACGCATGCGGAAGAAATCAGAATGGCAAGCACAACGAAAAGATATCTGATCGTCGTAAGAATTTTTTCCTGGGACATAAGATAAATATATGTCCCTCTCCCGCAGTTAGCCTGCAGCAAATTACACTATCCCTCCTCCTATGGAAATATTATGACCCTTTGGATCTTTTAATCCTCAGGACCGTAAAAGAGAAGGGTTTAAACTCGTAGTCAAAAGATCCGGACACACCTGTGAAGGTTGTCGTTTTGGGAGATACCTGCTCCGGAACTGAAAATGAATTCTCTTCCTTATCTGACGGGGCGGATAAAACAATGGCGGTCCCATCTGTTGCAAGCGGACCGGCATTTTTCAAATCGATAGTTGTATTCAGGGGAGTCGATCCGGCATTGACGACCTTGATGACGATCTCATTTGTCTTGTTCTCATATCCGGCAATAGAAAAATGGCGTGCTCCCACACCTGTTGTGTCATTTGTGAGAATGGTGTTCAGGTTGACATCAGGCCTGTTCTCCGACAACATTTTCTGAACATAGTAGGAAGTTCTCCCGTACACGGTATCTGTGTTGAATATGATCATGTTCACAGCCCATGTATGGTCCCCATCATGCTGCAGAAGGGGCGCATAAGAACATATCTTCACCAGGTCTGCGTTCCTTTCCATGCCCATCGCAAAGGCAGCTTCGCTCAACGCGCCTTTCAGGTTCCCAAACCCGACATCCAGAACGATGGAATACTCACCGACATACATCTTATAGTTTGGGCGGGGCAGCACGGAATCGAACATCGTATGACGCTTATAGAAAGAATCCGGCCGTTCGTAAAAATGCGGGTCGATCATCTCTATAGCACCTCCTGATCCGGCGTATTGCTCAGCATCCCTGATCCCAAAGTCGGAAATAATGACCATTTGCGGGTATTTAGCCTTTATGGCCTTATAGAAGAGGTCATACCGGTCATTGTATTCCTGCAGTTTATTTTCATTCCCAACTTCAATGTACTTCAATGGAAAAGGGGCAGGATGTCCTGCAGCAGCCCGTTTTCCTCCCCATTTTGTTCCGGGGTCTCCAATGGCATATTCGATGGCATCCAGCGCTTCCTGAATATAATTGGGCACTTCCTCTTTACTGCTATAGTCGCCATTCCTGTATAGGCAGGATAAGCCTACATTACAGACAAACATGCCGTCAGCGCCGATGTCCTCACAATATTGAAGGAATTCATGATATCCGAAACCGTATGAATTGCGATACCCCCATAGGTTAAACTCACCGTGACGGGCGGCCGGATCGCCCACTGTCCCTTTCCATTTGAACCTGTTCTCAAGCGTAAACCCTTCTACGATACATCCGCCGGGCCATCTCAGAAAGGCCGGTTTCAGATTGGCCAGCATGGTAGCCATATCTTTCCGCAAACCATTCGGGCGGTGATTGAACGTATTTTCAGGCATTAAGGACACAAAGTCGATCCATACAGTGCCTGTAGCGTCAAAGCTGAGCGAAAATTTGCCGTGTGCAACAGTCTGATCAGGTCGTAGCTGACATTTGTATTCCTCCCAGGTGTTTTTCTTTTTTACCTGGAATACCTGCTGGCCGATGACAGTACCATTTTCGTCAAGCATATGGGCCGTGATACTGCCCTTGTAATCCCTGCCCGCTTTGACAATGATGCGGAGATTGTACGACTCGTTCTTATTAAAATATATCCCGTAAGGAGGCGCATCCTGCGGTGCATTGAAAGCACTGTACTTATACGGCTTTCCTTTCATGTCATATATAAAACCGGAGAACCCGCTGTTCACGATGCTTACCTTGTCCTGCTTGTTACCCGAGCCTATTTTCAGCGCCAGGCTATGCGGAGCCGTAGGGTATAAAGGGGTCGTGGCCGACTGGCTGTAGGTGGCCCTGGCGTTACCAGCGAGCATTAATTCCCATCCCTGCAGCAGGCTGGTATCAAATTTTATCTTGAAATCCGTGTACCCGCCCGTCTTCGCGTAACGGGCCGAATCATAGTTCAGCAGATGAGGTGAAACCATAAAACCATCCTGGTAAGTGGTGCCCGGCACGAGGATATTGTCCTCAAAGCTCCGGTTCCTGAGCAGCTCAGCATACAATCCCCCTTCACCGGCATGGTTTATTTCCTCGAAGAACAGACCGTACATGGGCGATATCTCAGCCCCTTTCTGCGCAAAATCAATTGAGATATGCTTATTCACGCTTTGCGCCTGGATAGTCAGATGAATACATAAGACAACCAGGAGGAATGGTATCTTTTTCATATAGATAATAGCTAAATTAGGCCATGAAAACACGTAAACCTTCGAAAAGAACTAGGGGGATCAAGTATCTGTCTGTTACCTTTTCTTCACAAGGATCAGCCGGTTTAAAAAAAGACTATTGATCTCCTGGCGGGTGCTGAAATTGAACGTAAGGGATCCATGCGCATCGTCCACCCGCAGGTCAGCGATATACATTTCTTCTACCCTTTCATTCTTATCCGCATGGGTGTCTATCCAACCGGTGATTCCTGTCTGACCCTGGCAAACGGAAAACAGGCATCCTATAGGAAATTTCACCAGGTCGGCAAAAAGCCGGTAATCCCCGGCTGGTATCCGGGATAAGTCTATTTTAAGCCTGGACTGGTCATTCGCCGAATAGATATAGCTCCTGCCCCCAGTGTGAAAACTGGTGTTAACCGCCTGCAAATTTACACTGCCCCAGACAGTATATTGCATCAGCTGCGGATAGATCATCAAGGTGTCCGGTATATATATTGCACATCGCTCATTGGTGGGTGGCTGAACCAAGCCAGGTCCCCTATCACAATAGTAAAAGCTCACAGAGGTATACTGCACCGGGTCTCCCTTTGCATCGGGACCATGTTCGATGCTTTGGAAGATGCTTTTTTCAAAAGGGACCTTATCCGACAGATAAAATCGATAACCGCCGGTCCTGCATAATGGCAGCGAATAATCCAAAGCGCCATGTATCGGCAGGCTCATCCTTCCATCCCATCGGTTGGGACAGGCATACCATCCTCCGTTGAAATAATCTTCCGATCCGGTGCCATGGATACAGGGGACATCATCCGTCGCTGTCGAATCGTCCCCTTCAAAAAAATTGGTCATTCCGGGCTTTAACCCTTGCGCCTGCAGCAAAGTACCGACATAATGTCCCTTTCCCCTGGCGCGTAAAAAGACATGCATAGGATCATCAGCAGACAGTTGGTTCGCCCTCCAGCAGGAATAGAACTTTCCCTCCTTATTCACCTCCCGCTTCTCAGGCGTGTATATGATGGTTGCGCTGCAATGAACAGGCAGCTGCCACCTAAAAGCTTTCCTGTAGATGAGCTCTATTTTCGCCTTTTTATCATAAGGCATTGGAAAATAACAGTAGTTCTCATCCTGCTGAGTACCAAGTAACAGACTGTTCATAGAAGTCTGTCCGAAAGCATATCCAAAGAAATCAGCCACCGGGCACCATACAGCAGGGACCGTTTCATCATCCCAGGTGACCCTGATATCAATGTCCTTATCTATCCCTGCGAATGCAGCGGCAGGGTTTAATTTGATTGCCACGATCCTTCCGCCGGAGCCTGCGGCAAACACAGTCTTTGTTTCTCCCGGATGAAGGACGACATTAGTTACGGCCATTCGCCCCTTTGCTGCATCCCGGATAATGTTCTTTTTATTCCAGAGGGCTGCAATACGCTGTATCGCTACTTTTTCCGTGTCATTGAGGGACAGGGAAAAACTCTTACCCACAGCGCCGTCCGGGTATGCCCTGTATTGCACCTGGTGGAACTGCATTTTTTTCCCCCTGCATACGATCCTGCAGCCGTGCTGGAATAATATAGGGAAATAACAATAATAACCTCCCAGTTCACTGCCTGCCAGCGGTGAAAGAAATGGAAAAACCTTATTGGAGAACAAGTCGGTGTATTTTATGGAAAAAGAGGGCCCGGGAGGGTCGTCTATGTAAAAATCCAGGGTATCTTCCGTGGGTGTAGGTGTCCATATCCGATTAATTACCCCTGCACCTTTAACATCGAAGATCACCAGGCTGCTGTCCTCATTCCTTTTTATAAAGGAATAGGTCCCGCTAAAGCCATCGTTATTCCCACCCGTAGAGTCATAAGTAGATACCTGTAATACGCGGGAATGTTCGCGATAACCGGGCAGACCGGCGATGTTATATAGTGGCGTTAATTCATCTACCAAAGAGATCTTTCCTGGTGTCTGCCCGGAGCTCAGGCTACTCAAAAGCAGACAGCATACAGTCATCCAATATATTGCCCTCATATGTTGAATGGTTTTCAATTTTATTAAAGAATTCCCGGCGGGATCATTCATCACACCGGTGGGATAATGGCTTTTCCTGAAATTTAGAAAAGATGCATCCATGAAGCCTGCTGCTTTACCGATGATGGTCATGGCTATACTCATAGCTTTTGTATCGAGCTATATCGTATATTTTGGCTTTACCACCAATTACACCACCGGGTCTTTCTCACCGGCATCTTTCAAAGATCAATATAGCCATGGTATCTATAAATACCGGATATTAAGTCAATACCTGCTCACCAGGCTGGACAACGCCTTGGGCAACAGCATCCCTTCTAAGGCAGCTGAAAGAAGGCTATTCGTACAGGACAAAAATGCATCAGAACGGTTTTACCATTCCTATTATTATCTGAATACCTTTTTCATGGTGCTCCTGTCCATCGTGCTCGTGCTGCTGATCAACCAGGACACAGTCCTGAAGATACCCAAAAATGAAAAGAGCCTGATCCTGTTCCTGGTCATCATTGTGGTTAATTTAACTCAGTTCGTGGTCTGCCCCTATGATATATCATCCTACTTTTTCCAGCTGCTGACCATATTGATCTTTCTAAAATACTTTGAAACCCGTTATATATTATCCTTGGCTGTTATTTGCCTGCTCCTGGTCCTTTCCACCCTCAACAGGGAATCCTCTGCACTGACAGTGTCTTTCCTGGCCGTGGTCATTTACTGTAAATGGGGGATGGCTAAGAAGTCGCTTATCAGTATATTCATGATCGTATTAAGTTTTTTAAGCACCTATTTTGCACTACGCTATTTTATAAAAACCCCTGACCTGGCAATTGTTACTATCGATTACCTGGACTATAACCTGTTCTTTGAGGCCAACCAGGTAGGTATCCTTTTCTGGGCACTACTGCTCTACTTCACTATGGCGACAGCCAATAGTAAAGAGAATAAGGTTTTAATAGTATGTTTTCACATAGCCAGTCTGCCCTATATCTGGACCTGCTTTACAGCCGGGGTGCTTTGGGAGGTACGTCTCTATGTGCCGGTGTTTTTAGGGTCCCTGATCCTTGGTAAGATAGACCCTTCCTTCATCCCTTTCATCCCGGTAAATATGTTCTACAAGGCACAGCCCGAAAGCTATATTAAAGATCATGATAGGAATCGCATAGCGCAGGACCATCGGAGCAAGGATGATAATAAATAAGAAATTAATTACCCAATACGCTGCTGCCAGCAATACTGATTTGTTGAATGCAGGATTCACGGTTTTATATCGTCCCAAAACAAAATATCCAATTGTTCCTGCAATCATCAGTAAGTTCAATACAAGGACTATTATGGGGAAATACCACAAGGCAAAAATTTTGCTGCGGGAACACGGCAGCCATTTTGATCTGTAGCCAAACCAACCTTTCATGTCTTCATCGATGGCAAATCCTCCGGCGAGGAACACGCTGTGGAAATCCACCTCCGGCATTGCAAACCACTCTATTCCCTGTAAGACATAATAACGCATATATGCAATAGGATGCTTCCTGATAAGATACGTCCCATATTCGCCATATAGACTTCCCATGGAGGCCCATTTATAAAATTCAACTGCCCCCGGATGGTCCCGAAATTGCTGCTCCATATACATTCTTAAGGGACTTGCCTTATCCCACATATAAAAATTCTTATCCGGCGGGCTGGGGGCAGCAAGGATGGAATCCACCTGGCGTGATACCACATAATGTAAGGGTTGAATCTCAGGCGGAAGAACATCAGGGATCCGGTCCTTCATGTGACTGTACATTACTATTGCGTTACTTGCCATTTGCCAGCCGGAAAAAGGAGAAAATTCCCGCTTACCGATCAGTTTCTCATATTGGGTCCCGGTATACCTGGTAAAGCCCCAAAACAACAGGCATCCCAGCACAAGACCACGCAACTTTACAGACCAGCCTATCCTTGAAAAAAGAATGATGGGGATGGTAATGATGGGGTAAAAGATAGCATAATACCTGATCGTAAACAGCAAAGGCACCAGGAGCACCATGATATATACCAGTATGGCCCGGGGTTTATTGATATACCATAAAGACACCGTAAACCATATGACTGTCAAAGCAGTGAAGATACTGTCGCTCATTATATAATTGCTGATGCATATGACGAAAGGATTTACCAGGAGACATCCTAATATTACACCGCTGATCCATTTGCCCGGGCGCAGGAAATGGGTTACAGTGAAGTAAAAATACAGGATGGCTCCTTCCAGGAATAGAAACTGAAAACAAACCACCGGCCAATCGCTCTGCGTAAAAAGATGAAAAAAAGCCAGCACTTTGGAATAGCCGATAGGAAATGTATAAATGCCGGAATTTTGGATGGCTGCGCGTACATATGAATAAGAATCCACTGCAATTATTGCATGAGGATACAAGATCTTTAGCAAAACGAATAGCAGGATACTTACGATACATATCGGCCAAACGATCTGCTTATCCATGCTATCAAATTATCACAAAAGAATACTCCCGCAGATCTGAATGATGATCCAATTGGTAAAAAATCCCGATCGGATGATCTTTCCTCCTGAAAAGTCCATCTATACTCGTTAAGTTTAGTGTTGACGGAGTGTAAACTTAACAAGCATGGATAAAGCAAGTTCTCTGATACCTCAAAAATGGGTTTTACCTCTCGCATTATTGGGACTCCTGCTCCCCGTTGTTATTTTGGAAATTGGGATCTTAAGGCAGACCGGGGGGGTGTTTTGTTACGGCCTGGATGATCCCTTCATACACCTGGCGATTGGGAAAAACCTGGCCCAACACGGCGTTTGGGGTACTACTCCTTATGAATTCGTATCCGCCTCCTCATCCATCCTCTTCCCCCTCCTGATCGCAGGGCTCATGAAACTTACAGGCCCTATCGTCATTGTTCCTTTTATCCTTAACCTGGGGGCTGCCATCGTGTTGCTGATCGTGGTCCAAAATTGGCTTAAAAAGCAGGGGCTCAGTCCCATGGGTCAGTTGCTGATCCTCTTTGCACTGATATATCTTACGCCGCTGCCCATCACGGTAATGATCGGTATGGAACATACATTGCAACTCTTGCTATGTTTTTTGTTCGTTACCTCCTTTTCCAATGCATTGGCAAGCCAGGGCTCCTCGGGCGCCAAAAGCCGGACACTGCCCTGGAAGGTCCTTTTGTACGGGGCTCTGATGATGGCCTGCCGCTATGAATGCGGCATCCTTATTATTACCGCTGCCCTTATTTTGCTGTTTTACGAACGCATTGTGGCAACCCTTCAATTGGTGATCTTTTCCTTCCTGCCCATCGTGTTGTTTGGCATATATGCCCTTTATAATGGTTCTAATTTTATTCCCAATTCAGTATTACTGAAATCCAGGGCGCCACAGATGACGTTCAGTGGCTTATATGACTTTTTTACCAGCCAGCTTTATGAGCGCCTTGTTACCGCCGTTGGGCCCCACATGTACAACACCGCCTCCGTACAACGCCTGGTGCTGATCCTGCCGCTGATGTATGTAGTGTTCTTCAACCAGGTTCGCCAGCAGCCCGCTTACCGGTATATCATATTCCTTCTCACAGCCGGACTGTTAGCACATCTCTCTTTTGCCAACACCGACCGGTCATCCCGTTACGAGGCATACCTGGTCGGATGTACGATAATCTTCATTCTTTTTCTGATCATACGGCACAGTGGTGAGGTCTTACATCGATGGTCCGCAACTGCCAAGTGGGCTTCGGGCTTTATTGCGTTTATTTTATGTATTCCGCTGGTACTTAGGTCTGGCCGGGCATTTACAGACATCGGGCAAGCATCCATCAATATATACGATCAGCAATACCAGATGGGAGCCTTTTTCCATAAGTATTACAATAATGAGGGCATTGCTTTAAACGATATAGGGGCAGTGTCCTATCTTACGGAAGGAAAAAAGCTGGATCTGATCGGTCTTTCAAGCAATGAAATTGCCAAAGCCAGGCTCAGCGGAAATTATACGCCCCAGGTAGTAGCCCGGGCTGTAAATAAAGAGGCTGTAAAAGTTGCCGTCTTATTCGACTTCTGGTTCCCACCTCAATTTTACGCAGGGTGGATACCTATAGGAACCTGGACTATAAAAAACAATATTATCTGCCTGGGCCCCACTGTTACTTTTTTTGCAGTTGATACCTCTCAGCGGCAGAACCTGAAGAACAACTTGCAGAAGTATGAAAGGTTGCTGCCTAAAGGCGTGCAGGCCGCCTATTTTTAAGAATTAATGATGCCTGCTAGTAACATTCACTCATTCAGGTGTTTTCATCAATGTTTTTGTAAAAAGTTTTCACTATGTCGCTGATGATCATACCTGTCAGGAGTTCATACCTTCTCTTGGCAGTCTTATTCCTATCTTCTGCTGTCTACCCTCAAAAAGCGACTGTACATACATCTCAAGCCGCTGTTGATGGGCATTCCTACAACGGCGCCTACACCGGCAGCAATCTTCAACGTGTGGCATTCCCCATCGGTGGCATTGGCGCCGGGATGTTTTGCCTGGAGGGAACGGGAGCCATCAGTCATATGTCAGTCCGTCACAGCCCCGAGATGTTCAACGAGCCATCAATGTTCGCTGCCATATCTATCAAAGGCTCGCCGGGCAGCGCCCGTGTACTGGAAGGCCCCGTCCCCGGATGGAAGAAGTTCGGTCAACTGGGCGCCGGCACCGGGGCCGAAGGCACTACCTTCGGACTGGCGCGATTTCGGCAGGTAAGCTTTCTCGCACGTTTTCCTTTTGCAGAAGTGCAGCTGAAAGACCAGGATATGCCGCTGCAGGTCACCCTCACAGGCTGGAGCCCGTTTATTCCTACTGACGCTGATAATTCCAGCCTGCCTGTCGGGGGCCTGGAATATCGCTTTAAGAACAGCAGCCATCGGACATTGGAGCTCGTCTTCTCCTACAATGCCCGCAATTTTATGGCTATGCGCGGCAATGATAGTTCCATCGCCTCTAACAGCATACACCCTACCCACCATGGTTTTATCCTTGCGCAGGACGGCGCCGGAAAGGCGCCGGAGCAAAAAGGCGAATTTGCTATCTACGCTGACGATCCGGCTACCATTGTTGACCATTGCTGGTTCCGCGGTGGTTGGTGGGACCCCATATCCATGGCCTGGAACCATATTGAAGAAGGACAGGCGCATCCTGTCGCACCTGTGGAAAAGAACGCGCCCGGCGCCTCTCTCTTCGTCCCTTTTACATTGAAGCCCGGGGAGGAGCGGACCATCCGTGTCCTGATGGCCTGGTATGTGCCGGATTCCAGGCTTCGCTGCGGAAGGAACTTACAAAAAGCTTCAGACAGCACCACACCGGACCGCTCTCTCCTCCTTCCTTCCCGCTTCCACAAGCCGTGGTACAGCAGCCGCTTTTCCGGCATTGAAGATGTTGCCGCCTACTGGCTTGAAAATTATACTGCGCTGCGTAACAAAAGTGTCCTTTTCCGCGATGCCTTTTACAAAAGCACCCTGCCGCAAGAAGTCCTGGAGGCCGTATCCGCCAATCTCACCATCCTTAAGTCCCCTACTGTCCTGCGCCAATACGATGGCCGCTTCTGGGCCTGGGAAGGGTGTAATGACGCACAGGGTAGTTGCTATGGCACCTGCACCCATGTCTGGAATTATGCTCAGGCGCTATGCCACCTTTTCCCCGACCTGGAACGCGGTATCCGGGAAACCGAGTTCAATGAAGATCAGAACCAGGAGGGGCACCAGAACCATCGGGCCGCTCTTCCCATACGGCCTTTCACCCATGACCGCTACGAAGCCGCTGCCGACGGCCAGTTAGGCGGCGTAATGAAAATATTCCGCGAGTGGCGGATCAGCGGCGACAGCGCCTGGCTGCGAAAGCTATATCCTAAAGTGAAAACCAGCATTGACTATTGCATCCATACCTGGGATCCCCGCCATCGCGGCACCTTGGAAGAACCACATTTGAATACCTATGATATTCAGCTCTGGGGACCGGACGGCATGTGCACGAGCATCTACCTGGGCGCTCTTGAAGCCATGGTCCGTATAAGCACATACCTTGGAGAAGATGCGAGCCTATACAAGGAGCTCTATAATAAAGGGCGCACCTTCATGGAAAACAACTTGTATAACGGGCGGTATTTCATCCAGCAAATACAATGGACAGGCTTGAATACCCCGGATCCTGCCGCCGACCCTAAACGCTCCCTGGCAGAGAATTATTCCATCGAAGCCGCCCGTTTGCTGGAAAGAGAAGGGCCCAAATATCAATATGGGAAGGGCTGTCTCAGCGACGGCGTACTGGGTAGTTGGATCGCCCGGGTCTGCGCATTACCGGAACCCATCGACACGGCCAGGATCACCAGTCACTTACTGGCTGTCTATAAGAACAATTTCAAAAAAGACCTGTCGGGTTTCAGCAATCCCCAGCGCCCGACCTATGCCATTGGGAGTGAAGGAGGACTTCTCCTTTGCACATGGCCCGATGGGGGACGTCCCTCCCTGCCTTTTGTATACAGTAATGAAGTATGGACCGGAATAGAATACCAGGTGGCATCACATCTTATTTTCCGGGGCCGTATAAAGGAAGGGCTGGATATTGCAAGGACCTGTCGCAGCCGCTATGATGGCACTGTCCGCAATCCCTTTGATGAATATGAGTGCGGGCACTGGTATGCAAGGGCCTTAGCCAGCTATTCACTTCTGGAAGCCCTGACTGGGGTTAGATACGATGCAGTGGAGAGGACACTATACGTAGATTCGAAAATAGGAGATTTCACGACCTTTCTCTCCACGGCTACCGGGTTTGGCACCGTGAAGTATGAACAGGGAAAGGTCACTGTAATACCCGTTTTTGGCAAGATACCGGTACAAAAAATGATAGTACGATAATCCGCTCCAGCAGCATCGGCACGAATACTATGTTAACGATCATAGTGGATAACGAATACCTCAGCAAGGCCGGGCTGGAGAAAATAATAAATAAAAAATTGATCATCCAGTTGACTGCCACCAGGATCACCACACGGTTAACAAAGACGCCCGCAGTTATATGACACCCGCAAAAAAAGTAACCGGCGATACTCACTATAAGCAGAAAATTTAAAGCGGTAATGACGGAGGGGAACCAGGTTATCGAATAGAATTTGCCACTGGAGCAGGGCGACCAATTTGATGTGTAGCCAAACCATCTCTTTGTTTCGTCTAATATTTCGACTCTGCCTTCAGGGAACACATTCGTAATATCTACTTTTGGATGGATAAACCAATCGATGCCCTGCCCGACATAATACCTGAGGTAAGCACCAGGGTGCTTTTTTATAAGCCAGACGCCGTAATCGTGATAAAGCCGGCCTACAGAAGTCCATCTTTTGATCTCCTCCGTGGTGACATTATCCCCAAAGAATACTCCACAATATTTAGACAAAGGACTGCCCGGCTGAAACGTAAAATAATTCTGTAACGCTTCATCAGGCAGCGAATCCAGCGGGGCCATGACGGCCAGGTCATGCAAAACCAGTCGATGCAAACGCTCCAGTTCGGGAGGGGCGACATCTGCCTCCCGATGGGGGATATGACGATACATGATCAGCGCATTACCCGCTAGCCGCCAGCCGGAAAGGGGTGAGAACTCCCGCTGACCGATCGATCTTTCAAACAAGCGTTCGGTATACCCCCTGAATCCGAGAAAAAGGAGGCATCCAAGGGCCATCGCGGAGAGCTTTACCAACCACCGATCCCTCGAAAAAAGGATCAGCGGGACCGTGATCAAGGGATAGCACATGGCATAATATCTTAGAGCATACGCTAAAAAGATAAGGATGACGAGGAGATAGGCATATACTGGTTTAGGTCTATAAATATACCACAAGGTCAGGGTAAACCAGAGGACCGTCAACGCGGCAAAAGGGCCATCGCTCAGCACATAATTACCGATGAACAGGATATAAGGGTTTAGTATCAGGCAACAAAGTATAAATAGGCTCACCCATTTACCGGGACGCAGCAGGTATCTCACCGTGAAATAGAACCAGAGGACAGCGCCCTCCAGCAACAGGTATTGCAGGCAGCCGACGATCCAATCATCCTTTATTAATGCGTGTATCCACTCCAGCAGTTTGGGATACCCGATGGGCCATCCGCTGATCTCCATATTATTCATGGCCACCCGGATGTAATGATGACCATCTCCAATAACAATGGTATGCGGATAAAAGACCTTTAGAAGGATGAAATGCAGGATCAGGATGCCGGCAGTGCAGCAGGTAAGCACCCGGTGTTCCCGAAAAACAAAGTCCCTGAAGCTACCTTTTTTAATCATGCGGGAAGGTGTGCGGATGAAGCTACCGGAAATAAATGTTCCAATCAACCTGGATTATGTTCAATTCGACAACCTTTTGCTGAGCTTAAGAGAAAGCGTTCACAAAACACTTCCGATTGATGCATATTCTCCATCGGCAGGAATATGCCCACAGGTGATATTTGAGCATGGGCAAAACAGCCATCATCATCGGGGCAGGGCCTGCCGGGCTCACGGCGGCCTATGAATTATTGGAGCGTACGGATATCACGCCCATCATCCTGGAAAAGAGCGGGGACATCGGGGGCATATCGAAGACGGTGAATTATAAAGGCAACCGGATCGACATCGGGGGCCATCGCTTCTTTTCGAAATCCGACAGGGTCATGAACTGGTGGCTGCATTTCTTTCCCCTGGAAACAGACCGGGAGCAGGAGCTGAAGCTAAATTACCGGGGACAATCAAGGAATTTTAATACGGGAAAACCGCTCAACGGCACAGCTGTTCGTGACCATGATAAAGTGATGCTGGTACGGCGACGTTTGTCACGCATTTATTTCCTGAGGAAATTTTTCTATTATCCTATCCGGCTGTCTTTCGATACCCTCTGGAAATTAGGGGTGATACGTACGGTGCAGATCATGATCTCCTATATCAGGGCCCGCCTCTTTCCCAGCAAGCCTGAAAAGAGCCTGCAGGATTTTTTCATCAACCGATTCGGCAAAAAACTATACCATCTCTTCTTCAAGGACTATACGGAAAAAGTATGGGGCGTGCCCTGCACGGAGATCTCTGCCGAATGGGGTGCACAGCGGATCAAGGGCATCTCCATTGCAAAAGCCATTGCCCATGCAGTAAGGTCCATCAGTCATAAGAATAATGCCGGCCCGGAGGATGTCAGTCAAAAGGACCAGGAGACTAGCCTGATCGGGCAATTCCTTTATCCCAAGTTCGGCCCGGGGCAGCTATGGGAAGAAGTGGCCCGGCAGATAGAAGCCCGTGGCGGTCGTATCAATTTTCACCAGGATGTACGGAACATCGAAACAACAGGATCCAATGTTGTTTCCCTGGAAGCCATGGATGCTACCACAAGCGAAGTCACGTTATGGGAAGGGGACTATTTTTTTTCGACGATGCCCGTCCAGGAGCTCATCGGGGGCATGAATGGCGTCGTTCCTGCCAATGTCAAACAGGTAGCAGCCGGCCTCCAATACAGGGACTTTATCACCGTAGGGGTGTTGCTGAGCAAGCTGTATAATCCCGAGACCAGGACGGCGGGCAATGGAAAAAGTTTGTTGCCGGATACCTGGATCTATATACAGGAAAGAGACGTTAAGATCGGCCGGTTACAGATCTTCAATAACTGGAGCCCCTATATGGTGAAAGACCCCAACACTGTCTGGGTGGGCATGGAATATTTCTGTGATAAGGAGGATGCCTTCTGGCAACAGTCGGACAGTAAGATCCGGGCGACAGCCATCGAGGAGCTGAAAAAAATGGGCATGGCAAGAACGGAGGATGTGCTGGATGCTACGGTACTCCGGATGGAGAAGACTTACCCCGCGTATTTTGGGACGTATGACCGATTTGACGAGGTCCGTCAATTCACGGACCAGTTTGATAATTTATACCTCGTCGGCCGGAATGGCATGCATAAATACAACAACTCCGATCATTCCATGCTGACGGCCATGGTGGCCGTAGACAATATCTGTGCAGGCGTTTCTCAAAAAGCCAATATCTGGTCTATCAATACCGAAAGCGAATACCACGAAGAGGCGGTCAAGGCGACGTCAAAATCCAACACGGCTATTTAAGCTCTAGCATTACTGCCGACTTCGCAGGCAATGTCACCACCAATTCATTCCCCTCTTTGCGGGCGCCTTTGAAGTCGGTGAGATGGACTCTATTCGGTTCATCGAAGGAATTGTAATCATTTACTTTCGCAGATGTCAGGATCTGTCCCTGGATGCTTTTGGAAGGCAGGTCACGGAGAGAAGTGCGGACGGTGATCGATTTGCTGGCATCGATATTCACCAGGCTGATATGGACAGCGCCCAGGGAATCGCGGGAGGCAGAGACATTGATGGCCGGGATCTTCTCTTTTCCATATATATAGTCTGGGCTGTTGAATTTCAATACCAGGAGACGTGCATCCTGGTGCACCTTGTACATGTCAAAGATATGATAGGTAGGGGTTAGCAGCATTCGATCCCCTTCCGTAAGTACCAGGGCCTGTACAACATTGACCACCTGCGCCAGGTTGGCCATTTTGATCCGGTCTGCATGGTTGTTGAAGATATTCAGCGTCGTGGCGGCCACCAGGCCATCCCTGAGACTGCTTTGCTGGTAGTGGAAATCCGGCGATGTTCCCGACTCCACATCCGTAGAAATGCCCCACTCGTCTACCACCAGCGCCAGTTTATGCTGTGGGTCATATTTATCCATGATGGCCAAGTGCTTATTGATAAGCTCATCTATGTGCAGACAGGAGAGCATCCCCCTGAAATAAGCGGCTTCTCCAAAGTTGGTGGCGGATGCGTCTTTGAAATCCTTGTCACCAGGATACGCGTAGTAATGGACGCCGATTCCCCATGCACTCCGTAACAATATGTTCTTCATGACACCTTCTGTCCAGTTGTAGTCATCGTTTTCCGCACCACAGGCGATCAGTTTCATAGGCTGACCGTTAAAACGCCTGCTGGCAAATCGGCTATAGCGTCGGTATAGATTTGCATAATATTCAGGGGTCATCCATCCACCGCAGCCCCAGCTCTCATTCCCCACGCCCCAAATCGTGACATTCCATGGCTTGTCCCGTCCATTTTGTTTGCGCAGGTCGGTCATCGTGCTTTCGCCCGGATAGTTGAGGTATTCCAGCCAGCTCTCCGTTTCTTCGGGGGGGGCCGTGCCTACATTACCGGCGATATAGGGTTCGCAGCCCAGCATATTGCAAAGCTCCAGGAACTCGTGGGTGCCGAAGCTGTTGTTGTCCATCACCATCCCCCACTGTGTATTCACTGTCTTCTTACGTTGATCACGGGGGCCGATGCCGTCCCGCCAGTGGTATTGATCGGCAAAGCATCCTCCCGGCCAGCGCAATACGGGGATCTTTATCTTCTTCAAGGCATTCACCACCTCCATATGGTATTTATTGTCCTTCCATAGTCCTTCATAGACACAGCGGCCCAGGTGCTCGGCAAACTGACCGTAAATATAGCGGCTGATCTGCGGACCGGCCGTATCAGTGATCAACAGGTTGACGGTATTTTGGCTGCGGGTCGTGACCGTAAGGACAAGTAGAATAGGAACAAGGTATATTCTTATGCGCATAAACTTATTGCTTTTTTGACGCCTACTTTAACACCCCAGGTTTAAAATAGTAGGGTCGGAGACTATCCTGGTGGTAGAGCCACCCGATGAACTGCGTGGCAAAAGCAAATTCCAGGATCATGAGAAAAAGCTGGTGTCTTAATACCACCGCACCTGCCGTCACTTTAAAGAGGAGGTCACATATCCAAAAGGCCACTATAACCATAATGACACGGCCATTTACCCGGCCCATTTTTTTAAAACCCCCGAACAGCATGAACCCCAGGAGACCTAAAATAAAGGCCAGGTGGATCAGGCCTAGCAATATAGGGTACGGTGAAATAATGATGGATTGCAGGTCGATATAAGCAGGGCTAACTTCCAGGGTCTTTATCCCGAACCATTGACTTGTCTCCTTCCCGATGCCATCCTGCTTCAGAAGGAAGGGATCCAGGGTGGAAAAGATCTCTTTTGGGACAATAGCATACCGGACAGCGCTCGGCCATAAGAACCAGCGACAGTAGTCGAGGGGATATTTACGTGCCAGGTAGGACCCGTAGGCCGAATACAAGGGAGCCAGGGGCGTAAATTTTTTAAGGTCCAGGAAAGCAGTGTCCGTGCCATATAGACTTCGCATATACTGCATAAGGGGGGCCTTATCATCCCCCGCATAAAAGGCGCCACCGGAACGCGGATCCGACAGGTCATCCACTCTCCGCACGGCATTGAAATAACCTTTTACCATCTGGTCCAGCACGGCAAATTTCGCGGGGACAGGATCCTTTTCCTCCAGGCAGACATGGCCATACATGTAGAGGGCGTTATTCGCCATTCTCCAGCCTCCGAAAGGAGAGAATTGCGGGACACCGGTAAGTTCTTTCATCTGGTGCGTAGTATAGGCTACGAAAACGCCAATCAGCAGGAATTGCAGGCCGATGGCGGTCAGTTTTTGCCAGGGCTTCAGGCGGGTGAACAACAAGCCTAAGGAGGCCACCAAAGGATAATAAAGGGCTGTATAACGGACGGTGAATACCATTAGAAGCAGTACGGCGTGGACCAGGATCATATATGGGCGGGGACGTCCTATCAGCCAGATCAGTTGGGTCAGCCACAGGATGCTGAGCGTCGTGAAGAGCGGATCGGACATGATGAAATTGCTGATATATAAAAATAAGGGGTTCACAAAAAGAAAAAGGAAGAGCAGCAGCTTTGTCCATTTACCAGGCTGAAAAAAATGCAGGAGGGTAAAAAAGAACAGGAGGCAGGACCCTTCCATGAGCAGATATTGGACCCATACCAGCAGGGTAGCCGATCTGGAAAAAAAACTGAATAGCTGGAGGAACCAGGTATACCCCATGGGAAAGGAATTGACGCTACCCCCTTCTACCAGAGGCCGGATATAGACATAGCTGTCCAATACCATATTGGGATGGGGATAAACCAGCTTGAACAAAAAGAACAGCAGGATGGTGATAAGGGTGGCGCAAAGCAGATAAATACGATTGCCCTTCATAGGAGTTAGTTTTGATGGATGATGATGGGTTGGCGCCGGTCGGCATTTCGATAAGTGTATTCAATAAAATAAAGTCCGAAGGCCATCTCCGGCACTATGATAGAAATCTCGTAGCGCAGCACGACGCCGGCGGATAATAGGCTGAAGCCAAGATCGCAACACCACAGCACGGCGATCATCAGGAGGCACCAGGAGGCAGGCTTTGGGACGGACCGGAACCCATCGCAGCTCAGAAACCCCAATAAGCCCACCACAAAGCCCAGGTGGATCATCGCAAAGATCTTCGGGTAGAGATAGAGGATGTCCTCGCTCAGGGCGATGGCCATGGGACTGAAGGTGATGGAGTTTAACCTCAAGCTTTCCCTGACATACGCGCCGCCATAAGCTTCCACCAGCTGAAAAGGCATCTTCGATCCGAACACTTCCCCGGGAGGATTGATATAACGCAGGAAATTGGGCCAGAGGAACCAGCGTGCAAAGGCCATGGGATGTTCCCTGATGAGATACACGCCGTATGCCTGGAACAAGGGGCCCGCTGATAGCCAGGCTTTGGAATTTAGAAAAGGCCAGTAATAATTTACACCGGCCAGGCGGAACATATATTGCACCAGGGGGGATTCACTGGCGAACATGAAGAGGCTGCCGGAGGTATAGTCAGGTTTCAGCAGATCGCCTGCGTCCTTATAAGTCACAAAATATTGCTTCACCATACTGTCCAGGATCCGGAACTTTTCCGGGACGGGCCGGGACGCTTCCTGGTAGACATGCGCGTACATGTACAGGGCGTCATTGGCCGTCTTCCAGCCCCCGAAGGCGGTGAACTGTCTTTCTCCAGTCACGGCCGCCACTTTACCACTTGTATACAGTATAAAAGCAGCCAGCAATGCCAGGGGCAGGAAGATGCCGGCCAGTTTCATTCCGATCTTTTGCCGGCTGAGGATAAAGGCCACCACGCCGATGAACGGATAATAGAGGGCATTGTAGCGAACGGTGAAGGCGGCCGCCAGCAATAAGGCATGGGTAATGATCATATAAGGACGGGGCCGGTATATGATCCATAGCAACTGCGTGACCCACAGGAGGCTAAGGCCAATGAACAGCGGGTCGGACAATATGTAATTGCTGATATAAAGAATCAGCGGGTTGATCGACAGCAGCAGGAACAGGCCGTAGCTGGTCCATTTCCCTGGCCTGAAAAGCAGGCGCCAGGTAAAGAAGAAGGCCAGACAGGTGAGTTCCAGGAAGATGTATTGGATGCTTACCAGCAGGTTGGGGGAATGTGAGAACAAGTTGAAGACCTGCAGCGCTTTGGAATAGCCGATGGGCCATGCGTTGATGTCCTGGTGCAGCACCGCTGCTTTGATATAATAGTACGAGTCCAGCACCAGCGTGGGATAAGGATAGAGCCACTTGAACAGCAGCCATAAGCCCAGGCTAATGGCGGACCAGCACCAAAGATAGTTCCTGTTGACCCGGTCCTGCCATATAAACCTCCATAAGATCATAGCCCTGTTTTACTAAATCTATTCCATTGGGATGATCCGCCTGATGAAAAAAGTTATCCGGGTGGGAGTATTGCCGGGTCCGGGGAGTTTCACAAAAAAATAATCCTTTCCTTGCTAGTAGTTTGTTTTCTGCAAAGTGTTTTCAGCTGTGCACTGCCATTAAACTCGTCCGTCATGCCATCCTGTTCCAGTTATATCGTCCTCCTGTTGTTATTATCGGCCCGGTCAGCGACTTTCGGGCAGCCGGTACATCCTTACAATGGCGTTTACAAGGGCGCCTATTTACAGCAGGTGGCCTTCCCCATCGGCGGCATGGGTGCCGGCATGTTCTGCCTGGAAGGCACGGGCGCCATTTCCCATATGTCAGTCCGTAATACCCCGGATATGTTCAACGAGCCGCCTATGTTTGCGGCCATCTCCATCAAAGGCAAGACCGGGAGCGCTAGGGTGTTGGAAGGGCCTGTGCCGGACTGGAAGAAGTTTGGACAGCGGGAGTCTGCCGGAGGAAGAGGGGGTACTACGTATGGGCTGGCGCGTTTCAGGCAAGCCGAATTCCTGGCCCGCTTCCCTTTTGGGGAGATCAAGCTTCGGGATGCAGCGCTGCCCCTGGATGTGCGTATCACAGGCTGGAGCCCATTCATTCCTACGGATGAGGACAATTCAGGCTTGCCGGCGGGAGCCCTGGAATATCAATTTAAGAACACAGGCCAACAGACCCTCGAATGTGTCTTTTCCTATAATGCCCGCAACTTCATGACCGTCCCCCGGCATCCGGGCAATGACGTGGGTCCGAATAGTATCAAACCCCTGCCTAATGGCTTTATACTTTCACAGGATGGGACCATCTCCGCCCCTGAACAGAAAGGCGACTTCGCCATTTATACCAATGAGCCCAACACCGTCGTGGATCATTGCTGGTTCAGGGGCGGTTGGTGGGACCCCCTCACTTTGGCCTGGGATCACATTGAGAAAGGGCGGGTGCAGGCCGTGGCGCCCGTGGAAAAAGATTCTCCTGGGGCGTCCCTCTTCGTGCCTTTTACGCTGAAACCAGGGGAAGAAAAGACCATTCGCCTGATGATGGCCTGGTATGTGCCGGATAGCCGGATGCGTTTCGGCAGACCTGTTTCCAAGCCTTCCGACAGCGCCGTACGCGACGCTTCTGTCGATCTGCCATCTTCTTACTATAAACCCTGGTACAGCAACAGGTTTAAAAATATCGAGGATGTCGCCTCCTATTGGCAGGGCCATTATGAAGACTTGCGACAGCAGTCGATGCTTTTCCGGAATGCTTTTTATAAGAGCAGCTTACCGCCGGAGGTGCTGGAGGCCGTGAGCGCCAATCTCACCATCCTGAAATCTCCCACCGTGCTGCGGCAATATGATGGGCGTTTCTGGGCCTGGGAGGGGTGCGATGATGCGCAGGGCAGCTGTACCGGCACCTGCACGCATGTATGGAACTATGCGCAGGCGCTCTGCCATCTCTTTCCCAGTATGGAGCGCAGCATCCGGGAGACGGAATTAGGCGAGGACATGGACAGCGCGGGCCATCAAAATTACAGAGCTGCCTTGCCTATCCGGCCTGTAGCGCATAACTATTATTTACCGGCCGCCGACGGTCAGCTAGGCGGAGTCATGAAGATCTACCGTGACTGGCGGATCAGCGGCGACAGCGCCTGGCTGCGGCGCATCTACCCCAGGGTAAAGACGAGTCTGGACTACTGCATCCGCACCTGGGACCCGCGCCATCGTGGGGTATTGGAAGAGCCGCACCATAATACCTATGACATTGAGTTCTGGGGTCCTGACGGTATGTGCACCAGCATCTATTTAGGTGCCCTGGAGGCAATGGTCCGGATTGGCAGCTGGCTGGGCGAGGACGTTAGCGATTACCAGGACCTATATGCCAAGGGCAAAGCCTTTATGGAGAAAGACCTGTACAATGGCCAATATTTCATGCAACAGATCCAATGGACGGGACTGCATGCTTCCAACCCGGCGGAGGATCCGCGGCGATGGCTGGAAGATTATTCCGACGAGGCCGCGTTGCTGCTGAAAAAAGAAGGCCCCAAATACCAATATGGCAAGGGATGCCTCAGCGATGGGGTGCTAGGCGCCTGGCTGGCCCGGGTCTGTGGCCTGCCTGCCCCCATCGATACAGGCAAGGTCGGCAGTCACCTGATGGCTGTCTACCGCCATAATCTGAAAAAGGACCTCAGCGGCTACAGCAACCCCCAGCGACCCGGGTTTGCCATGGGCCGTGAAGGCGGGCTGCTGCTCTGCACCTGGCCCCTGGGAGGGCAATTATCCCTGCCCTTTGTATACAGCAACGAAGTGTGGACAGGCGTGGAATACCAAGTGGCCTCCCACCTGATCTTCCAGGGGCGGATAAAAGAAGGGCTAGAGATCGTACGCACTTGTCGCGACAGATACAATGGTAAGGTCCGCAATCCTTTTAATGAATACGAGGCCGGTTACTGGTATGCCCGCGCCCTTTCCAGCTATGCACTGCTGGAAGCGCTTACTGGCGTCCGCTATGATGCCGTGGATAAGACGCTCTATGTAAAAGCGAAAGCGAGCAATTTCACGACTTTCCTTTCCACTGCCACGGGCTTTGGCAATGTCACCTTCAGGAACGGAAAAGCAAAAGTCGAGGTAGCGTTTGGAAAGATCCCGGTTGAGAAGGTTATACTGCAATAAGGTTGCAGGGTGAAAAACTACTTTCATAAAGAGATTCTTCATCCTTTTAACATGCCAGTATGAACCTTATCCAACAAAGAACGGTGCTGCCTATTGCCATAGCCATTTTTTTGCTACCCATTATTATCATTGAAATTCCCATCCTGCAGTTTACGCATGGGGACTTTGCCTATCCCATCGATGATGCCTGTATCCACCTGGCGATCGCAAAGAACTTAGCCTTCCACCAGGTGTGGGGCGTTTCGCCTGTCGAATTTACATCTGCGGCCTCTTCCATCGTGTATCCTTCGCTGCTGGCCGTGATCGTAAAGATCGTTGGTGTGCATCTAATCCTTCCTTTCCTGGTCAACCTGGTGGTTGCGATCGTATTATTGGTCGTCCTTCAAAAATGGCTGGTGCGGCAAGGGTTATCTCCCCTCTCTCAGTTATGCGTATTGCTGGCTGTCATCCTGCTCACGCCCCTGCCCGTTATCGTTATATGCGGCATGGAGCATACGCTACATTTTTTATTCACCTTTTTATTTATCACAAAGTTTTGTGGTGAGTTGGAAAGGCTGGATCGCTTTGCAGGAAAAACGCCGGCGCCGCATTGGACCGTTTATCTCTTTGCTGCACTGATGGTGGCTACCCGGTATGAAGGGTTGCCGCTCATCGCCTTCGCCTGCCTGGTGCTGCTCATCCGCCGGAGGATCTTTTTATCGTTGCAGTTGGGCATTTATTCCATCATTCCCATCGTGATTTTCGGGATCTATTCCATGTATCACGGTAACTTTTTTTTCCCTAATTCCGTCCTCATAAAATCCGGCGCGCCTCCCCTGACCTTCGATGGCCTATATGACTATTTCACCAATGGTTTGTTTTATAAATTATTTTACTCCGTGGTCGGCTACAACACGATTGCTACCCAACGGCTGCTGTTTTTGTTACCGCTGGCATTCCTCCTTTTCTACAAAAAGATGGGGCAACATGCGTCCCATAAATATATGGTGCTGCTGCTGACGGCAGCGGTGTTCACCCATCTTGCATTGACGGGCTATGCTGCTTTCCCGAGGTATGAGGCTTACATGGTGGGTTGTGTGGTAACAGTCATGGGTATGTTGACAGCAAAATATGGGAGGGATCTATTTATCGGCCGGCCACATCTGACATTTTGGACCACCTGTGCTTTTTGCCTGTTCCTGGCATTTCCACTCGTCCTTCGAAGCAGCGATGCCTTTGGAAAAACAACCAGTGGGTCATTGGGCACCTATGAGATCCAATATACGTCCGGACAGTTCCTGCACAAATATTATCATGATGAGACCGTGCTTTTAGAGGCGTTGGGAGGGGCGTCCTATTTTTCGGATGGCAAAAAGCTGGATGTGGTAGGATTGGGGGATGTAGATGTGGCCCGTGCTATTCGAGGGAATTATTACAGCGTGGCTTTCCTGGACAGTCTGAGCAAAAAAGACAAGGTAAAGATCGCGGTGGCGTCGGAATATTCTACGCCGCCGGAGCTCTTACAAAAATGGAAAAAAATAGCCACCTGGCAGATACCGATGCACCTGGGTGGCTATTATGTGTCTTTCTATGCGGTGGATTCGACCATCGCTCCAGGCTTAAAAAAAAACCTGGTGGAATACGAAAAATATTTGCCTGCTGACGAGCGGGTCTTATATTATTATTAATTCTTCGGCATCTCGAAGATGGCCGGGTCGACATCCTTATTTACTTCTACCTTTTTATTTGTGATGTTCAGCGTCACCTGCGGCAGGATCACCTGTTGGGAATAGGCTACTACATAGCCCGCATCCGTTTTCTTATAATCGGTGAAGACAGCGGTGGTCTCGATGTCCTGGCCGCCCATGCTCAGCTTATTGACAGCTTTGTCGATGAGGGAAGTTTTTTGGTTTATGAAATAGACGATATTGATCCCATCAGTGGTTGTGAGCCTGACCTTGTAATCGGAACTGTCCTTACCGATCAGCTCAGCCTTGTAACCTTTGGTCGCATAGTCCATCAGGGGACCGCCTACATTCAGCTGCAATTGATAATTTTTCAATTGATCGGCAGGAATGGCCGTCGCGGTGGTAGATCCTGCCATAGGGTTAATGGCCCAGCCGCCTTTGTCGGTGACGCATTGGATGATCTTCGTGCCATTGAAGTCCAACTCGTTCTTATAGCCCTTGCCATTGACAATGTAAGTAATGGATGGAGCTTCGTTGCCCATGATCTCGACGGTGCTTTCCACGTATACGGACTTGATAGCATTCAGTACGGTTTTGCCACCCAGCGCCTGGATATGCTTACCTACTATTTCATCGACGGATTGTGCCTGTGTTGTTACTATTCCGAGGGTTGCAAATAAGAGCATTGTCCCTTTGATCAGTGTTTTCATGTAGTGATTTTTTAAGATATATATTTAAGAGAAGACAAACATATATAATATTTGTTGCTATAGCGTTACCTTTCATCCGTTAATTATGGTTTTCATAAAAAATACCTTGTTACTGGGTCTTTCACCCTTTTGGCCCAACTGTGCAAAAAAAATGTCCTTCTTCGGCTATCCCACACAGAAAGTATAGGTTATTTTAGCAAAATATTACTGATTGGATAGTATAAAGTTGCTGACTTTATAGGCAACTTGTAAAAGCTGTCCGATCTTTGTAACAGATTAACAGTTCATTCGATCTCGAAAAATTAAACCTTATTCTATGCAGAAAGAGATCTTTCACCGGTTGGGTCGCATCGATCAGCTCATCCGGATAAAAGGGACAGGTACGCCGTCGGAACTGGCCGATAAGATCGGCATCTCCGAGAGGAGCACGTACGAATATATCAGGCTCATGAAAGATTTCGGAGCACCAGTCCTCTACTCCCGGCAAAGAAAGAGTTATTACTACAAACAAGAAGGCAGGTTCCTGATTAGTTTTTTAATGGATTGACCTGTGCCGGTCGGTCCGGATAAAACATTGTTAAAATCACCTTATCCAAAGGCTAATGGTTTTCTCATTCAATCAACAGGACTACAGCCTGTCCCGGGACATCCCCGCGGAGCTGACCCGGTACCAGTTGCCGGGCAGCGACGCATCTACGCTCGCCAACGAGCACCTCAAGTTGCTGATCCAGGAAATTTCTGCCGGCGACTCGAAGGTCTTTTATTCAGTGTACCTGGTGAACAAAAAAGCCACCGTACGCGTTCGGGACGACACCATTTATTTACGGGCCTATTTATCCTTACAACATGACAGGCCCATGGAGATCGCCGGATTGGGTAAAATGCTGATCAAGGAAGGCCAGTTCAACCTGATCTATTCGCCCCAATTCGAATTGGTGGATCAATTTGATGGTGTCCGTGAGTATGTCACCCTGGGTATCCAATATGATATGGCAGTGCTGGAAGAATGGGCACCCTATTTTCCGCAACTGGCAGCCTTTCTGGAAAATGTAAAGAATGGCCAGCCGGCCAGCCTCCTGCCCCGTCCTGAATGGGTCACGAAGGAGATGCAGGACATAATTTACAGGCTGCTCCATGTGTCCCTGGAAGACCCGACGACCCAGAAATATTTCACCTTGCTGGTGAATACCCTTCTATTCCATCTCCTTTACCAGGCCGTCCAGCAACAGCCGGCCAGTAATTACAACCATTACGAGATCGACAGCATCCAGGCTGCCCGGGATATGATACGCAAGAATATCCGTTACCATTTTGTCATCCGGGAGATCGCCCAGAAAGTGGGCATGAATGAGTTCAAGCTGAAGAATGGCTTCCGTGAGCTTTTTGGCAACGGGGTATACGAGTACCTGCGTAGCGAGCGCATGCAGACGGCCCGCCAGCTGCTGAATGAATCCGGTCGTAGTATCAAGGAGATCGCCTCCCTCACGGGCTACCGCAGTGTCAATAGCTTTATCAAAGCCTTCAAGAAAATGTTTGGGGTGACACCGGGGGATTTTAGGAAAAGAGCATGAGCCCGGTCAGCCCATACGTGGTATTGCCCATTATCCTCATAGCGCTGGCGACCATGTATGGCATGAGCAAGCTCCTGCATATCCGGCCCGCAACAGGCAGGTTTGCCTCCATCGACGGCCTAAGGGGTTATATGGCCTTTTTTGTCTTCCTTCACCACTCCTGTATCTGGTTCTTTTTTACCCATGGCTATGGATGGGGACATCCTCCCAGCTGGCTCTATGACCAGTTTGGTTCCACCAGCGTCTCCATGTTCTTTATGATCACCGCCTTTTTATTCTTCAATAAGCTCTTGCAGGCGCGTGGCGGTCATATAGACTGGCTGAAACTGTACATCGGCAGGATCTTGAGGATCGTGCCTTTGTACCTCTTTGCCATACTGGTGCTATTCCTGATCGTAGGGCTGCTCTCCGGATTTCGGCTCCGGACTTCTTTCAGCGATCTGTTATTGGGTATATTGAAATGGCTGGCGTTCATCCAAACCCCGCTCAACGGGTTGTTGACCACCTCCCGGATCGTGGCTGGGGTGGTATGGAGCCTGGTCTTTGAATGGGCCTATTATTGCGCATTGCCATTTATCGGCGTCCTGCTAAAGATCCGGGCTACTGCCCTCACCTTGATACCAGCGCTGGCGGGCCTGCTATTCTGCATCCTGATTATCGATGAATTTTATCCTTTGGGGGGCATCAAGAGGGCATCGCCATTCCTGGGCGGGATCATTGCTTCCTTTCTCACCAGGATCAAATTGGTAAGGAAGGTAGCGCCGGGGTCCGTGGTTTCCGTATGCATGGTCGTGGCAATGGCGCTGATCGTGGAGCTATATCCTTCCGTATATGAACCTGTCCCTTTGGTGATGCTGACCTTCGTGTTTACAGCCATCGCGGGTGGCAACGACCTCTTTGGGATATTGATACACCCCCTTTCCCGTATATTCGGACAGATATCCTACAGTATCTACATGCTGCATGGTATTGTCCTGTTCGTCAGTTTTAACTGGATCCTGGGGTTTGAATGGGCGGGTCGGCTTTCGCCTCTCGAGCATTGGGGCGTCATTGCCGTGATTGCTGCGGGGGTAGTATTAGTCAGCAGTCTGACCTACCGGTTCATCGAGCGGCCGGCCCTGGAGGCCGCACCAGGGGTTGCCGACAGGATCGCTCTTTCGCCTCCCTGATATTTCCAGTGGGACCATTATTTGAGCTGTGTGGATCATGTCTTACGCTTAACTTAACTAGTACATGCACGGAAATAGTACCAATATTACTCATCTTACATTTCATCAACTTGAAGAAGGTCCCCAGTTCGCAGCGTCCATTTTAACATCCCTGGCGCAGAAGAACGGATCAACATCATCGGACTCATACGGTAAATATGTGACATTTATAGATCTATTGAACAATATGGCCCTTGTAAAGGGGAAGAACAAAGCATCAACAAAAGATTTTTATCTTGGCTGGACACATGAAATGGCAGCTAGTGCTTCCTGTGAGCTGGAAATAAGAAAATATCACCTTGAAAAAGCGCTTGCTTATTTCCTGGAATTTATCCGTTCAGGAAAGCGATATGGAGAGCCCCTTTATTACTCCTATCTGGCATCCGGCTTCATCATGCAAGCCCTGCAATACGAATGGCCCGAGACAGAAGAGTCGTTCCTCTCCGCCTTTGAATCCGACCCGGCTAGAGGAGAGTCCCTGCGTGCGATCATAAAATATTATAGCGCCATCCAGCAATTAGATATTGCGTATATCTTCAGTTCATATTCAAAACAACATTTCCTGGACCAGGCTCCTGCCCAGGCGAAATGGGGCTTCGAAGCCGCTATTTATAGCTGGAAAGTATTGGATTTGCACACAGCGGTCTGTTTCCAGCTTGGTAGAATGGACGAGGCGGTGGAAACGTTCTTCCAGCTACTCAGCCGTACTCAACGGCAGCCCGAACTGTTTGCACCGGCGGAGATAGAAAAGATTCAAGGGAATGCAAAATTATTTCAGCAAACTACCTCCGTATGCTAAAGCTGGCACTGAACTTCATCTGTAAGAATGAGGCGCATGTTATTACAACTATGCTGGGATCCGCCCGTCCTATCACCGACCTAATCGTAGCAGTGGATACAGGCTCTTCTGACAATACAATTTCTCTGATAAATGAGTTCGGCCGGAGACATGCCATCCCTGTATTCGTATTTGAAAGGCCATTCGACAATTTCGGTAATTCCAGGAATTATGCTCTGGACAAACTGCATGAAGTGGTCCGGCAACTAAATTGGGATTCTGAAGAAACATGGGGCTTCTTTTTGGATTGTGATGAGATCATGCACCTATCCCCGCAATTTAATAAAGCCGATTTTCATAAAGATATTTTGCTGGCCACCGTCTCAAGTGAGGGCACTTCATTTGCAAGGGGGCTCTTCTTCCATCTTTCCAGGAAGCTTTCGTGGGAAGGCCCCATTCATGAGATCTTGAGTTGGAACGACCCCTCCGTCACCCAGGGATGGATAGAAACCATATCCGTCCAGGCCGAGTCAAAAGGAGCTTCCTGGAAAGGCGATCTGGAAGCAAAATTCCTGCATTATGCCAAACTCTTATCCCAGTATATAGAAGACGGTCACGACAGCTATCGATGGGTCTTTTATACGGGCGCCAGCTATATGACGGCGGCGGAAAACTGCAAGGACAAAGGCCGGAAAAAAGAACAGCTATCGCTGGCTAAAAAATATTATGAACGGGCATCGCAGTTGGAGATACCGACCCTGAATGAAAAGATCAACCTTTTCAGAAGTCTGGGCGAAACCAGGATATTGTTGGGAGACCCTGATCCGGAGATCCGCCAATTGTTCTTAACGGCTTACTCCTGGGAAACGAGGTGCGCCGAATCGATCGCCTCCCTCATTAGGTACTATATGTCTGAAAACAAGTGGCAAACCGCCTATTTATTCAGCTCTTTTGCCAAAAAAAACTATCACTTCAAAAATCCTAATGGGCAGGGCGCCGTTGAAACAGAGGACGCCCTCTATAGGTGGGAACTACTTCTATATCATTATAAGTGCTGTTACAATTCAGGCAGGCGAAAAGAAGCCGCTGCCACCCGCGTCGAATTAAAGGCCTGCATGCAAAGCCACCCGGAATATTTCAGCTATAAGGATCTCGTTTATATTCAATCCAACTCGGCATTTTACCTGTCTTTACGGAATCTACGGCGGTGGGTGAAGAACAGGTTCGCTGCATGAAGGCCCAAAAAAATCCATGAGGAATACTTTCTGCCTCCCGGGGATCATTTTTTGATGTGATATTTGTAAAGATGATCCTCTCCTTATGATGCCCTCCTGGTAAAGCTCCATTAATAGCATTGCATATAGCACTACTCTACTTTAAACCTTATCGGCTCAATTACTCACATTAAAAACATGAGACCATGGAAAAACCATCTATTAAAAGCCTTCGTATGAAGGTCGGGAAGACCCTCCGTCTCAGCACGGCCGATCTCTGTTGTATTGATAAAGCCCTGCAGTATATCTACACACACTATTCGGATAAAATTTCTGCTGACGGCTTATCCATGGAAGTTGGATTAAGTAAGGATAAGCTACAGGCCGGCATGCAATGCCGCACGGGAAAGACGTTGCATAAGTATGTCCAGCAGGTGCGTATGGAGAGAGCAAAAGAATTGCTGGTGAATACCAATGATCCCTTAAAAAGGGTGGCCGATGCCTCCGGCTTTGTGAATGAGAGTCATTTTTGTAAATTATTCAAGAAGATGCACCTCATCAGTCCGGTGCAATACCGCTACCAGCAAGTGATCTGACGAGCGTTCGTCAAAAGGAACAAAAACAAAGTTGAAAGGAACATGTTCTCTGCATAATTTACATCGATGACAGACCATTAACCTCTGTGTATAGGCTAAGGCTGCCTGATCATTAGCAATCCCATATAATCGACCCGGCTTCTGAATGGCCTGTATACAGGTTGCTCACGCCGGGTCGTTCATTTCCTGCCGGCCTGGTTGTGGTGCATGAACCGGTAAGACAAGCTCAGCAGCCAGTACCTTCCGATGACATTATAGCTGCTTTGTGTCACTGTATTCGCATTGATATTCCGTTTAATGCCCGCATTCCTGTTCAATATGTCGTTGATTTGCCAACGGACCCCCAGCCGGTTGCTGAAAAGGTTCCTGTTGATAAAAGCGTTCCAGATAAAAACCGATGTATTATTGTCGAGGTTGCCGGCTTTCTGCCGCCAGGAATAATCGCCCGACATGCCCAGCTCGGCGCCATGGAGAAAGAACAGGGACGCGGAGAAGTGGTCGGTCTCCGTCCAATACCGCACAGAGGCTCCCGGGTTGATGGTGCTGTGGGAGCTAAGATAGCCCGTCATGAACTGCGCCTGTATGTTGTATTTCTCGGGCACATATTTATTAAATCCTATACCAGCGCCCGAAGTAATGCCATCATTGTGATCTAGCCATGAATTAAAATAGTTTACAGATCTAGTATAATAGCAATAAGGGTTGAACCGAAGGTCCAGAGCCCATTTTTTGATCGTATAGCTAAAAGAGGTGAACACCCCGATGCTCCTGTTGCCATCGACATTTACGGTCTGGGTGGCCTGTCGTGCCAGGCTGTCAGTGAAGGTACGAGTACCGAATGCACCAGTCGTGAAATTCAGCCGGGATCCCAGGTAGATCATCACAGGTCCCGTGATGTGGTAGTTCATTTCGACGGAATGGGAAAAGCCCGGGTGCAGGTCCGGGTTACCCAGTGCAACATGCAACGGATCATTATTGTTCGTAACAGGCTGCAGTTGGGTGATGGAGGGTTGGATAGACCCACCCCTGTAGTTCAGTGCAAAGCCTTTCTTCGTATTGAGATCCCATTGGAGGCTGACATCCGGATTGAAATTGGTGTATTGGTAACGCAGGTCGGAGCTTTTCAAAAGGTCGTGTCTGACGTTGATAATACGGGAAATGCCCGCCCCGGTCCAATATTTCAGCCCTTTCAGGCTGCCGGACAGGCCCAGAGTGACGGTCTGGGTAAACAGGGTATTTCGGTAATGATCGCTCAGGCTGTCGATATATAGGTCGTACAGATCGTGGTCTTTCCCGAAAGTGTTCAGCAAAGACCGGCTGCTAACGAACCCAAGGCCATAGCCAATCGTAAAGCTCGCATCTTTCCATAGGGGTGATCTGTATCCGAGGTCGGCATGTAAGCTCAGGTCGCTGGTCCTAAAGGTCTTCCGCTGATCAATGGAGTCGGTATGGCCGGGACTGCCATCCTGCCTGTAAAAACTGTTGATGGCGTAGAGCATCCCCTTCGTCGAATTATCGACGCTGCTGACACCTGTGGCAAGGGAAAAGGAACGCTGTGGTTTCTTGCGGCCCCTCCTGTTCCACATGAAGAGGGCGTCGAAAATGCCGCTTTTTACGTCCGATGCGATACGTCGCTGGCTGCTGTTGACCAGCCTGTCGTTGAAGCTGCTGATGTTCTCGGCATTCAATATATTATTTGCCTGTATCCGGCTGGCCGTCAACGTAAGGTTAAAGGAGCTGAGCGAATCCATCCTGAATTGAAGGTCTGCCGCTAGGCTATGCTGGTCCTGGCTGTTTAGGCTATGGGATTGCTGCTGTTGTACATACAGGGTGTCCGGCAGGGTTTGGATGATGGTGGAGCTGGTAAAAGGCGCTGTTAGTAAACGACCATATTGGTAATCCCCCGATAAATGGGCGTCATTTTGTGTCCAGTGATTGGCGTAGTGTCCGCCTCCCACCTGGACGGAAGGCACTCCCGCGCCTGCTGAAGCACCCAATGGGTCGGCAGCCGACGGACTAAGGTTAAGACCTGCACGCGACTGTCCCGAAAGGTTTCCGGACCCTAAGCTGCCTTCGTTCGCGCCCATGGCCAGAACAGCCATTTGTTGTTTGTCCCTGAAGGCGCCCAAGAGACCGTTGATCTTATAATGGCTACTGAGATCGTGTCCCGCCTGTCCATTGGCGAAATAACCCTGTTTGCTGTCTTCCTTCAGGGAGAGGTTGATTGTGCGTGTCTTTTCTCCGTCGCGGATGCCGGTGAATTCCGCCTGCTTGCTTTTTTTGTCCAGCACCTGCACCTTGGCAATCATGTCCGCGTTGAAATTACGGGTCACGAGGGTGGGATCGCCGCTGAAAAAATCCTCGCCATCCACCAGCAGCCGCTCGATACGTTGTCCGTTAATAGTAATGTTGCCGTTTGGGTCCACCTCTACGCCCGGAAGCCGCTTCAATAATTCTTCCACACTGGCATTGGGCTGTAATCGCATACTGCCCGTATTGTATTCCAGGGTGTCTCCCCGCATATGCGGGTTCACCGTCTTGGGAGTGACGATGACGGCCGCCAGCAGGTCCGACCGGGGGGGGAGTTCCAGGGTTCCCAGGTCTTTTACTTCTTCGGAGCGCAGGGTTACCGGGAAGGAATATTCATTATAAGCAGGATGGGTGAATAATACAATGTAGGTTCCGGCAGGCAGGTGATCGAAAGAGAAACGCCCATCTTTCTGGCTGCGCATAAAAGCCAGGAGGGTAGAGTCTCTGCCAAGCAAGGCCACCACGGCATTGGAGCAACTTTTCCTCTGTGCACTGTCGTATAGCCGGCCTTTGATGTGCACAGTACCCGGGGAAAGTTGCGATTCCTGACCAAAGCCGGCCAAGCATATGAACAAGCATATGCAAACCAGTAGCGCCGGCAAGCAATTCAAGGCAGAATAAGGTTTGGCAATGTCTCTTCCCATGTACACATGTTTTTCTAAATGCAGGGAAAGATATTTTATTTGGCCGCAGCGGGAATACAGTCGGCAACTTAATAGAATTTCACCGTTATTCCCGGCGGCAGGGTAGCCTGAAACACCTTGAGGCTGGCACGAAGAGCAGGAGCCGCAGCGGGATCCACAGCATAAAAATCCAGCTCCGTTTCGCCGTCTGGCAATCTAAAGCTGGTGAACCATGCCGCCACTTTTATCCAGCCCTGTATCAGCATAGGATGATATCTATTCTCTGCTATCAGGGCTATGACGGGCTTTTCTTTCTTCAAGAGAAAATTGATATATTCCCCGCGCGTAAACCCTTCTACATTTGCGCGGGTGACCTCTGTAAAGGCAATGCCCCCCATGGGGTCCAGCTTCATACCTCTGGTGAGCCAGGAGGCCATGCCCAGCTCATCCATTACCACCGTGGCATCATCGTAATAGGTATGGAGGAAAAGAGCTGCCTGGTAATTATACTGGTATTCGTGGGTGAAGCCGTAGCCGGCTCCCACGTAGGCATCCCAGCTGCGTGCAAAAAAAGGGAATAAAAGAAAGACCAGTGCCCAGGCCATCATGCATCGGCCGGCAGCCTTCCATACAGTAAAAAGACGGATGCCCTGCTGTGCGAACAGTACAGCCGGCACTACCAGGGCACAGGCCACCAAGTAAGCCTCATACCTAAAGAATAGAGTGGCGTCAGCGAAAACCAAGTGCAGCAAGGTGACCGCCATAAAAAAATAAAGAACTTGTCGATAAAGCCTATTCATGTTAAGCTGGGAAAAAAAGTACCCGTATACCAATGGCAAAAAGATCAATAACCTATTGGCCGCCACGGTACCTTTTGTGGGATAAGGATATAGCAATTTATTGACGATGTCATCTTTAAAGAATCTGCCGATCCGGGCTCCATCCAAAGGCAGGGGAACTGCTTTTACCAGGAGGGAACTCGGGATGAACCAGGCCCCGTGTGCTATTGAATAAAACCCAAAAAACGTCACAGGAAGAAGGGCTGCTATTCCCAGCAAGCCGGCGACGATCCATTTACGACGCAGCAACAATGCAAGGCAGGCTATAGCAGCAAGGAACAATCCCTCATAACGGATGGCGGTTAGCAGTAGTCCGTACAGATAAAGGCTCAGGGGGAAGACCGGGTATTTGCCGACGGTGTTCTTCTCGGCAGAATGCCATGTACAAAATGTAATGGCAAATAAGAAGCTCAGCAAAATTTGCAGAGTATGTTCCATTCCGTTGGCGACCATAATATGCAGGGGTGTCAGGTAAATGATGGCCAGCAGGATGAGCAGTTGGTGCAAGGTGGAGAGCCCTTGTTCCTTCAGCCATCGTTGAAGTACGATGATAAATCCAACCGCAGCCACTAAGTTGATCACAAGCGGGATAATCAACTGTTGTCCAAATACTTTGAAGCAAGCCGCCAACAGGAGAGGATACAGGATGGAGGAAGAAGCAGATGTAAATTCATGAGGTGAAAGCCCCCATATGCCATGATCTGCCAAATTCTTTGCAGTTGCCATCCGGATATAGGCGTCATCCAGGGGATAGATCACCGTTCCGTCGCCGAACTGAAGCATAGGCGTTTCTACAATACCCAATAGTACAAGCAGAAAAATAAGGGAAAATGGCAGTACCCAATGCTGGGGCAGATTGATCTTAAAAGACGGCATGGCTATAAATTAGATAAGGAATAATATTTTAAATGTACCAACCTTCCCTGCAGTCAGCCTTCAGCAGTAAAAGAATCATTACTTTTGCGACCATGTTTTATCCTGTAGGGACACTGTTTTTAGAGCCACTGAAATATGCTCTCATTGACGGAAGTTATCTTGTTATGGAAATATGCTTCCGCATTTCAATCCTCCACCCTCAAGCATTATATCAAACAACTTAACCTCTTTAATAGACACTTTTTAATAACAACTAAATTCCTTTTTTATGAAACATTCTAAGATCTTCCTCGGCGTAACAACTTGTCTTCTGGCAATTGCAGGTGTAGTCGCGGCTAAGCGATTTGGCCCTAATATAACAAGATGGTACTGTACTGACTTTAACATGGTCAGGCATTGCGTTGTATCACCAATTATTACCTGTACACAATTTAATAGTGCAACTAATACATGTACTGTTGCGCTGGGTACTCCTAAAAGGCATTTTAAAATCTATACGCAAGGGGCAGTAGGGCCTTGTGCGAATTGCTTAAATGAATTTAAATATACATCAGCGCTATAAACACTTTTGAACCGATAATTAAAAAAGATCGCCTCAAAAGTGAAAGGGGCGATCTTTTATCTTATTTGACAGGAAGGGCTTTGGTCTGATGTTAGCTGGTGATTTGTCTTGTCCTAAGGTACTTTACCACTAGTATCCAGCTCATACCCTGGCTCCCACCCCTT
>Ga0163162_10000460_pt1 | contig 37677 bp, 31 predicted proteins | sample S55metaG_FD_115310 | JGI IMG/M metagenome (GOLD analysis project Ga0163162, IMG submission 115310) | Switchgrass rhizosphere microbial communities from Kellogg Biological Station, Michigan, USA - S5-5 metaG | ecosystem: Host-associated > Plants > Roots > Rhizosphere > Soil | place: USA... | reverse complement strand
GATCCCTGGCTTGTCATCCACAACAAACCTCAAATAATGCGGGGCCAGACACTCTCCCGTAACCTGACGCTTCCTCACTGGTAGCTCGACGGCCTTCGCTCCCTGCGCCACCGCTAGCAGGTCCGATACCACCGCCACCGCAGTCGGTTCGCCGCCTGCGCCGTGGCCAGAAAACACCACGTCCCCGCCATATTCTCCGCTCGTTACCACCATGTTCTGCGTCCCGTGCGACCACGCCATCGGCGACGTCAGCGGAACCAGCATCGGGGCCACCCTCGCATGCACCACGCCGCCGTTCAACTGAGCGCGCGACACCTGTCGAATCGTCGCGTTCAGCTCCTTCGCATACGCGAAGTCGATGGCCTCCACCGTCGAGATCGTCTGCGTCGCCACCTCGTCAGGGTTTAACTCCGCGCCGAGCGCAATCCGCGACAGGATGCACAACTTCGCCCTCGCATCGTATCCATCCACATCCGCCGAAGGATTCGCCTCTGCGTACCCAAGCTGCTGCGCATCCTTCAACACCGTGGCATAGTCAGCACCCGACTCCATTCTGCTCAGGATGTAGTTGCAAGTCCCATTCACAATGCCGCTCAATCGCACGACCTTGTCGCCGCCAAGCCCCTGCCTGATCCCCGGAATCACCGGAACCCCGCCGGCCACCGCAGCGCCATACACCAGCTGCACGCCATGCTGTGCCGCAAGCCGCTGCAGGGCCACTCCGCGATACGCAATCAGCTGCTTGTTCGCCGTTACCACGTGCTTGCCCGACGCCAGCGTCTTCTTCAGCCAGCCCTCAACGGGATTCAGCCCACCCATCAACTCAATCACTACATCGACGTTCGACTTAAGCACGTCGTCGATGTTCTCCGTCCACACTGCCGTCGCCGGCACATACTTAGCCGCCGCCGACTCCTTCTTCCGCGCCACGCTTCGGTTGTAGACGTGCGTCAGCTCAATTCCGGCGAACTTCCTTTCGGCCAGCACCTTCGCCACCGAGCTTCCCACCGTCCCAAAACCCAACAGCGCAACCTTCACTACACCATCGCTCTTACGCGCCGCACCAGACTTCACCTGCTTCTTTTTCGTAGCCATCGTCCTCGCTCGTAATCCCAAAACTTAGTAATGAACCCGCGCAGCGAATCTGCGCCACGCCGCAAAATTCTCCTGAGCCTCGTCGCTCAGCATCCGTTCCGCCGGAATCGTCCTTCCACCCACAGGCTTCTTAATCTCTTCGTACAGAAACGCATCATCAAAGCCCGCAGCAGCAGCATCCGCTGCAGTATTGCCATAAAAAATCTCATCCATCCGCGACCAGTAGATCGCCGCCAGACACATGGGGCACGGTTCACAGCTCGTATACATCTGGCAGCCCTCAAGCGAAAACCGGCCCAGCACCGCACACGCTTTGCGGATCGCCACCACCTCCGCATGCGCCGTCGGATCGATCGTGGCGGTCACCTGGTTCACGCCCGTCGCAACAACCATACCGTTGCGCACAATCACCGCGCCAAACGGCCCCCCACTGCCCGAGGTCACATTCTCCGTCGCAAGCGCAATCGCCTGCCTCATAAACTCTGGATTGCCCTGCATCCGGCTCATCATCCTCGCCGCAACACGCCAGTCACTGGGCGCGCGCAAATAAACCTCTTTGTGGCTCATAAATTATTTCATAGGCACTCATTCCTCCTGTATTTCCCCTGTATTCCCAGCTTCTCCGCATCGCATACACCTCTGAGTGATTCAACCCCGTTTCGCACTTTGCTAATCTGCTTCATACAGCGAACTCAACTCCCGCATGGCCATCCAATCCCTCAATCCAGCAAACGGCATACTTCTACGCACCTTCACCCCTCTCAACGAAGAGGCAATCGCCGAAAAACTTACCCTCGCGGCCGAAGCCTCCCGCACATATCCCGCCGTTCCCCTTGAACACCGCGCCCTCTGCATGCGCAAGCTCGCCTCTCTTCTTGAGAACGAGACGGATGACTTGGCCCGCATCATTACCCTTGAGATGGGCAAGCCCTTCCATGCCTCCCAACTCGAGGTCCTCAAATGCGCCACAGCCTGCCGCTACTACGCCGATAACGCCGCCCGCATCCTCACCTCCGAGCCCATCCCAACAGAGAATCACTCCTATGTCCGTTGGGATCCCCTCGGCGTCATCCTTGCCGTCATGCCCTGGACCTTCCCTTTCTGGCAGGTCTTCCGTTTCCTCACGCCAGCGCTCATGGCCGGCAACGTCGGCCTCCTCAAGCACGCGTCCAACGTTCCCCAGTGCGCGCTTGCTATCGAGTCCCTCGTCCGCCGCGCCGGATTCCCTCGCGGCACGTTTCAGGCGCTCCTCATCGAATCCCGCCAGGTCGAGCGCGTCCTCGCCGATCCGCGCATAGCCGCCGTCACCCTTACCGGCTCCGAACCCGCCGGACGCGCCATCGCCGCCCAGGCCGGATGGCTCATCAAACAATCCGGCCTGGAACTCGGCGGCTCCGATCCCTTCATCGTCCTTCCCTCCGCCGACATCAACGTCGCCGTCGAGACCGCCGTTCGCGCCAGGCTCGTCAACTCTGGCCAGTCCTGCATCGCCGCCAAGCGCTTCATCATCCACGAGTCAATCTACGATGCCTTCGAGAAACGCTTCGTCTCCATCACGGACGCCATGAAGATCGGCGACCCCATGAAGGAAGACACCGACATCGGCCCTCTCGCTACACGGGAAATTGCCGAAGAGCTCGAAACCCAGGTCAAGGCCGCCATCAACGAAGGCGCCCTCGTCCTCACCGGCGGCGAGCGCATGCTCGGCGACGGCTTCTACTTCGAACCCACCGTCCTCACCAATATCCCCCGCACCAGCCCCGTCTATCGCGAAGAACTCTTCGGGCCCGTCGCCATGCTCTTTCCCGCCCGCGACCTCGATGAGGCCATCAAGATCGCCAACGATACCCCCTTCGGCCTCGCCGCCTCCGCCTCGACCCGCGACCCCGCCGAGCAGCAGCGCCTCGTCTCCGAACTCCAGTGCGGAGCTGTCTTCATCAATGCCATGGTCGCCTCAGACCCCCGCCTCCCCTTCGGAGGCATCAAGCACTCCGGCTACGGCCGCGAACTCTCCGCCGCAGGAATGCGCGAGTTCCTCAACGCAAAAACCGTAGTCCTCGCCTCCCCGACCGCTCGATAATCAACGCATCCGACCTGCAAGACGCCTCCTACCCGCGCAGAAGCAGCACTCACTGGTTAGGAACGCTTTGCGGCTGCGTAGCGGGCTGCAGCGGTGCCGCGGGAGGTGCGGTAGGAGTCGCATCAGCCGGAGGAGCAGGCGTACTCTGCGTCCCGCCCTCAGCAGTCGGATCCGGTAGAGCGGCAGGTGCAGCCTTCTGCACCGGCAGCGGCAGCACAACAGAAGCCACATTCGCCGGATCATCCCGCAGCTTCATATACAGCGTCGCTCCATCCGCCGGAGTCGGCACCGCAAACGTCCCATCCGCAAACCCGCTAGGAACCTCAGCAGGCTTCGCGAAATCCTTATCCGCGCCAAACGTCTGCACAAGGAACAAACTGCTCCCATCCACTACACAAGTCGCCGCATCCGCCGTCGTGCACTTGATCGCCGTTATCTGCGGCGTCCGCACCAGCGTCCCCAGATCCGTCCAGTCGCCCGTCGTCCCATCCTGCGCCACAGGCCGCATCTGCAGCTTGCCAAACGCCGACTGCCCAAACACCTTCACCGGCTCCAGTGTCGCAATCGCCGTGTGCTGATCCTGCAGCACAAGGTTGTCCCCCGCCAGCGAAACCATCGTCTTCACCGACCCATCCGCCGCCGCCACTTCAATCGACTGCGTCCGCGGAAACACCTCCTTCGTCTGCACCACGAACGTCAGCTTCCCATTCAGCGGGATATCGCTCTTCGCTCCCAGCACCACCGGCAGCGCCCCACTTTGCTGCGCAGGCGTCGCGTTCATCGAAACCAGGTTCAGCCTTGGACGCGCCGCCCCCGCCATCACCTTCACCTTCATCGTGCGGCCGTCCTTCAGCTTCGCAGTCGCCTCCGTTCCACTCTCGGGACTCACGCCCTCCCTCGCCTTCAGCTCCAGCGTCTTCCCATCGCCGCCGCTCTCCTGCGGGCTGAACGTCTGCCCCGCCAACTCCACCGACGCCACATTCGCCAGCCCCTGTCCCGACAGAACAGCCATACTGTCGCCGCGATGCACCTTCAGCGCATCCAGGTGAATATCGCTCGTGTACGCTGTCAGCGAAACCTTGCTCACATCCGTATCGCCATACTGCTTGATCGCCAGCGCATAATCCCCCGGCTGCACCTTCTTCATCGAGACCGCCAAATCAAGCGAGCCCTTGCCCTCCTTCGCAGCCTTATCGTCTCCCGCGGCTGGTTTGAAACTCACATCCAGGTCCTTGCCGTTCTTATTCGTCAGCGCAACCTTCTCGACACAGCCTGTTCCATCTCCCGTCAGCGTCAGGTGATTGTCCTCACCCGCCATCAGCTGCGTATCCCCAACCACCTTCCATCCCTTGCCCGGGACCTGCTGCAACGTCAGCGTCGGCCCCTCAAACGCATCAAAGCCCCAGTATCCATGCACCGTACCCGTCACCAACAAATCCGTGCTGTTTGCCATCTTCACGTCTTTTTTCGCACCCTCTGCCGACGTCTCCTTGCTCTCGTCAAGCTGCCGTCTCGTCTCCTCCTTCGCGACGATCAGCCCGCCCTCAAATGCATCTGGTCTCAGCGGAATATCTGTCGGCGCTCCCGTGCGATTCAAACGCAGCACAAGGTCATGCGCAAAACTCGTCGAAAACACCAGCGGGGCACCCTCCAGCAATAACGTCATCTTTGGCTGCAACAAACAAGACACCTGGTTCGCGTCATGCGGCCGCAACGGAGGCAGCTTCGCCTCCTGAATCGCCGGCAGCCCAATCACAATCACCGACTTCGGATTCACAAAAGAAGGCGGAGCATTGAGCTTCAGATTCAGCGTCTCGCTCTCCGGAAACGCAATCGCCGGAATGTACTGATACTGCGCCGTCCGCATCAGGCTCACCATATGCACCAGATCCACCACCGCGCCCACATACGCCGAGTACACACCCGCACCCGCCATCGGAGTCACCGAAGCTGCATTGATAAAGTCCGACGACGGCCCCGTCGAGATCGCCGACGCGATGCTCTGTCCATGTCCATCATCCAGCAACACCGGCGCGCTCGACTGCGTAAGACAGCTCACCTGCTGGTCCACGGCCTGCTTGAAGCAGTCCGCGTTCGGCTTCAGCGCCAAAGTCGCCGCCAGCTTCCCCGACCGGTCCTCAATCGTTTTCTGATCGTTCTGCGGAACCGTCTTCATGGCCGCGAGGTAATGCTCAATCCTCTGCTGCTCGAACGAAGCCTCGTTCAAATCAGCATTCGCCCGGATAAACAGTCCCGGCTTCCCCTTCACCGCTGACCGCAGCGTCTTGAAGTCCCCACCCGTCTCCGGAGCGACGAACATCACCGCCTCCTCCGCATCCTGCGGCACCACCACTGTGGTCCCTTCGCGCGTCTTCTTCTCCCACGTATCGATCTCGGTAAACCAGCCATCGGGAGGCTCGTTCGTCGTCCCGCGCAAGAACGCGATGATCAACAGAAGATGGTTCGCCTGGTTCGCTGGCAGGTCAGCCTTCACCCACAGCCTGTCGCCCGGCCGCAGATTCGGTACCTGAGCAATCGGGAGTGTCGTGCTCGCCCGCGTAACCCGTACCTCGATCTTGGGACCCACCAGGTCAAAACGGGCATTGTCCGCACGAAGCGCATCCGAAAAGGAAAAAACCAGGAAGCAAACAACAGTTCCGATAACTTTCATCTTGCATCGTTTAGACGCCCGTGGGTCCGCGCTGGTTGTGGATTGAGGGGCCACACTCCCTCGTTCATCTTTCTTTCCCGATTAGCACGTTCCATGCCATCCGGACGGTCACAAACACCGCGCAAACCATAGTCTTCAAATCATTTCCGAGTTATAAAGGAAGTCCCGAAACATGACACGCGAGTCCTCAGCGGCAGCCGTGTATCTATCCCTCATCGTCGTCGCACTGGGGCCCTTTGCCCTGTCCGCCACCTTCGCCGCCCACTGGCTCTGGCTATGGTTCCTCGCAACCGGATTTCGCTTTCTCCCCACACCGCTTCAGTTCTATGTCGTATTCGCCGCTTATGGCATCTTCCGAACCGGACGCTACGTTCAGAACGGTGTCTTCCGCTGGAAAGATGCCGTTCTCAGCTCCATCCTCACTCCTATGCTGCTTCTTCTTGCTGGCTTCCTCGTCCATCTCGCTCTTTACCGCGGCTGGGTCAGTCCTGCGCTCCTCGCTGTCAAGCCCTTCTATCTTCGTAAAATCCCTCAATCGAAACAAAAAAAACCACTAACACCCCATTACAAGATTGCCGATTAATTACTCTCAGGTTGATATACTATAATCAGCATTGAAATAGCCCCGGCAAATGCCGGGGTTATTTCTTTTAGAATCTATATTTTGGTATGTAAGCTGTTTGTAATCTATATTTTGCCCTGTTGAAATCACTTAAATTACTGAAAATAAATAAGAAACGGGAAAACGACCAAGATAGGGGGTCTGCCACCCGATCTTTGAGAAAATAGAACTGGAAGACGATGCCAAACGAGCCCAACAACACGATCGCAGTCGCCATGTCCGGAGGAGTGGACTCCTCCACTGTTGCGGCCATACTGCGCTCCGAAGGGCACGAGCTCGTCGGCCTCACCCTCCAGCTCTGGAACCAGCGCCGCCTCGCCGGCAAGGACGGCATGCCCGAGCCCGTACAAGGCCGCTGCTGCTCCCTTGACGACGTCTACGACGCCCGTGCCGTGGCCGAGCAGCTAGGCATCCCCTACTACGTCGTCAACCAGCAGGACCGCTTCGAAGCCGACGTCGTTCGCCCCTTCGTCGACGAGTATCTCCACGGCCGCACACCAATCCCGTGCACCCTCTGCAACAACCATCTCAAGTTCGATCAGCTCCTGCTCACCGCGCGGCAGATCGGCGCCGACCGCATCGCCACCGGCCACTACGCCCGCAACCGCTACGACGAAACGCGGCAGCGCTGGATCCTCTCGCGCCCCGCCGACTACGCCAAGGATCAGACCTACTTCCTCTTCGGCCTCACGCAGGAGCAGCTCTCCCGGACCCTCTTCCCTCTCGGCGAGATGCAGAAGCCCGCCGTGCGCCAGATCGCCGAAGACCAGGGCCTCTACGTAGCCCAGAAGCCCGACTCACAGGAAATCTGCTTCATCCCCAACGGCGACTACAGCGCCTTTCTCAAAGCCTACCTCGATGAGCAGAACGAAGAGATGCCTGACCTCTCCGGCGACCTCGTCACCACCTCAGGGGAAGTCATCGGCCACCATCAGGGCATCCACAGCTTCACCGTAGGGCAGCGCAAGGGTCTCGGCCTCAGCTCGCCCACCCCGCTCTACGTTCTGGCCATTCATCCCGATTCTCACCAGGTCACAGTAGGCTCTGATGAAGGCCTTCTCTCCACTGACCTGACCGCAAACCGCCTCAACTGGGTCTCGATCCCAGGTCTTGCCGAAGGCGAGGAACTCCGCGTCACCGCAAAGATCCGCCATCGTCATACGCCAGCACCCGCGACTCTGATCGGCGCAGGCAATGACCTCGTCCGCGCCGTCTTCGACGAACCGCAGCGAGCCATTACTCCCGGACAGTCCGCCGTCTTCTATCAGGAAGACGAAGTCGTTGGGGGCGGTTGGATTGTTTAGTCGTTCTGACGAATTACCCTAGAGGCCGTCGTCGCCCTGATACCTCGTCGTGTTGTGGTTCTTGCGGCCAATCAGAACGTCGAGTGCCGCCTTCAGTCCGTTCATCAGACCGTTGAACTCACGAACTGGAATCGAGATGCCCTTCTGGACTGTCGATGCGATTCCCGCAGTTGTATCCAGCACTGACGTGACTATGTCGTCCACCCGTGCAGTCTGAGCACGCGCCCGTTCGTTCACATCTGAGATTGTTGAGTCGAACTCCTGCGCTTTTGCCCGGACAACATGGCTCGTCTCGACCAGGTTGTCGGTGATGATCCTCATCTTCGGATGCAGCTCATGCAGCAGGTTCTCCGTCTTGTCGAGCGCGGGCAGCGCCTTCGCCTTTACCTCTTCGGCGATCGCCACAAGTCGCTTGCTCGCTTTCAACGTGCCAATAGCCGCAACCACAAAGAAAATTGCCTGCACCGCCATGGCAATCGCAACCATGCCGACGAAAAACATCAATAGCCGCGAGTTTCCGGACGAGATCGAATCCACGTCCTGCAGCCACATCGCGAACACCGTCATGCCGCCTCACTTTCCTTACAGCCACAGGAATCTGGCCGCCACAGCCAGATTCCTCAAAAGCTGAACACCAGCGACTAGGAGTTTTCCTGCGTCGAGCTGACGTAGGCCTGCTTACCCGCGTCGATCGCAGCTGCGACCTTGCCCTGCTGATCCTGCACCAGACCCTTGCCCTTCTCAACATACTGCGACCACTGCGTACGGCCCCGGTCATAGTAGTCTTTGCCGCGATCGACATAGTCGTTAAGCTGCTGTTTGCCCTGATCGGCAAGATCGGCAGCCCGCTCGCGGCCCTGCTGCGCCAGCACAGCGGCGCGTTCCTTTGCCTCAAGCGCGCTCGCCTTCAGATCCTCGCGCGTCTCCTTGCCGGCCTTTGGCGCATACAACACGCCGACAAGCGCGCCGATGCCCAGCCCTGCAAGAAACCATCCCAAACCTGTTGCGCCGTTGTCGTTGTCTGACATTGTTCTCTCCTCTTCTCAAAACTTCGGATGCGGAACTGTCTGCTCTCCGCTGTTATATCAACATCCATGCCTGTCTTGACAGATTATGGCGATGCGCTGTGGTCGGAACAAGCCACCGGCCTCCAGCATATACTCGTCGTCCTCTGTAAAGGCCTTCTGGCTCAAGCCCTTCCTCTGGGAGATGCCCCTGGCATTGATTAGGTTGCGTACCCGTAACACCTTGTCAGGTTGGACTTCAGCAGTCATTTTTCTCGCTTCCCCACGCGGCTTGTTCGCGTCTCAATCAACAGGTAGTTGCATAACCGAGCATGGGATCACACTAAAAATTGCTCATCCGTTGCGTGAGTTACTTCATCTATTGCATGAGTTACAGTGTTCGCAGCAGCAACATCTATCCCGCGTCACAACACAAAGAAGACAGGCCCATGAACCTTCACGGTATTCGTTTGACAGTACATTCCTATGCAGCCGTAACCGCTCTCGCGCTCACCCTTGGCATAGCCGGCTGCAAGAGCTCAACCCCGGCAGTGCAACCCGCAGATGATTCCTCCCTCACAGCAGCCGTGCAGAACCGGCTTAGTAGCGACAGCGCCCTGGCCCCCGAATCCATCCAGGCATCAGTGCAGAACGGCGTTGCAACCCTCAACGGCAACGTGAGCAATGAGGCCGCACGCTCGCTGGCTGCAGCAGACGTTTCGCAGGTCGCCGGAATCAAGACAGTTGTGAACAACCTGTCGGTGCTACCGCCGGCCGCGCCCGTTGCCGTCGCCGTTCCGCCCCCGGTCCCAACACCCAAACCTGCTCCAGCACCAAAGAAGCCCGTCACAAAACCCACGGCTAAGCCGGCCCCGATCGAGCGGCCGGAGCCCGTCCACGAAGCACCTCCACCACACACCCCGGCCCCAGTTGCCGCCACACCTGCGCCGCCTCCGCCGCCGGCGTTCAGGACGGTCACCATTCCCGCCGGTACAACTATCCCAATCAGGATCACCCAGACGCTGGATAGCGCGACCACCCAGCAGGGCCAATCTTTCTCCGGCACCGTTGCGAGCGATGTCATGGCCGACGGCCTCGTCGCTATTCGACAGGGCACTGGTGTCACCGGACGAGTATCGGCCGTCCAGGAGGCGGCACACTACAAGGGCAGTTCGCTGCTTGCGATCGAGTTGGTCAGCATCGACCGTCATGGCGACTCGCTCGCTGTGACCACCGAGCCGTACAGCGTACAGGGTAAGGGACGTGGCAAGAACACCGCAGCGAAGGTCGGCGGCGGCGCAGCCATTGGCGCCATCATCGGTGCCATTGCCGGCGGCGGCAAGGGCGCAGCAATCGGTTCAGCTGCCGGTGCAGGCGTAGGTGCAGGTGCAAATACCATCACTCGGGGAGAGCAGGTGCAGATTCCGTCTGAGAGCCTCGTCAACTTCCAGATCACAAATACGCTCGCCGTTCGCGTCTCTACGTCCAATACGCTCAGCACAGGAAGCAACGGCAACAGTCGCCGTCCGCTGTCAACGCAAAACTTACCGCAAGACCAGCCCCAGTAATTCAACTCAAGTGCTAAATTATGCATCCTAACGAGTTAGCTGTCGGCAGGTCTCGTTGAGACCTGCCGTTTTCATTCCTTCTTGGATGTCTCTGGTGTAGACTCAACCTTCAAGCCAGCGAACCCACAACCAACGAGGCAGTCACCAGCGCAAACCGAGCGAGGTATCCGTCTTGACGCAGGCATCCCCCAATGCAACAAAGCCGCCCGCAGGCTATCTGACCTTCACCCTGCATGCGCACCTGCCCTATGTCGTCAACCACGGCACCTGGCCGCATGGTATGGAGTGGCTCCATGAAGCAGCAGCCGAGACATACCTTCCTTTGCTGCGTATGTTGCATCGCCTGGAGCGCGACAAGATTCGCTTTCAGTGCAACTTGAACCTCTCGCCGATTCTGATGGAGCAGTTGTCGCATCCGACCTTCATCACTGAGTTCCCTAACTACGTGAACCGCAAGATCCTTGCCGCGCGTGAGGACGAGGCCTACTTCATCCAGTCTGGCGAGAGCCATCTGGCTGAAACTGCACGCTTCTGGCATCGCTTCTTCTCACATGCGCTCGAAGACTTTCTTGCGCTGAACGGCAATATCGTCGCGGGATTTAGGCACTTCAACGACATTGGCCTGATCGAAGTCATCACCTGTGGAGCAACTCACGGATACATGCCTTTGCTCGGCACGGATGAAAGCGTGCGCGCGCAGATTCGCACTGCCGTTCAAACACATAAGCGTCACCTCGGCCGCAACCCTCGCGGCATCTGGGCGCCAGAGTGTGGTTATCGCCCCGCAGGTTTCTGGAACTACCCGGTTGCCATGGCCGACGGCTCGCCTACCCCTCAGGGCTTTGACCGCATCGGCGTAGAACAAGCCCTCTCTGAGAGCGACATTGAGTTTTTCTTCGTCGATACGCACCTGGTCGAGCAAGGACACCGCGTGCCGTCTCCCTATGAGTTGCGCAACGGCGCCGTTCCTACCGACGAGCAGATCATTGCGATGACGCATCGCGGCCACCGTTCGCTTTATCAGCCGTATTACGTAGATGGCCCGTACGATAAGCGATATGCCACGACCATCTTCCCGCGGGATCCACGCACCGGCGTCCAGGTCTGGTCCGGCGACTCGGGCTATCCAGGCGACGGCGTCTACCTCGACTTCCACAAGAAACGCTGGCCCGGCGGCCATCGCTATTGGCGCGTTACAGGCTCCAAGGTCGACATGGGAGACAAGCTGCCGTACTACCCGCAGGAGGCCGCCGAACGCGTGCACTCGCACGCCTCGCACTTCGTCCACCTGGTCTACGAGGCGCTCAAGTCGGGATTCAACGACTCGATTCCGCCTATCCTTTGCTCTCCCTTCGATGCCGAACTCTTTGGCCACTGGTGGTTCGAAGGAGTGTTATGGCTCGAGGCTATCGCTCGTATCCTGCACGACTACGACACGGGCATCCAGATGATCTCCTGTGCCGAGTATCTCGACCGCTATCCTCGCGCAGGCTTTATCGCAATGCCTGAAGGTTCATGGGGAGCAGGCGGCAGTAACGAAGTGTGGATGAATCCGGAGACGAGCTGGACCTACACGCACATCTATCCTGCCGAGTTGTACACCCGTGATGTCGCCAGCGGCTCTCTCTGGCGTAAGTCTGAGCTCGGGCTCCGCATTGCGAAGCAGCTCTGCCGCGAACTGCTCCTGCTGGAATCCTCGGACTGGCAGTTCCTCGTCACCACTGGTGCCGCGCGTGACTACGCAGAGATGCGCTTCACTACCCATAGCGACCAGTTCAATGAGGTCAAGGCTATCTGGGAGACCTTCGCGGGCAGCGGCCGGGTCACCGTCGCACAGGAGGCTCGCCTTGATGAGATCGAGCGCCGCGACGGCGTCTTCCCGGATATCGACCCCGGCCTGTGGGCAGCGGGAGCGAAGGAGACTGGGCATGAATCGCCGGAACGGGACCTATTCAAATCGCCCGTTTCAGCATCGTCATTCGGGAGTCTCGCGAAGTCCGAGCCAGTCGCCTGAACCAGTCAGCTATTGCAAAGCAATAGAATACGAATGTGGCCAGCGATGCTAAATCAACTCTCGCACTCTGGCACCTTCTCTCGTTAGACGCTCCTACGGTAGCCGCGTTGTGGACTTGGTTCATCGCGCGAGTCTGCCACATTCATCTTCCGCTCGTTGCCCTTTTCGCTATGGCAATTGCCGTCTGGATGCTGTACGTGGCAGACCGTCTCCTCGATGTTCGCGGATCCGACCATGGCGCGCTTGAAGTACGACACTACTTCCACCATCGACATCGCGTCGCCTTCCTCACGGGAATCGCCGCGGCATCGGTATTGCTGGCGATATTGCTGCCTCGACTGCCTTCAGAAGCGATTCGGCTCTACCTTATTCTTGGCGGCCTGGTCTTCGGATACTTCATTGTGATTCACGCCACAAAAAGCGCTAGCCGCCTGCCAAAAGAAATTGCCGTCGGCATCTGCTTCGCCGCTGCAGTTTTCATCCCTACCATCTCTCGTGCTCCTACCCTGCGTCCTCTGCTGCTCCTTCCAGCTCTGCTGTTCGCCGCGCTCTGCAGCCTCAACTGCCTCTTCATCTACGTGTGGGAACATCCCACACCAGGAGTCCAGCCACCGCACCCCATCACCAACTTCGCGCTCCGATACCTGATTGCACTCACCATGACGATCATCGTAGTAGGCACGACTGCAGCGATCTTCGATGCGAGTGTGCCACGGTTTCTTTACGCTGCAACCGCAATCTCGGGAGCTTCACTGCTTGGGCTGCATCTTCGTCGCCACCAACACAGGACGCTCACGCTGCGAACTGCGGCTGACCTGGCTCTCCTCACACCGGCGCTTCTCGTTCCCTTCCTATGAGAGGTGAAACACCGAACTTCGACCGTATTGCGCGTCTTTATGAAACGCTCGAGCACCTTACGCTTGGCCACCTGCTCGAACGCACAAGGCTGCATTTTCTTTCGCAGATCCTCTCAGCACACACGGCCCTCGTATTCGGAGACGGTGATGGCCGCTTTCTCTCAGAGTTGCTCGCGGCGAATCCCGGACTCCACGCAACGGCCGTCGACACGAGCGTCGCAATGCTGCGCCTTCTCCGCGAGCGCTGCGCCCCATACGAGGGTCGCCTCCGCGTCTGCCAGACCAATGCGCTCAGCCATACTCCTCTTGAAGGCGAATGCTACGACCTTGTGGTTACGCACTTCTTCCTCGACTGCCTTACACAATCGCAGCTCGATCAACTCGCGCAGCGTGTTAGGCCAGTACTTGCCTCCGGGGCAATTTGGCTCGTCTCGGACTTCCATGTTCCTGCCGGCCCACTCCGAATCCCTGCGCAATTATTTATCGGGTTCCTCTATCTTGCCTTCCGTGCTCTCACTGGCCTGCGCACCTCGCGCCTGCCGGATCACGAGACGTCGCTTGGTAGTGCCGGTTTCACCTGTATCGCCAGGCAACAGTTTTTAGGTGGCCTCCTGATCACAGAACTATGGCAGATGGGCTCAAGGTAAAGTGGAATTCTCCTGCTGTGGCAATCTTGTACCGGCATATTCTGCATCACACAGAAAGTACAGCGATTAACCTATGACGCGACCATCTCTCGCAGCCGCGCTTTTGCTGTTCTTTCTCGCTTTCCCGCTAACACTCAGCGCCCAGCTGAGTGTTGCCACCAACTCTCCCGACGGCAAACCGCTATCGGAGCGCATCGTCGCCTACAGCATCGACGCGCGTCTCGACACCAACAAGAAATCGCTCGACGCTAGCGAGTCGCTCACCTATCGCAACCTTACCGGCCAACCGCAGACCACCTTCCCATTCCATCTCTACCTCAATGCATTCAGACCTGAGTCCACCTTCGCGGCCGAGACGCATGCGTCCGGCGGTGTCCGCGACTCGTTTGACGATGCCTACCCTTCCGAAAAAGTCGGCGGCATCACACTCTCGCACATCGAAGCCGATGGCTATGGCGATCTCACCTCTACGCTTCGCTTCACGGCGCCGGATGACGGCAACCTGCAGGACCACACCGTTGCCGAGATCACACTGCCACGACCTCTCGCGCCAAATGACCCCGTCACTTTTCACTTCATCTTCCACGACAAGTTTCCGCTATCGGTCGCGCGCAACGGTTACAAGCGCGATTTCATCATGGGCGGGCAGTGGTTTCCGAAGATCGGCGTCTTCTGGCATGGCGCGTGGAACTGCCATCAGTACCACTCCACCACCGAGTTCTTTTCTGACTTCGGAACCTACAACGTCCGCCTGACAGTACCGCGCAACTATACCGTTGGAGCCAGCGGGGTCCCCACTGGCAATCAGCCAAACGCAGATGGGACCCGGACCCTCAGCTTTCAGGGCGAAGACATCCACGATTTTGCCTTCGCAGCCAGTCCAAATTTCATTACTACCGATGCCATCTATCTCTCTTCGCTGGGACCAGTGCAGATCCACATCCTCGCACTCGCCGCTCATCCCGGGATCGCGCAGCGATATCTCGCAATCACCAGAACATCGCTCGAACAGTACGAGAAACGCTACGGCCCCTATCCATACAAGATCATTACCGTGATCGATCCCGAGCCGGGATCCGAAATGGAGGGCATGGAGTATCCGACTCTGTTCACTGCCGACGGCACATGGGCCGGAGCATTCAACCTGCCCGAGGTCACCGCCGAGCATGAGTTCGGACACCAATACTGGTACGGCATGATCGGAACAAACGAGTTCGAAGAAGCGTGGCTCGATGAAGGCATCAACTCTTACACGGAGATAAAAGTCATGGCCGCCATTCTTGGCTCCAATACCTCCGGCTTCAATCAGCGATACGCCAACCTCGGTGACGATGCCTATCAACGCGTCTCTTACCTCCTCGCACCAGACCTTGATCCTGTCACTCGAGCAGCGTGGACGTTCCGGGACTATACCTCGTACACTGCCGTCACGTATGGAAAATCTGCGACGCTTCTTAGCACGCTTGAGGGCATTATTGGCAGTGACACCATGGATGAAGCCATGCGCACTTACTTCCAGCGCTACCGTTTCACCCATCCAACGACCGAGGACTTTCTCCGCACCATCGAGCAGGTCGCGGTAGTCCGAGGCAAAGCAGCAGCAGCCGCACCGCAAGGATTTGGCAGCCCGTCACCGCTCCTGCCCAGCGGCCTGCCTGACTTTGCAACAGCGCCCGTTGTCAACTCGAGCCTTCGACCCTTCATCAATCAGGCTGTCTACGGTACAGAAGTTATGGACTACTCCGTCGACCGATTCACCTCCGAGCCAGCACACTGGTGGCTGCCTCATCCCGAAGACAAAAGCCCCTCGCAGTATCTCTCCACTGTCTATCTTCGCCGCCGTACCGACTTCATCTTTCCCGTCACCGCAGAGGTTATCTTCGATGACGGCACGCGCCTGCGGGAGCATTGGGACGGCATAGAACGCTGGGCGCGCTTCAGCTACACACGCAACGCAAAGATCGTCTCCGTCGAGTTGGATCCGGATCATACCGTCCCGCTCGATCGCGACCTCTTCAACAACAGCTTCAGGACGCAGATTGATCCTGTACCCGCACGCAAACTCACATCCATATGGGTCATCCTCCAGCAATTAGCAGCACAACTCGTAGCCTGGATTGTGTGATCGCAATTTAAGGAGACAGGACAGCAGTAAGCAAGATCAAACCTTTTTGGAATAGGTGCTCATGCCCCGAACGCGCAGCATTCTGATTCACGGTCTCGGCATCACACTTCGCCGACTCCCGGCGTTCCTCTGGACCTATGTGTTCAACCTCATCATTAGCCTCGCTCTCTGCCTTCCCTTGAAGATGCAACTCTCCAACCTGCTCGATCACTCGCTTGCTGCCCAGCGACTCTCCTCAGGCTTTGATATCGGGACTCTTGCGGCTACGGCACTCCGTCTTCACGATGGCGGAGCAAGCGAGGCCAGTGGGACTACCAGCCACGCCGCTGTGCCTGTCTACCTGCTGCTATATTTCCTTCTCGTCCCGGGAACTCTCTTCTGCTACCTTACCCGCGCCAACGCCACGCTCAGTACCCTCATTCGTCAGGGCTTGCTTCACTTCTGGCGTTTCGTTCGGATTACCCTACTGGCACTGCTCGCGGCCTTATTTCTGATCGGTCCGCTCGTCTTAGTACAACGGCGTTGGGCAGCGTTCATCGACGGTCGTTTCGTCGGACGCCCCGCCCTCTGGCTCACGCTTGTGGGGATTCTGTTCGTTCTTTTGGCCGCTTCCCTGCTTCGGCTTTACTTCGATCTAGTGGAAGCGTACACAGTGCAACTCGGCACACATCTTCGTCCTAACGGGCGCCCTGACCGGCGCGTTCGCCACACGCTGGCGCCAGCCTTTCGTCTACTTCGTAAACACATTGTCCGCGCCTGGCTTACATTTCTTGTCCTCGCCATCTTAGGAGCGATCGCTGTATTCTTTTCTGGAAGGTCCGCTATGCACATGCTTGCTCAGCCTCGTGTCTGGCCGATGTTTCTCGTCGCACAGGTAGGCCTGTTCCTGATGCTCTTCACACGCTTCTGGCAACGCGGAGCCGAGTCCTCACTTGTCCTCCAGAATCCTCTTCTTCCCGAACCCGGCACCCGTACCAACTACGACGCCCGCACGCCCGGTCCGCCGACTCCCCCACCTCCTGCTCCTGAACCTTCCCCCGACCGACCGCATCACGTCGAGATGATCTACAACCCCGACCCGCTGACACCGCTCTATCCCGCGCCTCTTTCGGCAGACGATCCGATAGCTCCTCTTATCTCACATGAGTCCGACCCTCCGGCTCCAACAACGACGACTCCCGATCCTATCCCTAATCCCGAACCTGCATCACCTTCTCTCGATGAACCAGACCCCGGAGTCTTCCACCACGAACCGCAAAAACCCAATCCCTAGAGGCCGTCGTCACAACCTAGACCGCGCTCCTAAAAAATCATGTGTTCTAGAATGGACGACAGGTTATGAACCTCTTCTTCCTGAGGCACGCTTCAGCCGGCTTGAGGCGCCCAAATCCTCTCCTTGACGTCAAACGTCCGCTCGATAAGGAAGGCAAGCGCCAGTGCCTGCACCTGGCTCACGTCCTGAACGGTCTGAAGATTCAATTCGACATTATTGTCTCAAGCCCACTGAAGCGCAGCCTGCAGACCGCTTCGCTGGTTGGAACCGAAACCGGATACGAGTCGAAGATTCTTCTCTCCAATGCACTCGCGCCGGAAGCAAGTTTTAGTGATTTCCAGCAGCTGCTCTCCGAGTGCCTACACGACGAGAACGTCCTCGTCGTCGGCCACAATCCCAACCTGAGTCAGTTTCTCGCCACAGTCCTCTCGTCGCCCTCGGCTTCGACGCTGCCGAATATTCGCCTCAGGAAGGGCTCGCTGGCACGCGTCTCGCTGGCACGTGGTCCAGCTATGCTGCAGTGGCTACTCGATCCGCGTATCGTCCGTGCACTTTACACGACATCCACGAAGAGCTCGCGGCGAAAGACCTCGCGGAAGTAAGGCGCCTCTTTCTTCAGCGACCAGGCTTCCAACTCCGCTCCACCGCGCCCGGGCACGAGCTCAAGTAGAATGCGCTTTGGATACACATGGACGCGCATCTGCACCACAGCACTCGCGCGATCCTGGTTCAGCGCCACGGCCAGCCGCAGCAAAACGATCGCGCGCACCAGGTTGGTGTGATCCTCTAACGGAATCGTACGCATTACCTTATCCATCGCATCGGGTCGCGTCTTACCCAGATACCGAGCCAGCGAGCTGACAATCGCGCGCTGCTCCGGCGAGAAACCAAAGATTTCCGAGTTCGCAATGATGTACTGCGCGTGGCGGTGATGTCCCTGGTGGTTCATAAACTTACCCACGTCCTGCATCATTGCGGCCGACTCCAGCCACAAACGGTACTCCTCCGGAAGCTCATGCACCCGAGTCAGAGCATCGAACAACTCCACCACGTGCTGTCGCACCGGTTCCACACGTCGCAGCTCTATTGCGTACCGCTCGCATACCTCCAACACGCCTGCCCATCGCTCGCTCTCAATCTTCTGATGCACCGACGCGCGCAGGTCCACATCTCCCAGCATCTGCGCCAGAATTCCATCGCGAAGCCCTAGAGATGAGTAACGAAACGACTTCAGTCCAAAGCGCTCCATCAACAGCGCATACACATGCGCCCCACCAACGATGATCTCCGAACGCCGCGGTCCGATACCCGCCACCGCTGCCCTCTGCTCATCGCGCATCTTTACCAGTTTGTCAGCCAGAGCGCGGACCTCGTCGGCAGTCGCAGTTAGCTCGCCGACGTGCTCCACGCGACGCTTGGCAAGCGTCTTCTTTTTACCTTTGGCATCCGTCCTCTTGCGAGCGAATCCACTCGCCTCCGCAAGCGCTGCCGCCGTTCCCGAAGTTGCAATTACCAACGGGGCGCGCGGCATGCCGATCTTTCGCTGTGCCTTCTTCAACTCGCGATCGATGTATTGCTTCAGGCGCGCGACATCTTCCTTTGCTGGCGGATCAGTGGCAAGAAACTCTTGCTGCAACCGAACTGCACCCAGAGGCATACTGGCCATCGCCTTGATGCGCCCGCCATCGGAGAGTGTCACCTCGCAGCTTCCGCCACCCAGATCGATCAGCACGCAGCGACCGCGGGCGCCAACCTCATGCGTTACAACGCCTAGATGAATCAGCCGGCCTTCTTCCAGCCCGGAGATGACCTCCACTGTCCATCCTGTTGCAGAGCGTACCCACTCCGTGAAGGCTTCCGCGTTGCGGGCATCGCGCATTGCGCTCGTTGCCACCACGCGTACCTTATCCACAACGTGCAGCTGCACCGCCTTGTGAAATCGCTTGAGCGCCCGGATCGTCGCAGCCATCGCCTCAGGCGAGATCACGCCGGTCTGAAAGACACTCTCCCCCAGCCGAGTTACCTCGCGATCCTCATGCAGGGTCTTCAGTCTGTGCATCTGCACCGAGGCAATCTTCAACCGGCACGAGTTCGATCCGATATCAATCGCAGCAAAGGTCGGCATCTCTCTTCAGCACCTCGGAGGCGTCAAAATCCCACCACAAGCAAGATACAACGCTAAGTGCAACTTTCCACGGCGGCGTTCGTCCTCCATGGTGAGTCAACAAGCAACCAGGCCCACCCTAATTTACGGTTCCGCCCATTTATCCTGTAAAGAGCCGTCCATGACGACCCACCCGATTCTCGCAGAGCCCCAGGCCGCTCCCGTAACCGCAACCGTATCCTCAGGTGGCCCACGCCGCTCCACCTCCCTTCTGGTTGTTACGGGCCTGTGGATCGCAATCTACTTCGCCGCACTCTTCGCTCCTCCGCTTCTGGATGACGCCGACGCCACGCACGCTAACGCCGCGCGTCACATGGCTCTTTCCGGCGACCTTGTCACCCTGAAGGTCAACGGCGTCCGCTATCTCGAGAAGGCTGCACTTCCCTACTGGCTCGACGCCGCCAGCTTCCGCATCTTCGGTTTCAACGCCTTTGCGGCGCATCTCCCGGAAGCTATAGGCGTCCTCCTGCTCGCCCTGCTCGGCTACCACTGGAGCAGCCGCGCCTATGGCGACCGCGCTGGCTTCTATACAGGGCTCGGCATCCTCACCTCTGCTGGAGTCTTTCTCTTCACCCGCGTCTACATCCCCGAAGTTCTGCTCTCCCTCTTCCTCTGCACAGCGCTGTACTGTCTGCTCCAGGCGATTTCCGTCTCAACGACGAATGCCATCCGGACCGAAGCGGAGCGAAGTGGCGATATCCCTGCATTCGCCTTTCGTCCCGCCACCTACGCCTACATCATGTGGACGACGCTAGCTCTGGCTGTCCTCACCAAGGGCCTCGTCGCCCTCGTCTTCTTCTTCGGAGCAACTACCATCTACCTCGCCCTGACCGGCGAATGGCGCCAGTGTCGCGCCCTCAAGCCATTCACAGGCCTGCTCCTCTTCCTTATCATCGCCGCCCCCTGGCACATCCTCGCGGGACTGCGCAACACGCATGGCATGAGCGGCCACGGCTTTTTCTGGTTCTACTTCATCAACGAGCACTTCCTCCGTTTCCTCGGCAAACGCTACCCCAAGGACTACAACAAACTCCCCGGCTACCTCTTCTGGAGCTTGCACCTGGTCTGGCTGTTTCCGTGGAGCTTGTTCGCTCCCGTCGCTTTTCTACAGAGTTGGAGACTGCGACTTCAACGGTCCGCACCTAAAACCTTCCCTGCGAAAACAACCCTCCTCCTCGCAATCTTCGCCGCTCTCGTCCTAGTCTTCTTCTCCCTCTCCACCAACCAGGAGTACTACACCTTCCCCGCGTACCTCGCGCTCCTGGCTCTCACTGCAGCCTCACTGGCCCGCTCTGAGAGTCTCTACGACGAAGACGCCGCCTCCCGTCGCCGGATCACCTTCGCACACGCCACCTACACGGTCATTGGTATCGCCGCTGCCATAGCCCTTGCATACGGTCTCTGGTCCTCCCGCAACCTCCCCTTCGTCCCTGACATCGGTGAACTCCTCGCCCACCGCGGGGTAGGCGACTACACACTCTCGATGTCCCACTTCTTCGACCTTACAGGCCCTAGCTTCGCCGCACTCCGTCTGCCCGCCTCGCTTGCGGCTCTCGCCTTTGCTGTCGGTCCGCCGATTGCATGGTGGCTCCGCACCAAACGCCGGCATCTCGCCTCAACGACCGCCATCGCGCTCACCAGCGCAGTTTTTTTAGTCGCCGCCCAGATCGCCCTGATTCGATTCGGACCGATGCTCTCTTCGGCAAACCTCGCCCACAAGATTCAACAGCTTGAGGACAATCGCTCCGCCTCCCTGGACACCCAGGTTCTCCTCTACGGCGACCAGTCCTACGGCTCTTCGATTCCCTTTTATCTCGGCAAAATCGTCTATCTTGTAGATGGCCGCTCTTCGTCCATGCTCTTTGGCTCGACCTTCCCCGACGCCCCGCCCATCTTCCTCACCCACGACGATCTTGTGAGGAGCTGGGGCACCGGCACTCGTAAGATCCTCTTCGTCCCGCTCGAAAAGCGTGACGAAGTAGACCGACTGCTAGGCAACAATAAGGTCCGAATCGCAGAGACCTCCGGTAAGGCCCTCTTCACCGACAGGCCACTTGATCAGCCAGACCAGCCAGCCACGGCTCGTTAGCGATCAGCATCATCGGAAACAACTGGCAAATCGTTTTTCCATCGACAACCGAACCTGCGACTCGAAACAATCATCCTTATCAAGTGAATCCCGCCGTAGCCCAATTCGTCGCCATCCATCCCGGCCAAAACGCCGCCGAAGAAACACGCGCAACAGCACACTCTACACCCGCCCTTGCTCCCACTCGCTCTTGGACTCCGCGCTCCATCGCGATCATCTTCGTCGCATGGCTCGTCCTCCAGATCGGCGGCCTCTTCACCCCTGGGCTGCTCGACGACGTCGACTCCATCTACACCGAGATCGCTCGCGAGATGCTCGCGCGTCACGACTACGTCACCCCGTATATCAACGGGGTTCGCTTCTTCGACAAGCCCCCGCTGATGTACTGGATGGCTGCTGCTTCCATGCGCGTCTTCGGCCCCCACGACTGGGCGGCCCGCCTTCCTCTCGCCCTCGGCGTCCTCGCGCTGCTGATCTCGGTCTACGCCCTGGGCATCCGCCTCTTCCGCGCGATTTCGCCATCGAACTCCCCGGATCGCGGAGGCTTCTACGCCGCGCTCGCGCTCGCCACCAGCATCGGCCCCTACCTCTACACCCGCTTCTACATCCCCGACATCCTGCTCGCGCTCTGGATGACGCTCGGGGTCCACCTCTTCCTCATCGCCCTTGACCGCATCCACGCGAACCGTTCGGCCCTGCTTACCTGCACGAGCTTCGCCGCTGTCATGGCCCTCAACGTTCTCACCAAGGGACTCATAGGCCTCGTCTTCCCCATAGCCTTCGTCCTCTTATACCTCGCAATCACGAGGCAACTTCGCCTCCTCACACGCCTCCACCTCGTAGCATCGACTACGGTCTTCCTCGCCATAGCCGCTCCATGGCACATTATGGCCGCACTGCGAACACCGGCCATCGCACTCCCAACCGGCCTCGGTCTCCCGACCCGTGGAGGCTGGGCGTGGTTCTATCTCTACAACGAGCACGTCGCCCGCTTCCTCGGCCGCCGCATTCCGCACGACTACGGCCAGGTCCCCATCCCGCTCTTCTGGCTCCTCAGCGCTCTCTGGATCATGCCCTGGACAGCCTTCCTCTTCCCCGCCGCCACTACCCACATACGTGAGCTGCGCCACCGTGTTGCGCTCACATCCCGCCAGCGCGAAGCTGCCCTCTCCCTCCTCCTCTGGACCGCCATCGTCCTAGGCTTCTTCACCCTTTCCAGCCGGCAGGAGTACTACAACCTGCCCGCGCTTCCTGCGCTCGCCCTCATGGCTGCTGGCCTCCTCGCGAAAGCTGACTCACGCACACGCGGAGACGCCCTCATGGCCAGGACCAGCGCACTTCGCTGGACCCTCTGGTTCCTCGTCCCCCTTACCACCCTCATCGCCATCGTCTGTGGCTACTTCGCGATCAGCGCGCCCCATGCTGCGCGAGGAACAGACATTGCCTCGCTACTCGCTGCAAACCCAGAGTTCTACAACCTTTCCCTCGGCCATCTCTTCGATCTCACAGGGGCAGCCATGGGGCTTTTCCGTGGCCCTCTGATCGCCGTTGCTCTCAGCATTCTCGCGATAGGCACTGGTAGCTATATCCTCCGCCGCCGTGGCTTGCTTTATGCGGCCAACCTCATCCTTGCCGCCGCAATGACCGTGACTCTGCTTGCAGCCCACGAAGGGCTCGCACGCTTCTATCCCATCCTCGGGTCAAAGAATCTCGCCGTAGCTATCAACCATGCAGGTCTACAACCGTCAGACAAGATCGTCCTCGATGGCGAACTCACCAGCGGCTCGTCGCTCATCTTCTACACCCAACACCCCGTCCATCTCGTCAACGGACAGGTCAACGGACTTTGGTACGGAAGCTTCTGGCCCGACTCCCCCGCCGTCTTCGAGACAGAGGATTCCCTTCGCAAGCTCTGGTCCGGAAACGGCCGCATCTTCCTGCTTACCTATAACCCGGCAGCTCGCACTCGTGACCTCGCGCAGTATGGCCCAGTCCACACCCTCGCCTCCTCAGGAGGCAAGACCATCCTGACGAACCGGTAGTCGAGTCCCTACTTCATCTCCACGTAGCGTCCGTCCGGCGCAATCGAGTACTTGCCGCCATGGTAGTACACGTCTCCCGGCAGATAGCTGAAAAACCACAGCACGCCCCCCAGCAGGTCACGAAGCGGATAGATCATCGTCTGCCAAACCCACCGCGGCTCACCAAGCACACGCAGCATCACGCCGGCCTGCAGCCACCGATTCGCGCAGCTTGCCAGCAGCCACAGGAATCCCAACCCAGGCGCGCCCGCTAGCACACCCCACAACAAACCAATCAATCCAAAGGGAACCGCAAATGTCAGCCCGGTGCCAAGATGCCCTAAGGGACGCGAGCGACGCGTGCTCTGCATCCATCTCAACTGGTTCTTGAACGACAAACTGAACGATGTCTCCGGCACCACCAGCCGGATCACATACGGCGACATAATTACGCCCTGGCCCTGCTCCGCCAACCGCTTTCCCAACACATAATCCTCGGCCTGATACTGGCCCAGATCGTCATAGCCCCCCGCGTCGTAGAAAGCCTTTTTACGCAGAATCATCGTTACGCCCAGCGCAAACTTCGTCCCACCCTCAACCATGTCGGCAACTAAAACACCAGAGCCCATCTCGACGCTTTTGCCCACCGCGTCCAACTCGGTTGCCAGGTTCTTCACATCCGCCGTCCCCATGTACAGGCATGACGATAGTGCCCGTTTCGGATCTTTCAGGTCCTGCACGCACCGGCGCAGATAATCCTTCCTCACGCGACAGTCTGCATCGCTTGTAACCAAACAATCGTTCTCAGCCGCCTCCGACATCACCGCCAACGAATACATCTTCGGGTTTGGGTACTTCGGCTCGCCGCAGGTCAGATATCGCGCCCTTACCTCGGGATACCGGCTTCCCACACGCCGAGCCAGTTGCAGCCCCTCATCGCTCTCATACCGCGCACAAAACAACAGCTCAAACTCCGGGTATTCCTGCTCGAAGAAAGTAGTCAGGTTCTGCTCCAGCCCGGGCTCCGCTCCATGAAGCGGCTTCAGCATACTCACTGACGGCAGAAAATCCTCAGGTTTCTTCTCAGCACGTCTCTTCCTCGCCCCAAACCGCAACGCGGCCACTACCACCATCCCGCAATAGATCGCAGACGTTACCGTCCCTACCATCGCGATCCAAAACAAAATCCGAAGCAGCAAGCTCATCGCATCCTTCATCCAGACCAGTTCCAATCGCGTCTGGAATCCTCAAGTTTATCGTAGCGAACACGGCATCAATGGCTCAGGAACTTCAATCCCACGATCCCCGCAATGATCAAGCCCACGCAGGCCAGCCGCGCAAACGCCGCCGACTCCCCAAACAAGACGATTCCCAGGACAACCGTGCCCACCGCGCCGATTCCGGTCCACACCGCATACGCCGTACCCAGCGGTAGATAGCGCGCCGCGACCCCCAGTAGCCCCATGCTGATGACGATCATGACTCCCGTGGCTACCGACCACCCCAAACGCGTAAATCCCTGGGTGTACTTCAACCCTACCGCCCAGCCAGTCTCAAAGACCCCCGCAATGAAGAGAATCAGCCATGCATATTCCTTCATATCCAGCCACCTGCCGCTATGCACATAGCTTGATCTACTTCTTCTTTGAGGGCGCAGGTACTACCACCGGGCGTCGCATCGGAACCAATCCAGCAACTGTCCCCTGGTGCTGCTGCTGGATGTGTGTCAGCATCTCGGTTCGCACATAGTCGACAAACCCCTGCATCTGCCGGTTCATCTCCTCCATGCGCTCACGCATCTGCAGAATCACACCTATCCCTGCAATGTTTACCCCCAGGTCGCGCGCTAAATTCAAAATGAACTCCAGCCGCTCCAGATCCTCATCCGTGTAAAGTCGCGTGTTTCCTTCGCTACGCGACGGCCTCAGAAGCCCCTCGCGCTCGTACAGGCGCAAGGTCTGCGGGTGGATCTGATACATCTCCGCCACCGCCGAGATCATATAAGCGCCCCTGCTCTTTCGCTTCGTCGCCATAATCTGTGATCGCTTCGCTTTTCCCCTACCCGAAGTCTAGCGCGTTGTCTCATATTCGCGTCAAACAAGTCAGCTATGCTGTTCTCACCTCGGCACCGGATTGGATACCCCTTCGATGAAGCGAACCTCCACCGCCCTCAAGCTTTTCGCCGGAATCACAGCCGCAGCCGCAGCCTACGCCCTATCCTCCCGCTCAACGCCCCAGGATGACCGCGTAGTCCTTATCACCGGCGGCTCGCGCGGCCTCGGTCTCGCCCTCGCCGAGCGCTTCGGCCGGGCTGGCTGCAAACTCATCCTCACAGCCCGCAACGTAGATGAACTCATCCGTGCCCGCTACATCCTGCTCCAGCGGCACGCCATTCGCTCCCCGGAATCTGTCCTGCTCATCCCGGCCGATCTCACCGATCCCGCCCAAGCTGAGAACCTTATCGACCATGCCATCGCTCACTTTGACCGCGTCGACGTTCTCATCAACAACGCTGGCATCATCGAAGTCGGCCCCGTTGAGGATCAACCCCTAGCCGCCTACCGTCGCGCAATGGCCACTAACTTCTTTGCCGCGCTCCACACAACGCAGGCCGCGCTGCCTCATATGCTGCGTATCGCCTCCGAACGCCCGGCCTCCATCGTCAACGTCGCCTCCATCGGAGGCAAGGTCGCCGTTCCGCACCTGCTGCCTTACGTCGCCAGCAAGTTCGCCCTCGTCGGCTTCTCCCAGGGACTCCACGCCGAACTTCGTCACAAGGGCATCCGCGTCACCACTGTTTGCCCCGGCCTTATGCGCACCGGCTCACACGTCCACGCCACCTTCGTCGGCAACGAGCAGAAGGAATCGCGCTGGTTCTCACTCGCCGCCACAACACCGGTTGTAGCCGCCTCGGTACGCCATGCCGCCAACCGCATCTACTGCGCCGTTGCAGCGCGTCGCGCTGAGATCATCATCACTCCTCAGGCTTGGCTCGCCGCGCGCATCGCTGGAAACCTGCCTGCCACCATGCAGTTCCTCGCAGCCCTCGCCAACGAGTATCTATTGCCAGAGTCCCCCGCGAGCAACCAGCTCCCGCTGCGATTCAACCTCAGAACCCTAGATCCCTACCGTCTGCATCGTATTCGGGAAGACCAGCCCGTCCAGACGCCCATCCCCTTTGAAGCAAGCCTGCAGAACGACACTGAGGAAGACTCATCCGATAAGAAGACCAGCTTTTCTCACTGGCCCACATCAGCTGATCAGCCGCTGATGTAAGAGTTTCACGCCTTCGCGAACATCTCCTCACGCGGGTCTTCAGGATTCAGCTTCGCCAACTCGCGCAGAATCTCCTTCGAGCGTTCGTCCTGCACCTTCGGCACCACGATCTTTACTTCGACAATCTGATCGCCACGCTTGCCCTCATGTGCAGCCGAAGGCACTCCCTTCTCTCTCAGCCGGAGTTTCTGACCCGTCTGTGTCCCCGGTGGAATCTTCAGCTGAGTTCTTCCTCCGCCTTCGTGCGTATCGATCGTCGGAACATCGATCTTCGCACCCAGAGCCACCTCGGCAATCGTGACCGGTACAGTCACATAAATGTCATCACCTGTACGCGTAAACACCGGGTGCGTGCCTGCCTTGATGATCAGATACAGATCGCCCGCCGGGCCACCGTTCGTTCCTGCATTTCCCTTGCCTGCAAGACGAATCCTTTGCCCGTCACGCGTGCCGGCCTTGATACGGAACTCCAACTGCTCCTTCTTCGTCACCACGCCCTCGCCATCGCACGTTGGGCACGTATTCTGAATCTTGCCGGAACCTCCGCACCGCGGGCACTGGATATTGAACTTCATCCTGCCGCCCATCTGCGTCACCTGGCCCGAGCCGTGACACTCCGGACACTCCGCACTGCCGCCCGTCGTCGACTTCCCTTTACACGTCGGGCATACCTCTTGCCGCTGGATCTCCAGCCGCGTCACGCCTCCGCGCACCGCTGTCCAGAAGTCCACACTCACCTGATACTCGAGATCAGTCCCCGGCTGGGGTCCACGAGCCGCCCCGCGGCCCCCCGAAAACATCCCGCTGAAGATATCGCGGAAGCTTCCGCCAAATCCTCCGCCAGCCTGTTCCTGCGGCCGTCCGCCGCCGGTATTGAAGTCCGAAAAGTCGAATCCTCCGAAGTCGAACGGGACCTCTTGGGCACCGCCCTGCCCCGGATGCGTCCCGCCGAACCCTGCGCCGCCATATCCTCCACGCGCCGCAGCCTCCGCCGCTGCAGGATCGATGTTGTCTGAGTAGAACCCAAGCTGGTCGTAGATCTTCCGCTTCTTGTCGTCACTCAGAACATCATTCGCCTCGGAGATCTCCTTGAACTTCTCCTCCGCCTTCTTGTCTCCCGGATTCACATCCGGGTGATACTTGCGCGCGGCCTTCCGGAACGCCTTGCGAATCTCGTCCGCAGTCGCCGTCTTCTTTACGCCCAATAATCCGTAGTAGTCCTTATTCTTCGTCGTCGCCATAGTCTTTTTGTCGTCTTCTTATTCTGCAACCTTGCGGGCCTTCCCGCACATCAAATCCCCATTCTGTCTACGTCGCTGTGCTCACCCTGGCACGTCGGACACCAGAACAGGTTCCTCCCGGCCATCTCCTGCTTCTTCACCACCGTCCCGCACACAAAGCACGGAAAACCATTCCGCCGATACACGTAGTGCGCCTCTTCCTTCAAAACCTTGCCACGCTGATGCGGACGGTCTGCGGCCTTTGTCGAAACAAGTCTCCTATCGGCCATCCCCGCCTGCAACAATACTCCTGCATCCTTCCACATCGACCGCAGCGTCTTCTCTTCCACATCCTTCCCCACGCGAAAAGGGCTCAGCCGTGCCCGATACAGCACCTCCGCGCGAACGATATTGCCCACTCCCGCAAACATCGTCTGGTCCATCAACAACTCGGCAATCGGCTTCCTGCTTTTTGCCACCTTCGCGATCATCTTCTCCGGCCCATCACCGTTCAGCGGATCCGGCCCAAGCTTCTTCACCAGGGCGTCCCACTTCTCCTGCGAGTAAATCGAGCAATCCATGGGCCCGCGCAGCTCGACCCACGCAATCTGTTCTGGATCCAGATGCCCCGTCCCATCGTCCTCCGAATACCACGCATGACGCTTGCTCTCACCCGCCACCGCAGGCTTCTTTACCGCAGCCGCGTTCCACATGCGTAGACGCAGAGCCCCTTTCACCCCAGGCAGCGGTCCCGAGCCTTCTGTAAAGTCTCCCTGCAATCCAAGATGAACGTGCAGAATACGGTCGCGGCCAAAGTCGTAGCCCAGATGCTTACCCACCGCCATCACCCGTTCCAACTTGCGGCCGTCAATCACATCTGCGTCCGTGAATCTCCCTTGCGGACCATCGACACGAACCGTCTTACCTGCAAATGCCGCCGCATGACGCTCCGCCCAGCGGTGAATCTCATTGCCCTCCGGCATCGTCTACAAGCCTCCTCAAAGACCTTCAGACAACCATGACGCTAAATGAAACAACGGCGACGGCACTGCTGCCGTCGCCGTCTTTATTCTCTGCTTTTGAAACGTTAGTGCCTAACCAGACTGAACCTTAGTTCCAGACCTGCTTCGCCTCGATCGCCTCGATTGCGAACACCTGGTCTGGTTCCATCTGTTGCATGTTGCGCGCAAACCGTTCCGCTTCCTCCCGCGTGTCAAACATCATACGGTTGTAAAGCTGTCCTGCACGTACCTGATCGCATCTCCACATCGTCTCGGTCATTGCTTTCCCTCCCGTGTATCGATTGAGCTCCAGGTCTTCTACCCACAACAGATCGGCAATTTCCTCTTCACTACTACTCCTACTGCTATTCACGTTCAACACCTTTCCTGGAAGTAGTCACGTCTTGCATACCTACAGTTCCATCCGGCCCTGATAAAGCAAGAGGGGCAAACCCGAGGATCCGCCCCTCTTTTCCTACTTGTTACTTACAACACCTGCTACCGCAAAACGTCGCTTACTTCTTCTCGTCGACGTCAACATACTCGGCATCGATCACGCCTTCGTCCTTCTTCGGTTCCTCAGCGGATCCAGCCTGCGCACCGGGCTCGGTCTGCTGAGCCGCGTTCGCCTTGTACATCGCTTCTGCAAGCTTGTGGCTTACAGTTGTTAGACGCTCACGGGCCGAATTTAGCTCTCTGGCGTCCGGAGTTCCGGCAAGAGTTTTCTTTGCATCTTCTAGTGCCGATTCGACATCGCTCTTGTCCGAACCGGTGACCTTATCACCCGCGTCCTTGAGCATCTTCTCGACGTTATAGACCATGGAATCAAGGCCATTGCGAGCCTCAATCGCCTCGCGCTGCTCCTTGTCCTCAGCCGCATGCGCCTCGGCATCCTTCGCCATCCGTTCGACCTCTTCCTTGCTCAAACCCGAAGAGCTCGTAATCGTGATCTTCGCGTCCTTGCCGGTCGCATTGTCCTTCGCCGTCACGTTCAGAATGCCGTTCGCATCGATGTCAAACGTCACCTCAATCTGAGGCACGCCACGCGGAGCTGGCGGAATCCCGCCCAGCTTGAACTTGCCAAGCGTGCGGTTTCCGTTCGCCATCGAACGCTCTCCCTGCATCACGTGGACCTCAACCTCAGGCTGGTTGTCCGCCGCAGTCGAGAACGTCTCCGTCTTCTTCGTCGGAATCGTCGTGTTGCGCTGAATCATCGGGGTCGCCACACCTCCCATTGTCTCAATCGACAGCGTTAGGGGAGTCACGTCGAGCAACAGCAGGTCCTTTACATCGCCCGCCAATACGCCCGCCTGAACCGCCGCACCAATCGCGACGACCTCGTCTGGGTTCACGCCCTTATGCGGCTCTTTGCCGAACAGCTTCTTCACCAGTTCCTGAATCGCCGGCATACGAGTCTGTCCGCCAACCAGCACAACCTCGTCAATCTTGCTGGCATCCACTCCCGCGTCCTTCATCGCCTGCTTGCATGGCCCGACCGACTTCTCAAGCAGATCATCGACCAGGGCCTCGAGCTTCGCACGAGTCAGCTTGCGAACAAGGTGCTTCGGTCCGCTCGCATCGGCGGTGATAAACGGCAGATTGATCTCCGTCTCCTGCGCCGTCGAAAGCTCAATCTTGGCGCGCTCCGCCGCGTCTTTCAGACGCTGCAGCGCCATCTCGTTGCCCTTCGAGGTCAGGTCGAGGCCCGTCTCCGTCTTGAACTCTGAGATAAGCCAGTCAACGATACGCTGGTCCAGGTTGTCGCCCCCAAGATGAGTATCGCCATTGGTCGACTTCACTTCGATTACACCCTCGCCAACTTCGAGGATCGAGATGTCGAACGTTCCGCCGCCGAAGTCATACACGGCAATCGTCTCGTCCTTCTTCTTGTCCAGGCCATAAGCCAGCGCAGCCGCAGTCGGCTCGTTGACGATACGCTTCACATCCAGACCAGCAATCTTGCCCGCATCCTTCGTCGCCTGGCGCTGCGCGTCATTGAAGTACGCCGGAACTGTAATAACAGCCTCGGTTACGCTCGTGCCCAGATAGTCCTCGGCAGCCTTCTTCAACTTCTGAAGGATCATCGCCGAAACCTCAGGCGCGGTGTACTCCTTACCCTGCGCCACAACAGCCACATGGTCGCCCTGCTTCACAACCTTGTAGGGCACCATCTTCATCTCGTCGTTGACCTCGTCAAAACGACGACCCATGAACCGCTTGATCGAATAGACCGTGTTCTCAGGGTTCGTAATCGCCTGGCGCTTCGCCACCTGGCCTACAAGGCGCTCACCACTCTTCGTAAACGCGACGATAGATGGTGTAGTGCGTCCACCTTCCTCATTCGGAATCACCTTCGGCTCGCCGCCTTCCATCACGGCCACACACGAATTCGTGGTTCCAAGATCAATACCAATAATCTTTCCCATCACTTATCTCCCCATACGGCAGCAGATCACTCACCGCCAAAATCTCTTGACTCTTGGCATCATCCCACCTTGAGTCACTTACTGTCAATGTATCTGATGCTCGTCAAAGCAATGGAGATGCAAAACCAGCCTTCGCACAATCCTGGCCAAACCCACCTCCTTCACCTGCCACCATCGAGTCATTGTTCGATGGAACCAGCAAAGTTAACCTTCCTCCAGTTGATGCCTCTGAAGTGCCGTATTTTGAACGAATTCGCCTCCGGAGATCCAGAGATATGCCCTCCCGAAAACCTGCTCGCACAACCCGCCGCCTCCTCAAAGTTGCCTCCCTCGGACTCGCCGGCCTTCTGGCCGGCCTCCTTGGGGGATGCGCTTCCTCTGACTCACCAGCTCGTTTCTCCAGCTGGCGTGTCGGGTCGAACGACCTGACCGCTAGCCGGCGACTCCAGAACCTCGACTATCGACGTACCCCCGAGTTCCGCCGAGCACCCGTACCCCACCACACACAACCTGCGCCGGTGCAGCGCACCAGCACACAGGCATCCCTCGAGATCGATGCCATAGGCCACCACTACGACACTCACGCCGGCCAGTAATTCGGTCAGCGACAAGTACAAAACAAAGAGGTCTTCCTCCGCTCACGGCACGTCTCACTCGAACATCGGTGAACGTGCCGTCTTTTTTCGCGTTGACCCTACAGGCCCAAACCCCGCCTTCGGACCCATGGACCAGCAAGTGCCAGCGTGCCAGTAATCGCCATCCACACCGTAGAGGGTTCCGGAACAGCCGTGGTTCGGGCCTCAAATGACCCCACACCATTCGTCGGATCGATAGAACCCGATGCATCCGACGATTTGTCTGGAATCGGGTTGCTGTCAATCACCCACGTATATTTGATTGCGGCCGTTCCCTGCACAGACAATATATCGACAGCGTTATAGTTCTTCCCATTCGAAGTGAGGATCGCCGTACTCGTCGAAGGCCTGCCGAAGATGACCTTGTTCTTACCCACGACCTTATATTCGACACCGTTGATCGTGATCGTGTCCGTATAGTCGTACTCCGGATCGCCGACCACTACATTGCTTCCTCTCACCGTGATCGCCATCTCTCCCAGCGTTCCGCTGCCGGAGTATGTGGCATTCCCCAAGGCATCGGAGCTGCCGCTCTCGCTGAAGTTCAGCAGCATCCCCTTGTACGTCGAACCCGCATCCGCCGTATAGCTGAATGCGCCTGTTGTGAAGTTGGTCAGGCTGCTGAAGCTGACCGTATTGCCGTTGTCCGCTCCAAACGCTTCAAGAAATGCTACGAACAGGCTCTGCTGCGTGCCCATCATGATCTCGATAAGACTCTCGTCTGCGGGCAAGGGGCCGGCAAAAGCCACCCTCCCGCCTCCCAAAAAGCTGGCCCCAAGGCAAAACAGTAGCAACGCACGAATACGCATAAGGCACCTCGCTTGTGCCGGCGATTCTAGTCACAATCGGATGATTCCCAAAACCCCATTGCACGAAAAATGTGACAGAAATTTCGCCTAGTTCTGACATCTCTCAATATGCCAAATCTTTGAAGCCTGGATAATTTTCCCAGGATGATCTGCGAACTTCTATCAAAGCATCCCACGCCGCCTTTTCCCCCTCTGATGCAATAGCTCTCACACGCACAGAATGGGCACAACGGCCACAGTTCCCGCCGATCACTCCGCCGAGGTCACTCAGGGCGTCAACCCGTGGCTCATCGCTGCGTCAGTCATGCTGGCCACCTTCATGGAGGTGCTCGACACCGCAATCGCCTCCGTCGCCCTTCCTTACATCGCCGGTTCCCTCTCAGCCTCAAACGATGAAGCGACATGGGTCCTCACCAGCTACCTCGTCGCCAACGCAATCGTTCTCCCAGCCAGCAACTGGTGCTCCCTCCGCTTCGGCCGCAAGCGCTTCCTGATCACGTGCGTCATCATCTTCACCGTCGCCAGCTTCGCCTGTGGAGCAGCCCCAACGCTCCCCATCATGCTTCTCGCCCGCATCGTCCAGGGAGCAGGCGGTGGCGCCCTCCAGCCTCTCTCCCAGGCCATCCTCTTCGAGTCTTTCCCTCCCGCTAAGCGCGGAGCAGCAGCAGCCGTCTTCGCCTTCGGAGTCGTCGTCGCCCCCGTCCTCGGCCCCACACTCGGCGGCTGGCTCACCGACACCTACTCCTGGCGCTACGCCTTCTACATCAACATCCCCATCGGTCTCCTCGCCGTCTTCATGATCGGCCGTTTCGTCCACGACCCGCCCTACATCAAGAACGCCAAAGTCCCTCCATTCGACAACCTCGGCTTCGGAATGCTCGTAGTCTGGACCGGCTGCCTCCAGATCATCCTCGATAAAGGACAGGAAGACGACTGGTTCGGAGCCACCTGGATCCGCTGGGCCTTCTGTTTCATGGTCACCGCCTTCCTCTGGTGGATCTGGATCTCGTGGACCAAGAAGACTCCTCTCGTCAATCTCAAGATTCTCAAAGACCGAAACTTCGCCATCGGCTGCGTCCTGATCTTCCTCTTCGGAGTCGCCATCTACTCCACCGTCGTCGTCCTCCCGCTCTTCTATCAGGAGCTGCTCGGCTACACCGCCTTCACCGCCGGCCTCGTCGTCGCCCCCCGAGGCATCGGAGCCATCTGCGGCATGCCCGTCATCGGCTACCTCTCCAACAAAGTCGATCCGCGCTACCTGCTCACCTTCGGCTTTGTCATCTTCGGCATGACGACCTTCTACTTCGGCGAGATCACTCTCGACATCTCCCCTCATACATTGCTCATCCCGATCCTCATCACAGGCTTCGGCCTCAGCTTCGTCTTCGTCCCCATCACCACTGCGGCCTACGGCACCCTCCCAAACGAACAGATCGGCAACGCCAGCGGCCTATTCAATCTCATGCGCAACGTCGGAGGTTCCATCGGAATCTCCGTAGCGCAAACCCTCCTCACCCGCCGCTCCGCCGTCCACCAGAACCTCATCGTCAACTCCGTTCCCCAGACCGGCCAGCAGTTCCAGAACGCGGTCACCAACACTACCGGCTTCCTCACCGGCTACTATGGTCGAGCCAACGCCTCAGACCCAGCGCACGCAACCCTGTATAGTGAGCTTCTGCGTCAGGCTGCGTACTGGGCCTTCGTCGATGTCTTCCGATGGCTCTCCCTTCTCAGCTTCTTCTGCGTCTTCGTCGTCTGGATGCTCAAGAAGGTGAAGCCTGGCAAAGCCCCTGTAGGAGCTCATTAGACTCTGGGAGATCCATTCCTTAACTGCGCCCAGACCCTAAATAAGCGGCTTGACAAAAACGCTGGAGCAGCTAAAAATCATGCTTCCAAGGCTGACGATTCCGGCTTCCAGCAGCTTAGGCCCTCTCCGATATTTAGACCGAATCGCGACGATCCCTTCAACACGCGTGCGAACCATTCACGCATCCACCATTTCACTCGACCTTTGATCCATCGGGCCCGACGGAAAGGATGGTTTGATATGGAATTCCTGCCTTCGCTCTTCTCCGGTAACAACCGCCATTCGGCTCACAGAGTTCCCTTTGCGGGCGTCCTCCTCGCACTCGCGTTGGTCTTTTGCCCCACCCACAGCCGAGCCGACATCATCAGCGTGTGCGACAACGCCGCAGTTACTGAAGGCCAACCCGGCATCGTCAACTGCACGATGACCAACCTCGGCGACGATCCCGTCATCATCACTGGCATCTTCTCCTTCGCCTATTACCTCGCTGGAGATCCCTCCGATGCCATCACCTCTCTCACCGTCCTTGGCCCTAACCCACCCTGCGACGACTTATTCAATTGCCCAAACACGGTTGGCTTCCAGGTCTTCTTCACCACCACACCCGCTCACCCGGATGCGAATCCTGACTTCGGCCTCTACGACGTCTCGCTTATCCTCTCCGCCGAAGATGCCCTTACCGGAGAATTCGTTCGCGGCCTATACGGCTCCGCCGCCGTCGCCATCTACGACACCGGCCTCACCCCCATGGTCCCCAAAACGGTGCCTCCTCCCGTCCCCATCTTCAGCAAAGACGACTACGATAAGACACAACAGGACGCTGAATCTCGAGGCTACATAACCACCACTCCCGAGCCGCAAACCTTCCTTCTTCTCGGCACCGGATTAATTGGCCTCGTTCGCCTTGCCCGCAGCCGTCGAGCCTGACCAGCAGACCGCCAAATAATTTTCCTCAGTGCGAGACCATGCTTCCGATTCTTCCAAGCCACGGCCTCCAGCCCCTGACATACTCCCTCTATGACCGCCGACGACTTCCGCCGCATCGCCCTCTCCTTCCCCAACACCGAGGAGTCCTCCCACATGGGCTCACCTGACTTCCGCGTCAGCGGCCACATCTTCGCCACTCTCGCCTCCCAGAAACAGGGATACGGAAACCTCATGCTTACCCCGGAGCTTCAGCAGGAATTCCTCGCCGACCAGCCCGACCTCTTCCTTCCCGTCACTGGAGGCTGGGGCCGCATGGGCGCGACTCACATCCGCCTCAAGCTCGCATCAGAAGACATCCTCACCGGAGCACTCCTCGCCGCCTACAACCTTCGCCGACAAAAGAACGAGGCTACCCGCAAGCCTCGCAAGTCGCCTCGAAAACAGCCTTCATAAAAATCCCTTACTTCTGCGAAGGAATAAACTCCTCCATCACGGCCTTGCGCATCAGGTCCGGAGGCAAAAGCCCCTGCGCAAGGATGAAGTCGTGAAACTTCTTCTGGTCGAACTTCTTCCCCAGCGCCGCCTCCGTATCCTTCCGCAGCGCAATCAGCTTCGTATATCCATAGAAGTAGCTGTTCGCCTGTCCCGGAGCGCGGAACGTATACCGCTCCACCTCCTCCGTCGCAAGCGCGTGTGACAACACAACATCGGTCTCCAGGATCTTGTACACCTGCTCCGGAGTCAGCTTGCCCGACTGCAACTCAGGATCGACAAACGCTCTCGTCGCGCGCATCAGCCTGTGGTCCAGCGACATCAGCTGACCCTCCAGCGGCATGTACGGCTTCATGATGTACTCCGAGTAAAGCCCCCAACCCTCTACGTTCGTCGAGTTGAACGCGAACAGCGCCCTCGCCAGGCTCACGCCATGCTCCACCATCGAATCGAACTGCAACTCATGCCCTGGACGCGCCTCATGTGAGGTCAGCGTCCACGCCACCGCGTCAAACGTGAAGTCGTCATACTTCTCCTCCGCTCCTCCGGTCGCAGAAGGAATATTCATCGGCAGCACGAACTCGCCACGCTGGCCGGTGTTGTGCAGAAACGGGGGCGGCGACATATGCGGAGCAGGCTGCTGCGCAGTCTCCGCTGCCGTCGCCAGCCTGATGATCGCCGGCCGGTCCGGCAGCGTTACCAGATTTTTTTGCCTAACGATTGCCTCAATCTCGCCCAGCCGCTTCTCGTAAAACGGCAGCGTCGTGTCACCAACAATCTGCGCCTTCTTCAGCTCGCGAATCACATCGCGATAATCGCTCGACGGATATCCCTTCTGCTTCGCAATCTGCGCTGCAATCGTCACCATCTCCGCCTGGTACTCGGCGAACGCTTTGTGCGCCATCTCCGCAATTTGTGCCGGAGGAATATCGATCCCGTAGCCCTCGAGGTCAAGGGCATACTCCGCTGGCGCCTCACGAAAATCCGTCCGCGCCTTCGGGAGTATCGTCGCCCTCACCCACGCGTCGTAATCCGTCAGCTCCGTCTTCAGCTTCGCGTAGGGCTCCTCCCAACCGCTCAGCTTGTACTTCGTGAACAGCGCAGAGATTCCGTCCAGATAATTCTTATTCCTGCCAAGCTCCGTCTCCACCTGGGTCTTCGATGGATACACGATTCCCGGCTTCGCAATCTGCTCTAAAGTTCGCACCTTCAGAATCTCTGTGAACGGCTTGTATCCCGGCTCGACACCCGCATACTTCCTCAGCCGAACTACTGCATCCGGCCTGCGTTCCGCCGCCACCTGGTCATCCAGCAACCCCCGCAGACCTCCAAATACCGCCGAGCTTGCGTTGATGAATGGCACGTTGTGCGCAAGCTGGTAGTCCTGCTCTCGAAACTGCAGATTGAAGGTCTTCTCCAGAATCTCCAGGTCCTGCACGACGTTCTTGTCCTTCTCCGCCGTCTGTTCGGCCTTCAGCTTTACCAGCACCGCTTCAAGCTCCTTCCGCGTCTCCAACTGGTCGGCCAGCGTCGGGTTACTGATCAGCTTG